>Ga0307430_1000588_pt1 | contig 30916 bp, 27 predicted proteins | sample SalMarWE160130MG_FD_202159 | JGI IMG/M metagenome (GOLD analysis project Ga0307430, IMG submission 202159) | Salt marsh sediment microbial communities from the Plum Island Ecosystem LTER, Massachusetts, United States - WE1603-130 | ecosystem: Environmental > Aquatic > Marine > Intertidal zone >...
GCCGGTACTACTTAAGAAAAAGCTCCATTCAGGTATTCCTTCATCAGAGATTAAGACTTCTTACCGCTGCTTCCTTCCGGATCTGACGGGGTTTAAAGCTTTCCTCTATGGAGGGCCCAAACTTCAATGCTCTCTTAAAAAGCCCATAGTAAAAGAACATAAACTCATCCAAGCCATTAGCCCTGCTATAGCGGATTACAGGTGTGGGGAACCGCTATCTCCCCGCTATGTGCGACTGAATGTATTTATATTAGTGAGTGGCAACTAAGAAGTCAACCCCCGAAATGGGACGCAGGTGAACGCAGATTCTAAGGATTTGAAATACCCTACTCCACCTAGGATTATTGTCACACAGAGACACAGAGAACACAGAGCTACAACCACGCTCAACCCCCAATTTTTATCGTATTTATTAAAAAAACTATCCCAACACCTTAGGTTGGGACGCAGCAGCACATAGATTCTCAAGATTTAAATTCCCCCGGGTTAATTAGTCACAGATTGGCATGGATGAAAACACATTTTTTAACATATTTGATTTATAAAGATAAAATTTGGGGTGGTAAAAAAGATCCGTTTTTATCGGTGAAGATAAGTGTTTATTGTTTTAGGGGAAGGGTTGAAATTCAGAAAAAAAATATAGATCCTTTTTGATCTGCGTTTATCTGCGTCCTACATTACTTTTTTATCGTATCGTTATTTCAATCCTGTCTGTTCGCACATCTCCTACCGATTCGTATCCGACAACACTTGTCATTGCCTTTTCGGGAAGTATTATTCTATCCAGTAGGAAATTGGCAACCTTTTTTGTTCTTTCCATCGCCAAATTCTCATTTTGTGAATACACGATAACTCTAAGATGTTTCTTGATGTCTTTTCTGACGTAATCTGCAGCTTCTTCGAGTAAATCTGCACCCGATCCGGTAAATCCTGTAGAATTTCTTTCAAAGACAACTCTACCATCGAGGCGAATTACGGAATTTATCTCTTCCCTCCAGTAAAGCCCGGGAACTCTTATCTTTTTACCGAGCCTGAATGAAGAATTGTTTTCGTTATCAACTGTCCTTATGTAGTAAGAATAATTTTTCCCCAGATCAATCATATTGTCCTTTGTGTCTTTGCCATCCCATTCTATTGCTTTTGGGGGACTACCCATACCGGCAAAAGATCTGAATACTTCGCCGGTCTCATCCGTTACTGCTAATTCCCATTGTTTAATGTCTTTTTCGAATGATATATTTGATATTGTTATAGGCAGAGTCAAAATTTTCCCTAGCCAGGGTTTTCTTATCTGGTCGCTGGCCAATATTGGCAGAGGAGTAGAGGTTATTTCGGAATGGACCTGTAATTCCAGATCATATATATATGAACCCTGTCTTCCGTATGGTTGTATAACTTCAAAGATGTCATAACCCAGTTCTGACGGAGGTTTTTTCTCGTCTATTTTTCCCAAGTATTTACCCTTGATTACTTCTTTTGATATTTCTTCCTGGGAAAACCCCGCGAAACTTACGATAAATAAAAATAAGATAATTATATTTCTTTTCATTTTCACTCCAAAACAAAGTTAAAGGTAATTATCCCGGTTTGTACAATTCCCGATCCTTGAAGGGCCGCGAATTTCCATTGTCTAACGCTATTTATTACCAGTCTATCCCATGATCCGAAACCTGAAGTTCTAACTACGAAAACATTTTCCTTAACAGTCCCATCGGGATTTACCCCAATCTGTACGCTTATAGTTGCAGTTAATCCCCTCTCCTGAGCCCACAGAGGATATGGGGTTGTCGGTTTGTAAGTAATTCTTCTGGATGAAAGAGGCCCTGATATAGTTATTTTTGTGGTTGATTTTGATGGTGCTTTTACTATTTTTGCGTCTTCTTTTGAAGATGTTTCAGGAGCCATCTTTTTTAGTTCCTTTGTTGGGACCTTTTCCAGATCTACGGCTCCGCTTCCTCCTGGTGAGGAAAAAACCCCAATTTTGGAATCAGGGCTGTAGGTTTTTTTGTCGCTGATTTTTAGGGCGGGTTTACTTATTATGTCTTCGGAGCTGCTTTGTCTATCACCTGACGCAACTCGCAGGATTTCACTTGAACCTCCAACTGGACCTTCTAATTTTTCAAATTTGTCCAGATCGATACCCTTTGCTTGAGTACGATCCAGCTGTTTTTGATCCAACTCAATCCCTTTTTCACTGATTCCGGGAACGGGAGGCAGAGCCTTAATTATTTTCTCAATTTCATTTTCATCTAAATCTTTTATTCCATCATCTTTCTGAGTGATTTTGTCTTTTATTGCCTTAAAAATACTTTTTTGAGGTGGTGCGGGTCTTACTGACGGAGCCAATGTTTGGTCAATGAATTCAATATTGTCAATCCTGCTAATAAATTCGCTTGTTCTTTTTGCTTCATTAAAATAGAAAACGCCAACGTGTAATATGATTGAAAATATCATTGTGGCTTTTATCTTTTTGTCAAAAAACCTTTCAGAATAATCGAACATTTTTATCCCTGAATTGTTGCAATTGAAATACTTTTCGCTCCGAGTTTTTTCACAAGAGCTATCATATTCATAACCGTTCCGGTTTCCAGTTCTTTATCGGTTCTGATTAAGACGAGATGACGTGGATTCCTTCTTATTGTTGACTTAAGGACGTTAGCTAATTGTGCGGTAGTAACCAATTCATTGTTTACAGAAATTTCGTTTTCCGAAGTGATTGTTATAGTGATGTTTTTTTCGGTAGGAGGTTCAACAGTAGTAGCGGTAGGGAGATTGACGTGGAGTTTGGAAGAAAGCATGATAACGGGGGTTAAAACCATGAGCGTTATGAGTATTGTAAAGCTAACATCCGCAAGAGGAGTTATCATTATTTCTGCGTTTTTTTGTTCTTCAGATGTTATTCTATTGTTTCTCATTTTCCTTTTCTCCTTAAAAGAACTAATTTTAATGCGCCTTTTTGTTTTGATATATCGAGAACTGTAACCACTTCCTGTATAGGTATTGAAGGGTAAGCACTCACTGTTACTATTCTGGATACGCTCCGCCCAAGCAATTCGGCTACCCTATCAGGAAATTCTTCCCGTGAGATAAGTCTATCATTCAGGTAAATCTGATTCTTTGAATCAATATATATATTTACTTTTAATTCTGTATCATCCGTTGCCGAGACCCCTTTGACAAGGGTGGGATTCTTAACGTTTATTCCCGACATAAAAATAGCAGGAGCCGTCATCATAAAAAAGAGTACCAGAAGCAAAGCTACGTTTATCATAGGGGTAATTGGTATTTTACCTACTGAATCTTCGTAACTTTCAATAGTGCTTTTTCGCATAGTTTTAATTCTTTAATCTAACTTTAAAGTTTCTGTTTTCCTTTGCGGAGAATTAGTATGTAGAAAAGCGAGGAATTTTCTTGAATTCGATTCAATCTGGGTGAGAACAGTTCTTACTTTATTCATGAAATAATTGTAGAATATAGCTGCCGGTATAGCCACAATAATTCCAATAGCGGTGGAGACAAGAGCTTCTGCCACTCCTGCCATAACCACGGATGGTCCTCCGGAGCCTGATACGGAAAGATCGTGGAAAGCTCTGATAATACCCATAACTGTTCCCAGTAGCCCTAAAAGAGGAGAAATGAAGCTTATAGTACTGAGTACCGAGTTTTTCCTTTCCAGGTAGCTTTTCGTTTCAATGAGGGCACCATCAAGTAAATCGGCAATATCTTCTCTTGGTAAATCCCTGTTTTTTATGCCAACGTCTAAAACTTCGCCGAGAGGATGATTTACAGACTTGCATATGAAACTTGCTTCTTGTATATTGCCTCTTTTAAATGCGCTTTGCACTCTGTCCAAGAGTGCTTTTTCATCAATACCTAATTTACTGTATGACCATAGTCTTTCCAGTATGACTGCAAGTGCTATCACTGAGAAAACCAAAAGCAAATCTATAGCCCAACTGTTTTTTAAAAGTTGAAGAAAACTTATTCCCGCCATTAAATACTCCTTTCTTTTTTATAACTCGTTTGGTTTTTAAATTGGTTTTTAAAACAGATATTCATTTTTTATTGATTCTCGGATCCTCCTCCTACTCTTTCTGTACTTCCTAATCTTTTATAACATTGGTCGAGGTTGTGCTTTGCGGTGGCAACATATTCGCTTGTAGGGTAATCATCTAATATTTTTTTGAATGCCTCAATGGCTTTTCCATAGTTACCCAGATAAAAATACCCCGAACCGCTATAGAATAAAGCGAGCGGTACTTTTTGGCTTTCCGGGAAATACTCAAGGAATAGATTTGCCTCACTGACAAGGTTGTCGTAGCTCTTCATTTCATCGAATATTTTAATAACATTTGCTTGAGCGTCCTCAGCATATTCCGTCTCCGGAAAATCTATAACCACTTTTCGAAAAGTTTCTAATGCCTTATCCTGGTTTCCAGCTTCGTAGAAATGAACGGCGACATTGAATAGAGCCAGAGCTGCTTTGGGGTCGGAAGGAAACTGCTCGATAAAGTTTTTAAGCATTTCCGGATCCGCCTGTCCTGCCATATAGTATGCCGAAGAAAGGGATTTCTTTGCTTCTTCCGCCAATGTATCGTTTGGATATATTGAAATGAATTTTGAAAAGGCGTCGATTGCTTTTTTATAATCCTGGCCGTTGTAATAATTGTTGCCTAATGTAAGCATTACTTGCGGAACCATCGGGGAATTCGGGTATTCGTCTATAACTATCTTGAAATAAGGCGCTGCCATATCATATTTCAAAGCCTGGAAATAAGTCATTCCAATCTCGTAAGCAGCGTTAGGGGCAATGCTGGATTTGGGATAATCTTCCAGTATTGTTTCCCAGGCATCGATTGCCTGTCTATAATACTCTAAGTTATAATATGACTTTCCCGCATAAAATATGCCTTTAGGCTTTAATGGATGATTTGATGAAACTTTACCGATGCTTTCAAAAAAGTTTAGAGCTTCTTCGTATTCTTCTTTGTTGTATAACGCTATTCCGTTTCCAAAGGAGGAGTTTATTAAGGCGGTGGTATCCATTGAGTAAGCTGTCATTACCTTTGTGAATTGGTTTTCTGTTATATCCAATCTGTTTTCATGCAAAAGACACCAGCCATAACCGGCTTGCGCCGCCGCAAGAAGTTCCGGATCGCTGTATTGGTATTCACTTATGATTTCCTGGTATATATTTTTTGCGCTTTCATATTGATCGACCTGGTAATACGCTTCGGCAAGATCAAACATCGCTCTGCCTTTCCAGATGTCGCCCTTTTTGCATGCTTCCTTTGTTAAGAGCGCTTTTCCCAGCGCAATTGTAAGGGTGTAATCTCTTGTTTTATTGTAGGTTCTAAGCAGTAAAGCTATTGCAGGACAAGTTATATCGGATCCCCAATAATATCTCAAGATTTTGTTAAGATGTTTTTTGGTAGTCAGGTAATCTCCCTCGGTGAAAGAGAGTCCTCCCGCGAGGTAATCTCCCAGACCAATAGTCTCTCCCGAAGAATATTTCGAAGACATTTGTTGATAAACAATACGAGCTTCTGCTGTATCACCCATTCCAAGGAAGACCTGTCCCATTTCGATGTTTGCGAGACTGGCAATTTTTAATTCCGGGAAATTTGAGACTATTTTTGTAAAGGTGCTCAAAGCCTCTTCGTTTCTGTCCAATTTTTTGAGGCATTTGCCGTAAAGAAAATTACTATGGGCGGCAAGGAATATATCCTGGCTGTTTAAGGTTGGTTTTAAATATTCTATTGTTTTCAGGTAATTGTCCTCATTGTAATAGCAAACTGCTAATTTGTATGAGGCGAATTCTTTTAATTCACTATAGGGATATTTTTCCAGAAAATCAACGTATTTATAAAGGGCTCCGGAATAATTTCCGGAGAAAAACAATACATCTCCCATATAATATGCTGAATATCTGGCAAGGGGGCTTTCCGGGTAATTGTCAGTTATTTTTTTAAATGAAGCGAGCGCCCTTCTTGGATCTTTAATAAAGAAATAAGCTTTTGCTTTGTAAAAAAGCGCCTCTTTTGTTTCAATTTCTTTTAATAACTCCGTTACTTCTTCATAATGCTCCTGTCCAAAAGAAATAATCGCTTTTGTCACTTTCGTTTTGTCAGAATCTTTATAGCCCGGATATTCTGAAGTTAATACGGTAAGACTTCTTTGTGCTTCATCCCAGTTTCCCAGCGCGATATGGCAGGATGTTATTGCGTATATACCCTCGGGGTAAAGATAAGTATTTCTGGATTCGCTATTGATCTTGTAAAATATTGACAGCGCTTTTTTATAATCTCCGGTATTATAATAACATTCTCCGATTCTGTATAAAGCTTCTAGTTTGTACTCCCCTAACCCTTTAAGAGATTTTTCGAATTTTACTCTGGCCTCACTGTATTCTCCCGCTTCGAACAATTCCGTTGCATCGATAAAGAGTTTTATTGCTTCAGGAGTGTCCTCTTTATAATCTTCCGAAGTAAGGGTTCTACGCCCGTCTAAATCGTCTATTTGTTGCGGGACCATTCCCGTGACCTCCATGTCTTCGAAATCGTCTCCAAAAAATATTCTATCTCCTGCGATAACCGGTTCCCATTTCTTTTTTTCTTCTTCGCCTTCAAAGAAAGGTAATTTGAAAGATATAGTACTATTTAATCTTGCCGAATGAGTTTCTCCTCCTCCGAATAGAACGCCTTCAAGTTTTGTCACCGAGAGTTCTCCCCGGAATCTTCTCCAATCGCATTGTATACCAAAACTGATATCCCTGCCATCGGCTTCCAATAAAATATCAAGCCATTCTTTTACGGAATATTTTGTTCCAAGGAAGAGCCCAAAAGCAAAGTTTTCATGTTTGTCGGAAGAAAATATATCGGTGTTGGGCAGATAACTGCGGGGTCCGTAACCGACGTATTTTCCTCTTCCCAAACCGGCAGTCAATTCGAGGCGTTTACCGAGTTTTCTACTGCCGGCAAGGTAAAACGACCACGCTTCAGGTGGTCTGTTAGCGTATATTTCGTCTATAAAAGTTGTATCCGAGCCCAGGGGCGAGATATATTTGCTAAATGCTATGTTGTCTATTCCAAAAGATAAAGAAGTAATTTGTGATTTATAAAACTGAAATGCTAAATCAAGCCCGAAGTCACTGCCCGCCAACCAATTCAGTCCAACGTTTATTCTTTCTTTCGAGAATTCGATTCCAACGTTAGGGTCAAAGCCGTACCCGTAGTTCGAACTGAGAGGATAATTTCCGTTAAAGTTTATGAATAATCCGTCGGTAAAATTGGCAGAGGGAATATCAATACAAGAATTCCTTTCTAACCTCTGTGATGCCAAAGCTAAGGTGACAAATAAAACTGATAAATACAATATTTTTTTCATTTTTATTCCTAATTGGATGGTTTTTTGTTTTCTTTGTTTGTCTTGGATTCTTTTTTGCTTTCCGGTGTGGTTGGTTCTACCTCAACTTCCGAATCGAAATCTTCCTCTATATAAATGTCTTTTTCTAAGCTTTCCCATTGTTCTTCGATGAGGAATCTTTCCTGGGGTCCTTCGGTTTTTATCGTGGCCAGTCTACCGCTTGAAGTATAAGTCCTTCCATTTTTTTCCGTTATAGTAAATTTATAATAATAATCGCCGTAATGAACAAGTTTGCCGCTATCATCCCGACCATCCCAGTAAAGTCTTTGAGGAAGATCGCCCCAACCTTCGTAATGCCTTATTATTTCTCCCCATCGGTTTTTTACTGAGAGCTCCCATTTTTCAATTTCATCTTTTGTTCTTATTTCTTTGTTTAACCATAAGATGTTGTTTTCTCCGTCAGTTATCGGAGAAAAAACTTTTTTATCGGGATACAATTTTGCTCTAAAACCTCCGAAATTGAAAGTTAATGAAAAATTATGACTGGGAGTGATTATTCCTTCGGATTGATGATGATGCCCGAAGGCATAATCGATTCTTATTGATTTACCTTCGATGGGAAGATTGAAACCTAGACCGTAAGAAAAGTAATTGTAGTCGGCTCCCAATCTTAAAATGGCAATGCTACTGAGTTTATATTCGATGCCACCGTTTAATTGTATTTTGCTGTTTTTATGCCAGCCCACATCACCGGCTAATATTAACTTTTCGTCAAGAGTTTTCCAGCTTGCTCCGGCATTAAATCTAAATGGATACTGCTCTCTTTCTGATATTAATGTAAATGAGGGTTCCAGTAAATTCTTTATTGTTAAACCCATAGAAAAAGGTTTTTCAGGGAGAAGGAGAAAACCAATGTCAAAGTCCTGCCCGACTGAGCTCCAATGAGAAATCGAGTGGTGAAGTATTTTATAATTAATCCCAAAGGATAAGAAGTCAATGAGATTTATTGAGTAAGATAACATTCCGGCAGTTTCCGATTCCCCAAATTCACCTAAAAGGGTATTGCTTTCATCCCTGTTTTCTATCCCTCCAATGCGAGCCTGGATAAAAGAAAAAGCAAAAGAACCGGATTTTGCTGTTGGCAAGACATAAGAAAAGTATTCTAAACTTGTTCCCATGAAAAGCGAGCTGTGCATAAATAGTATTTCCTGTGGTTTTATCTGGGAGAGACCTGCCGGGTTATAGTAAGGAGCTGACGCGTCATCTGCTAATCCGACTCCGCATCTTCCCATACCCATTGTTCTTGCTCCTGCTCCGAATCCTAAAAAATTCGCACCCACATTAGCATTTCCTTTTAACGAAAAAAGGGTAAATAAAACAGCAAACTTTAATAATTTACTATTTTTAATCATATTACTCTTATCTTATAACGGCTATTTTGCCCGCATACTGGGCGACTGTTTGAGTTTGATTGGTTGCTTTAATACATACAATGTATACACCGGAAAAAACTCTGTTGTCGTTATTGTCCGTTCCGTCCCATTCGGCGCTCCGAGCGCCTCCGGTTTCATCCGTTTCTGTATTCCAAACTAAATTTCCAAACTTATCAAATATCATTATTGAAATATGGGCATCTTCGCTTAAATAATAGTCAATATTAGTAGCGTTGTGTTCTGTTCTGAGTGGGTTAGGATATATATAAATAGAATCGCTGGTAGCTGCCTGTCTTAGTTGGCTAAGAGTAACTTTCTCTGTTACTTTAAATTTGTTGCTGAGAGAGAAATCTTTACTTTCAATATCCGAGCAGCATAGGTTTAACGAATCTGCGGCACTTAAAATCTTTACCCATCCCTGCCATGTGCCGTGGGTGAAATTGATTATATTGTCATTTTCCCCGCATATTTCAAGGTGGTAATCGGCTGGTTCGACAGAGAGAGAACAGAAAAAACTTGAACTGTCAGTTGCATAAATAGCTACGCAAAAGCTGTCACCCACTAATTGAGGTGAAGGTATTGAGTCGAAATTGGAGCTTATTGAGACTAAAAGAGCTAGAATATTAATTATTACTTCTCCTTCATATGTACTGAAGTATACGTACTTTATCAAACTTGTCAAGGTGGATTTTTAGAAAATGCCGCAAAAAAAGTCCCGAGCTTGTTTATTATTAGGGTGTTGGGACGTTAGCAGTTAGTGCTTAGCAGAGAATGGAGAATAGAAAATAGTAAGTAGTGAGTAGAGAGCAGTCAGAATAAAGGGTATAGCCAAAAAAAGAACAAAAAATCTTTGTGGCTTTGTGCGAGAATTTATTTTTTAGGTGTTGGGTCGGGGTTTTAAAAAAATATAATAAATGGGGTGTGTTTCTGTGTTCTCTGTGTGTTGTTTTTTTCTCTGTGCTCTCTGTGGTAAAAATGGGGAGGTAGAGGGTATCTCAATCCTTGACAAAAGGGAATTTAGATGTATTAATTATTACAAATGGATTATGAAAGTTTTTTCGGGTTTCAGGAGAAGCCGTTCTCGACTTCTCCTGATGAGAGATTCTATTACGATAGTCCCCAGCATTCCAAAGCCTTGCAGAAAATCTTTCATGGAATTGAGAACAGATTAGGGCTTTCGCTGGTTGTGGCTGATATAGGAATGGGTAAAACCACCATGGCGAGAAGAATGCTCAATATGTTGGCTTCGGATGAATCCTATGAAGTTTCTCTTATCATTATAGTTCATCCCGATATTTCGGCAGGATGGTTTCTTAAGAAAATCTCTTTACAATTGGGAGTTGAAGATAAAACAAATGATAGAGTGGAGATGATTTCAGGACTTTATAAGAAACTGCAGGAATACAATGATCAGGACAAGAAAGTGGCTGTTCTGATAGATGAGGGTAACATGCTACGGGGTAAAGATACGATGGAAGAGATTCGCGGACTCCTCAATATTGAAACTCAATCGCAGCATTTGCTGAATTTTGTACTTTTTGGTTTGCCGGAGATGGAAGTGAATCTGAAACAGGATGAAGCCTTATACCAGAGAACTGCTATAAGGACCACTCTCCAACCTTTGGGTTTGGAATCTGTTAAAGCATATATTAGTCACAGAATAAAGGTTGCCGGTGGAGAATCTTTGCCTTTTACTGGTGATTCTTTAGAATTAATACATAGATACTCCGGAGGTAAGCCGCGAATGATTAATATAATATGTGAGAATGCTATTCTGGAAGGATTTATTGAAAAGAAAAAAGAAATTGACTCTAAAATTATGCAGGTCGTACTGGAAGATCTTGCTTTGCTGGAGAGTAAATAATGATTGATTTTGTTAAAGGAGAAGGCGGCGGTAACGATTTTGTTTTGACCTCTTACCTTAAAGGCTATGATTATTCAAAGCTTTGTTCCAGTATTCTGAAAAGAAGGTATGGTATCGGAGGAGACGGTCTTGTGGTTATGGACGGAAAGAAGATGATATTCTACAATCCTGATGGAAGTAATGTGCCCTTTTGCGGTAATGCAATAAGGGTTTTCTTTCGTTTGCTTTACCTTCAGGGTAAAGTTGGAAAAGAAGATGAACTGGAGACCGAAGCCGGAACGGTCAGACTTATTTATAACGATAATAATACGGTATCTGCTTTGATGCCCGAGATTAGTATTTTGGAAAAAAGAGAAAATGGGGCGATCGTTAGATGTGGTGTTCCGCATTATGTTATTCCGACAGAGAATGTAGAAGAGCTTGATGTTGAGGGGCAGGGAGCTAAACTTTCAAATGCTGTCCCCGGCAGGAATAATGTCGATTGGTTCAGGGAGAAAGATGGGTCTGTTTTTATGAGAGTTTTTGAGCGTGGTGTGGAAGGGGAAACGCTTTCCTGTTCTTCGGGGATTGCCAGTATGTCGTTTTTCGTGATGGAGGAAACCGGAAAAAAGAAACTTGAAGTTAAAACGATTGGCGGAGAGTTTGAAACTGTAAGAGAAAGCGGTAATAGACTCTGGCTTACGGGAGAGGCAAATATAGTTTTTAAAGGCAAAGTGCCTGAAGGAGAAATTGTTTGGGAAAAGAAAGACCTTTTGATTTAGGCTTAACCTTCGGAGATGTCCTCCTCGCACCGGGTTATTCGGATGTTATTCCGAGCGATACGAATATTGACAGTAAGTTCAGTAGAAATATCAACCTTTTTCTTCCTATAGTATCATCAGCCATGGATACGGTAACCGAAGATGAAATGGCTATAGCGGTTGCCCTGCAGGGTGGGCTTGGGATTATTCATAAAAATCTCTCTATAGAAGACCAGGCGACTCAGGTGCGGAAAGTAAAAAGATTCGAAAGTGTTCTTATTCCAGATCCTATAACAGTTGCCCCTTCGGTTACGATACGAGAAGTCGAAGAATTGATGAGTTGCCATAATATTTCGGGAGTGCCTGTAGTTGATGGTAAAGGGCATTTGAAAGGGATAATAACGAAAAGTGATTTGATCTTTGAGGATGATAAAAATAAAAAAATCAAAGAAGTTATGACGGTAAGAGGTAAACTGATCACAGGAAAAAAAGGCGTTTCGATAGAACAGGTAAAAGCGCTTTTTAGAAAACATAAATTTGAGAAATTGCCTTTAGTGGATAAGAATGATAAGCTTGTGGGGCTAATAACTCTTAGAGATATCATAAAAAGGAGAGAGTTCCCCAAAGCCAATATAGATAAAGAGGGTAGATTATACTGCGGTGCTGCCGTTGGCATAAGTGATGATACCCCGGAGCGGGCTAGAGAGCTTTTAAGCGCGGGGGTCGATTGTCTGGTTGTCGATACGGCTCATGCGCATACGAAGAAAGTATTTGATATTGCCAAGAGATTGCGTAAGATTTGTGACAGGGACCTGGTTGTCGGGAATATAGTAACCGGAGAAGCCGCAAAAGATTTACTGAAGTTGAATGTCGATGCGGTTAAGGTTGGAGTCGGCCCCGGGTCTATTTGTACAACAAGGGTTATAAGCGGAATAGGTATTCCTCAATTAACGGCAATTAGGAACGTGGCAGAAGCTGTAAAAGGCAAAGTACCGATAGTCGCGGATGGAGGCATTACTTTTTCAGGGGATATAACAAAAGCTCTCGCGGGAGGCGCGGATTCGGTAATGATTGGCGGGCTTCTGGCGGGAACCGATGAGGCTCCGGGAGATTCGATTCTTCTGGAGGGCAGAAGGTTTAAAGTTTATAGGGGTATGGGGTCGGTTGATGCCATGGAAGCGGGAAGTAAAGATCGTTATTTTCAGACCGGAAAACTGGTACCCGAGGGAGTGGTCTCCAGAGTTCCTTATAAGGGTCCTGTTAGCGAGGTTCTCTTTCAGCTTGAAGGAGGACTGCGTTCAGGTATGGGATATGTAGGTGCACGTAGTCTTCAAGAACTCAAAAAGAAAGCTAAATTCATCCAGGTTACCAATGCCGGACTTACAGAAAGTCATCCGCATGATGTTACGATAATTAAAGAGCCGCCAAACTACGAAATTATAAATTAATAGTTACCTCAGGAGGAATAGTGAATAGCATACACGGAACAACAATCCTTGGAGTTAGAAAGGACGGAGTTGTTGCTATGGGTAGCGACGGTCAGGTTACCGTTGCCGATACTATAATGAAAGCTAACGCAAAAAAGATTCAACTCTTAAGAGATGGAGAAGTACTTGCCGGTTATGCAGGATCGGTGGCGGATGCACTTGCTTTATGTTCTATGTTTGAGGATCAGATTAACAAATATCCTAAAAATATTTCCAAAGCGGTAATTGAGTTTGCGAAACAGTGGAGGAAAGATAAATATCTTAGAAGATTGGAAGCTCTTTTAGGTGTTATGAATAGTGAAGAGTCCTTTATCCTGTCGGGAAGCGGTGAAGTTATACGACCCGATGATGGTCTTATTGGTATAGGCTCGGGGGGAGGATATGCAATATCCGCAGCCAGAGCATTACTCCTTCACTCTTCTCTTAATGCTCCCTCTATTGTTGAGGTTTCCATAAAGCTTGCTTCTAACGTTTGTGTTTATACTAATGATAATATTTCAGTAGAGGTGGTTAAGGATGAGAAATAACGTGGAGCTAAAACCAAAAGAGATAGTACAGAAGTTAGCTCGTTATATAATAGGGCAGGACGACGCGAAAAAAGCTGTTGCAATAGCTATAAGGAACAGATGGAGAAGGCAGCAGGTTAACGGGGATATGGAAGAGGAAATTTATCCTAACAATATAATAATGATTGGCCCTACGGGTGTGGGAAAAACTGAGGTTGCAAGAAGACTTTCTCTTATTATGAGCGCTCCTTTTGTTAAAACGGAAGCCTCAAAATTTACCGAGGTGGGATATGTGGGTAGGGATGTGGAATCGATGGTAAGAAGCCTTATGGATGTTGCCGTAAAGATAGTGCAATCAAGCAAAATAGAAGAAGTCAGGGAGAAAGCCCTGAAGCTTACGGAAGAAAAAATTCTTGATTTGCTGGTACCAAGTGGTGACGTCGGAGAGACTATGGATGAAAGTAGAGAGAAAATGAGAAAAAAATTAAAAAACGGAGAATTCGAGACCAGGAAAATCGAGCTTGATCTTAAAAAACAAGACAAACCTTTCATTGAAATCCTTGGTGCTGTAGGTCCTGAGCAGTTGAGCTTAGGTGTTCAGGATGCTTTTTCAAATTTGATACCTAAATCTACCAAAAAGAAATTCGTTACTATTGCTGAAGCCAGAGAGATATTTTTAAGGGAAGAATCGGATAAGTTGATAGATAGAGATGAGGTTATCGAGGAAAGTAAGAGAAAAACTGAGAACTCGGGGGTAATATTCATTGATGAGATAGATAAGATTATAGGCGGCGATTCGAAAGCTGGACCTGACGTTTCAAGGCAGGGTGTCCAGAGAGATCTTCTTCCTCTTGTGGAAGGAACCACAGTCAATACAAAATATGGACCCGTAGATACGGATCATATACTCTTTATCTCAGCTGGAGCTTTTTCTTCTACTTCTCCCTCTGATCTTATTCCTGAGTTACAGGGAAGATTTCCAATCAGGGTAGAATTCGAAGACTTAAGCAAGGAGGATTTTCGCAGGATTCTTGTTGAACCGGATAATTCTCTTGTTAAACAATATAAAGCTTTATTTAAATCCGAAGGGTTTGAGCTTGGTTTTAGCGAAGAAGCTTTAACTTTAATCGCTGATTATTCGAAGAGAGTTAATGAGATTAGTGAAAATATCGGCGCAAGGAGACTGCAGACAGTAATGAACGCTTTGCTGGAATACTATCTCTTTGAAATGCCTGATTTACAGGAGAAGAAGATTTTTATCGAAGAAGAAGACGTAAAAAATGAACTCGAAAAAATAGTTAGTGATGAGAATTTAAGCAGGTACATCTTATAGATGATCTGGGAGAGCCTTACAAATTTTAAAAAGGAAGATATAGAGAGCAGCAAAGAAGCTCTTACTAAAATCCTGTCGTGGGTAGGTAAAGCCCAGGAAACGGATTATTTTCTAAAAAGAGAAGAAAAATACTCTTTTGGGATAGGCAAGGGAGTCGTTTTATATAAAAAACAGGAAAATAGAGAAGAGCAGGAATTATCCATCCTTGTTGCAAATACCCCTGTAAAATATGATTCTTTTGACGGCATCCCTATTTCCATTTTCTGTTTTCTTTCTTCAACGACGAGTAAGTATCTTCATCTGAAGTATCTTTCTATATTTTACAGATTAATGAATTTTCCTACCTTCAGAGAAAATCTTTTAAGCATGGATTCCATGGAAGGAATCAGAAAATTAATAAAAAAAGAAGAGGAGAGTTTTGGGGAATGAGACGTATTCCCTTTTTTTTGTGGTTAATTATTCTGATTGCTGCTACTTCTTTCCCCTTGAGTGCTATTCCCGAAGTTGATGTTTTTGGGTTGGATAAACTTTCCCATCTTTTTCTTTTTTCTGTTTTAATGCTTTTTTTCTTTTTTGGGTTTGGAAAGAAGAATTGGAAACCCATATTCGTTATTTTGCTGTTTGCGGCAGTAAATGAGTTAAGTCAGTATTATGTTCCCGGCAGGGTTGTAAGTATTTATGATTTTGTTTTTAATTTGTCCGGTGCAGGAATCGCATATTGGATTTTAAGTTAAAAATGGAGTTTTTTAAAATATGAGTTACAAATCGAATTTTAAGAATGTAAAAGGAACAAGAGACATTTTACCTGAGGAAGCAATCAAGTGGAAAAAAACAGAAGATGTTATCAGGGGAAAAATGGAAAGTTATAATTTCCAGGAAGTTAAATTCCCCACTTTTGAGTCTACCGACCTTTTTAGGAAATCAACCGGAGAGAGCACTGATATCGTCCGAAAGGAAATGTTTACTTTCGAGGATATGGGAGGTAGGAGTCTTACCTTGAAGCCGGAAGGTACCCCTTCGGTAGTCAGGATGTTCCTTCAACATGGTCTTTTTAACAAGGGTGCTCTGCAAAAGTTTTACTATATCGAGCGTATGTTCAGGCAGGAAAGGCCTCAAAAGGGAAGATACCGTGAGTTCAGACAATTCGGCGCCGAAGTGATCGGCTCGGGCTCTGCCGAAACCGATGCCCAGCTAGTAAAATCAGCTCTGGATATATTTGAAGAATTAGATATTAAAGGAGTAGAGCTCAATATAAACTCAATCGGATGTCCCAAGTGTAGAAAGGATTTTGTTCGTGAGTTAAAGAGTTTTTTAAAAGAAAAATTAACCGGTCTGTGCGAGGATTGCAACAGGAGATACTCGGAGAATCCGATGCGAATATTGGACTGTAAAAAAGACAGGGAAAAAATAAAAGATGCTCCCCTTCCTTCGGATTTTCTTTGCGATGGATGTAAAGGGCACTTCGAAGAGTTCGAAAATCGGCTTGATTATTTGAAAATTAGATTTAATATAGACAATCATCTTGTTAGAGGACTCGATTATTATACTAAGACGGTTTTTGAATTTATACATTCCGATTTAGGTTCACAGAATGAGGTAGGAGGTGGTGGAAGATATGACGAGCTTATTAAATTTATGGGAGGAGAGGATACTCCTGCTTCCGGTTATGCGGTTGGTATTGACAGGATGATGCTGCTTTTACCGGAGAAAGAAGAAAAATTAAGCGTAGACATTTATCTTGTTACTTTTGATAATGAATCGGATCTTGCGGGATGGAAAATATTAAATTTTTTACGGGAAAAAGGCTTTTCGTGTGACAAAGATCCCATGAGAAGAAGCGTTAAAGCCCAGTTCAGAGAAGCAGACAGGCAGAATGCAAAATGGGTAATAATAATAGGAGAAGATGAGAGGAAAAGAGGTATCGTTCAGTTGAAAAATATGGATAAAGGGGAACAAAAAGAGGTTCCCATGAATGTTGATAAGATAATAAAGGAATTAAAATGTTAAGAGATATAAATTGCGGAGAGTTAAGAGCAAAAGACGCCGGTAAAATTGTTTCTGTAGCCGGATGGGTCAGAAAAATCCGTGATCACGGTGAAATAATATTTATCGATCTCTGGGATAGATACGGTGTTACGCAGGTTGTGTTTTCCAGTGATGATTTTGATATTAAAGAAGTGAAAAAATTGGGTCTGGAATGGGTAATCGGCCTGCGCGGTAAAGTTAGGAAGAGACCTACCGATATGCAAAACAAGGATATGAATACAGGGGAAATCGAAATCTGTGCTTCGAACCTAAAAATTTTAAATTCTTCGGAAGTTTCCCCCTTCGTAGTACAGGAAGACCTTCAGGCAGAAAAAGAATTAAGGTTTAAGTACAGATACCTTGACCTTAGAAGAAATAAAACATTAAAAGGATTTGTGCTTCGTCATAAGTTAATGCAGGCAGCAAGAAGAGTTTTGAATGAAAAAGATTTTCTGGAAGTTGAAACACCCATTCTTGCGACTCCGACGCCTGAGGGTGCCCGTGATTTCCTTGTTCCGTCCAGGCTTCAAAGTGGTAAGTTTTACTCTCTGGCTCAGTCTCCGCAGTTATACAAGCAAATTCTTATGGTCGGAGGATTCGATAGATATTATCAAATTTCAAAGTCTTTCAGAGACGAAGATATGAGAGGAGATAGGCAGCTTGAATTTACTCAGATAGACCTTGAAATGTCTTTTGTGGAAAAGGAAGATGTCTTTGTAATTGGAGAAGATTTGATGGCTGCTTTTCTAAAAGAAGGATTGGGAGAGAAAATATTCACACCATTTCCTAAATTGACTTACGGGGAAGCTATGGAGAAATATGGCACTGATAGACCGGATCTCAGGAATCCTCTTATTATAGATGATTATGGTGAGCCAGGGAAAAGGGGTGACTTCGGAATTTTTAATTCCGCTCGAATAATAAAGGGAATAAAAGTAAACGGTATTTTTAGCCGAAGTAAAATAGGTGAATTCGAAGAAGTCGTTAAGAAATCCGGCGCAAAGGGTCTTTTGTATTTAATCAATGAAGATAACAATTATAAAGGTTCATTTGTTAAATATTTCAAGGATTGCAGCGTTTTTGATTTAAAAGCAGGAGAAACTCTTTTCCTGATTGCGGGGAATAAGGTACAGGAAGTTCTTATTCCTCTTGGTGTCCTGCGAAATACTCTTGGAAAAAAGTTGAATTTAATTGAAGAGGGTTGGAAATTTCTGTGGGTAACCGATTTTCCCATTTTCGAATGGGACGAGGAAAACAACTGTTGGATTCCCTGCCATCACATATTTACAGAACCCATCGGTGAGGCAAAAGATATTGAAAAGAATCCCGGTGAGGTAATAGGAAAACAGTATGATTTAGTGCTTAACGGTGTGGAGTTGGTTTCGGGAAGCATCAGATGTCATAATCCGGAAGTTCAATTGAAGTTGATGAAAGTTATCGGTATGAGTGAGGAAGAAGCTATGAATAAATTCGGCTTTTTATTAAAAGCGCTAACCCTCGGAGCTCCCCCGCATGGTGGAATGGGATTGGGTTTTGACAGAATATGTATGCTTCTTGCCGGAGAAAACTCGATTACCGATGTAATCGCGTTTCCTAAAACTCTGAGCGGTCTTGGTCTTATGGAAGGTTCTCCGGGCCCAGTAAATGATGAAGAATTAAAAGAGTTACATTTAAAGACAATTAAAGATGAGTAAGCTAAGAGTTTATCCGGATTCAATTTTACATGAAAAAGCCAAAGAGGTAAAAGATTTTTCCAGCATTCACCATCTGGTTGAGAAAATGCTTAAAACTATGACAGATGAAGAAGGTATTGGTCTTGCCGCCAATCAAATAGGAGTGGCAAGCCAGGTGTTGGTTGGAAGATCGGATGAGGAGAAAGGACGGATAGTTCTGGTGAATCCGATAATAATAAAAGCTGATGGAGAAGATGTAATGGGTGAAGGATGCCTTTCCGTCCCCGTTGCGACTGTGGAAATTCCCAGGGCAGAAGCTCTTCTTGTCAGAGGATTTAATGCGGATGGAAAAGAAGTGGAGTATAAGGTGGAGGGTCTTATAGCAAGGATGATACAGCACGAAATAGACCATCTTAATGGTGTATTGATAATAGATTATCTCTCCAAGGGAGATTTATTGAAATATCAAATGGAATACGGCAAAAGGGAAGAGGAGGAGAAATGAAAAGGGATTTTGTTTCAATCAGTGATATTGATAGAGTAAAATTTCTGGAAATCATCAGAGATGCCTGTATACTAAAGAAGGAAAAAGAAAAAGCAATGGATAGTAGCCCCCTTAAAGGCAAAGTCCTTGCTATGCTTTTTGAGAAACCGTCTCTGCGGACCAGGTTTACATTCGAGGCCGGTATTTACGAGCTCGGAGGTTTGGGGATTTATTTCGCGCCTGCTGATATTAGTATCGGAAAAAGAGAAAGCGTCGAAGATATAGCAAAGAATCTCTCAAGATGGGCTTCCGGAATTATGGCAAGAACTTTTGCGCATTCAACCGTTACGGGTCTTGCCGAGAATTCAAGTATACCTGTTATAAACGGTCTATCCGACTTGGAGCATCCCTGTCAGATACTTGCGGATTTCCAGACAATATACGAAAAGAAGGGGAAACTTGAAGATGTGAAGCTGGCATTCATTGGCGATGGCAACAACGTCTGCAATTCGATGCTGTTAGCCTCCGGGCTTATGGGAATGGATTTCAGAGTCGCCCATCCGAAAGGTTATGAGCCGAATAAAGATATTATAAAGAAAGCCAAAGAATTGGCTTCTGCTTCCGGTGGTTCGATTACCATAACAAACAATCCGAGGGAAGCCGCGGACGGAGTTGATGTGATATATACAGATGTTTGGGCTTCGATGGGTTTTAAAGACGAAGCCCAGGAAAGAAGAAAGGCTTTCGCGTCTTTTCAGGTTAACAAAGAAATTACCTTCTGTGCCGATAATGATTATATCTTTATGCACTGTTTGCCTGCGATAAGAGGTGAAGAGGTTTCGGCTGAGGTTATTGACGGACCGCATTCGGTTGTCTTCGATGAAGCTGAAAACCGCCTGCACGCGCAGAAGGCTTTGATGCTGAAATTGATGAGAGGAAAACAAAAGTAACCACAGAGGACACAAAGCCACACCACACACCAAATTATTCTCACACAGAGACACAGAGAACACAGAGAAAAAAACTAAATTTTGTTGTTTTAACTAAATTCCAACCCCTAAATCCAAAATCCTAATGTTTGCCCTAAAACCTGGTATCTGATATCTAGCATTGACTCGAAAGTATTATCGTATAGATTAGACCATGAAACAAAAGACAAGTTTAATACTATTAATTTTATTGAGTATCGGGATGCTTTTTCCGTTTTACCTCATACGTCAATTCTCCCCCGCTTACAGAACGGGATTTGATTGGCTTTTTCACACAGATATATCTCATATAGTAGCACGTTTCATTCTTTATGGTGTACTTGCGTGGCTTGCATCGTCTGTCTTTTCAAATAAACAGAAACTAATTTCTCCGATTATAGTAGTTTTAATCGCTTTAGGTATATCCATACTGCAGGAAGTAATTCAGATATTAACAGAGCAGGGTCCCGTAGGATGGGATGACGGCTTCGATATCCTTGTGGACATGAGCGGAGCTGTAATTGGTTTATTCTTTTTCCGTTGGCAAAAACAAAAATTTACCACAGATAACACAGAACCTCCCCACACACAATAATTGAACGCAGATGAACGCAGATTTTTTATTAGTCCAAAGTCCAATGTCCTAAGTCATTCTGGTATCTGGGATATAGTACCTGGCATCTATTATCTGCTCTCTACTCCATATTCATTACTAGTATACTAGAATTATATAGGGTTTTTCAATAATTTTTATACTTGACATTTATGTTATAATCGAATACAATTATAAATAAGAAAATATTAGTTAAGTTAAGGAGGTTTGATAATGGAAAATTCAAATCCCGAATTAGTTCTCGGCATAATTCTCGAAAGGGCAATCGAGACTAAGAAAAAAGTAGGTCGGATATACGGGCAGTTTTCAGAATTGTTTTCTCATGTACCTGAAATTGAAGATTTCTGGAAGAGAATGAATCTTAATCAAATTACACACGCGGATTGGTTAATAGAAATCAAAGAATCTCTGAGTGAGGAACAAATTTTTTCTTTGCCTGAGGTTGAACTGGTTTTAAAAACACATTCTATTAAAAATTTATTTGATAAGCACGCGGAACAAGAAATTAAAAATCTTCATGATGCATATATAATTGCGCATGAGATAGAATTTTCTGAAGTCAACGATCTTTTTAAAACACTTTCCAGTGAATTTATTTGCTCTGAAAAGAAAAAAGATTTTATTCTTGCTGAAATAGATGTACATCGACAACAAATAATGGATTTACCTGAAAAGTTTAAAGATAGAATGTTAATGAAAGAAATAAAAGCATATGCTAGCTGAGAACGAAAACAGAGTCTAGAGTCTTGCGTCAAGCGTCGTGCGTTACAAAAAAAATAACTATAAAGAGAAACAACGAATAGCACAAATTTTACTATTAGTCCAAAGTCTTAACTAAATCCCATATCCTAAATTCCAAATTCGGAAGAATCTTCAAAATAGAGCTTGCGTTTTTGCGAGTAGTAGCTTATTTATAAAGTACAAAAATAAAGGAGATTTTTAAATAATGAGCAAAAGACAGAAAAAGTACCTGTTCATCTGCGACTTCGACAAAACATTAAGTTTTGATGATTCAGGTGTCATTCTAAGTGAGAAAATAGGAATCGATGAGGAAACCTTCGAGGAAAAACTTGTTAAAGTAAGAACAAGAAATATCGTTCAACTGGGTGGAGAACTCGCCCAACTCATTATTACTGACCCTGATTATAAAGGTAAGGTGACAAAGAAAGTCTTTCACGAAGTGGCTAAAGATATAAAATTAAAAAGGGATGTTTCCAAATTAATGAAAGTCCTGGAAAAAGGCATAGAAGAAAATAAATTCTTCTGTTATGTCATATCTGCCTGTCCGGTTGAGATTATAAAAACTGCTTTAAAAGGTATCCTGCCTCCCGAGAATATCATCGGAACTACTTTTATATACGATGAGGAGGGGACTGTTCAAAGTATAGAAAGAACCGGTGCGGGGCAGGGTAAGGTAACCAATCTGGATTACCTCAGAGAAAAAAATAAAATCCCTCGTGATAGAATAATATATGTAGGAGACGGATCATCCGATTTACATGTTATGCTCCATGTTAACGCCTATGGCGGATACCCAATAGCAGTTTCTTCTTCGCCATACCTGAGTCATATTTCAAAAAGAACCGTACTTTCGGACAGCGCTCTTAGTATCTTGACCCCTATTCTGGAAGATATTTTAGGATATAAAGAATCTCAAGTAAAAAAATTCTATATCGATATCGGGCATACAATTTCAGAGTGGAGTAGAGTAAAAACGGACTGGATAGCGCTAGAGTAATTAAACGCTATCTTTTTGCAACTTTAACCATATTCTTTCCCGATCCTTTTGCTTCATACATAGCAGAATCGGCAGCGTGGATAATCTCACCTGAAGAACTCCCGTTTTTCGGATAACTGGAAACCCCTATACTAACACTGATAATATTATTTGGCTGACTTTTTTCTGCACCCTCGAATTTCTTTTCTGTAACCTTCCTGCGAAGTTTTTCTGCGACTTCCGCTGCCTGTACTTCAGTCGTTTCCGGGAGTAAAACCACAAATTCTTCTCCTCCGTAACGGTATAATTTATCAGTGAATCTTATATTATAAGAAAATTTACGAACCAATCTTATGAGTAATTTGTCTCCTTCTTGATGTCCGTGGAAATCATTGTATTCCTTAAACCAATCAATATCTATCATTAAAACAGATAAGTTTTTATTGTATCGCTCAGCTCTTTCAAGTTCTTCTTTGATATCTTCCTTTAACTTTCTTCGGTTATAGCTTCCTGTAAGTTCATCGGTTATGGCATCCGTAATATCTTCGAAAATTTCTAAAATATATTTTTCCCCGCTTAATTCAATTGCCTTATGTTTTATTTTGACTGTTTTACCGCCAAAAGCTCCATTCGATTCAATTGTTTTACTTTCTCCAACTGTAAGTTCTTCTCTCAATGGACAAAAAGGACATTGAATATTGTCGTCTTTATATACCTCGAAACACTTCTCTCCGGTGGCGTCTCTCCCGACTTTTTTCTTAAGCGCTTCATTCATGTAAAGTATATTCAGGTTAGTATCAACAATATCTATTGGAATAGGAAGGACTTTTAATATCTGCTTAAAATTTTCCAGATCGATCTTCTTAAACTTTGAGCTTTCCAAATCATCGAATAAAATTTTACCCCCCCTTATTTTAACTGTTTAAATATTATTTTAAGTATAAACAAAATTTTAACGGAAGTCAACAGAAAAAATCGTATACCCCCCACAAACATTTTAATAGGACGCAGATAAACGCAGATTAACAGGATAAAAAAAATATTTTTTGTATTTAAAACCCAACACACCCCAAAAAGATATCTCACACAAAGCCACAGAGAGCACAGAGTCTTGTTTTTACAATTCAACTTAGATTCGAAGAATCTAAAACACCTTGACACAGAAAACGTTTTTTCTTATATTTAATATAATATGAGTGAAAAGAATAATAGAAAATTAAAAAATTTCGCGTTATACGGGTTCCGATATTCTTATCTCGGATTACTAAATCAGCTTGGAGATAAAATCAAATTCATACATCCGGATTTAATGAGTTTTATTTCTTTCTTCATTGCCATAGCAACAGGGATTTTGTACTACAAGGCCGGTGAGGCCCCCGTTTTCTTACTGGTAAATATAGGTTTGATTTTTCTGTGGATCACTTTAAACACATTAGTCGAACTGCTATCAATGAGGAGAACTAAATTTACAATTATAAACGAAATTATTTACGCTCTTCCGGATAGATATGCGGATCTTTTCGTTCTTGTCGGTATATCTTTTTCATCATTATGCGATATCAAAATTGGAATGATAGCAACGGTAACCGTAATGCTTATTAGCTACTCGGGAATATTGGGTAAAGCTTTAGGGGTTTCCTGGCAGCACCAGGGTCCGCTCGACAAGACAGATAGATCCGTCATCCTAATGGCAGCATCATTATTACAATACTTACTAAGTAAAGTTGGTACTCCTTCCGTTTTTATTCTTGGATTCGAATATACTATTATAGAATTATGTATGATAATATTTATGATCCTGGGACAAATTACAATCCTGATGCGCATAAAAGGAATACTCTCAGACGTAAAAAAAGTAAATAGAGTTCTGTATCGAGAAGACTCCCCAGAAAAATAATTCAAAGTACCTCACCCACAACAAAAAAATTTATCTCACACAAAGACACTAAGACACAAAGAAAAAAAGAAATATTATGTTGTTCTCCCTTCCTAACCTCCTAACTTTCTAACGTCCTAACTAAAGTATTATTAATGTAATCATTGACAAAGATTCTATTCAATTTATAATTAAAAAGGGATATTAAATGATAAAAAATCCGGAAAAACTAAAGAAGTTCGAAAAAAAAATCAAAAGAGAGAGTAAGGTCGATATAAATAAGAATTTTGAAATTTTTGAAGCTCTATACAAAGAAGCTTTAGACCTTGGAGTACTTCCGAGGAAGAACCCCCTCGAAGATAAAGAAACCGTAAAAAAAATAGCCAGAATCATAAATAGTGTTTAAAAAACTACTTTCTAAAATTTCAAAAGAATTAGAAAAAAGAAAAATACCATATATGGTAATAGGAGGACAGGCTGTCTTGCTTTACGGTGAACCAAGACTTACAAAAGATATTGATATCACTCTGGGTATAAGACCTGAAAAACTCTCAGAAATTGAAAGTCTCAGTAAGAAACTGAATTTCAGAGTACTTGTCGGAAACCCAAAAGATTTTACAGAAAAAACAATGGTACTGCCGGTTGAAGATGAAAAAACCGGGATAAGCATCGACTTCATATTTTCTTTTTCCGAATATGAAAAACAAGCTATGAAAAGAGCAAATCCTATCAAGATGCTAAATACACATGTAAATTTCGCGTCTCTTGAAGATATTGTTATTCATAAAATAATAGCAGGCAGACCCAGAGACCTTGAAGACGTAGAAACAATCCTTTTAAAAAATCCGAAAAATGACGAAAAGTACATTAAAAAGTGGTTAAACAAGTTCGATAATTCTATGCAGAAAAACTTTTCCAAAACCTTTTCAAGAATCAAAAAAAATATCAAATAAAAAATTAAATGAGCAAAAAGAACAGATTAATAAGTCTCCTTTCCTCCGCGGGCGGGGGAAAAACATACCGTCTTTCCACGAGGTATAAAAATTTACTTAAAGCGGACAGGCAAAATCTTAAAAAATCTCTTGCCATAACATTTACCAATAAAGCCGCGACGGAAATGAAAGAACGTATTCTCGGATTACTAAAAGAAGAAGCCCTAACGCATAACGATAAACACTCACAAGATTTAATCGATTTCATCCTCGATAATTACAGCGATTTCTCCGTCAGGACCATAGATTCTTTTGTTAACTCACTCGTCAAAGCTTTTTCTATCGAACTCGGAATAACTCCCGAATCCGAACTTATTATGGATTCGAATTACTATAAAGATTTTGCCACTTCATTAATAATCCAATCAGTCGAAGAAAATAAAATCCTGCGAAAGAAATTAAGTGATTTTATAATAAACAGAATAGACGTCGGGGGTAAGATAAATTGGGATTTTCATAGTACCTTAAGAAAAGGAATGGATAGAATAGAAAAATATGAAGGCACAAAAAACCTGACTTTCGAAAAACCGCACGAAGACTCAACCGAACTGGACAAAACAATCGCAATCCTCTTTAATAAATCGATTAATCTTACCGAAAAAATTCTTGAATATTCCGAAAATCACGAAGGTATACATACAAGGTTCCTGGATACTCTTCAAAAAAGTGTCGAAAACAGGGATATAGATAAAATATTAAAAAGTTCTTACGTTAAGAAAGAAAGTACGGAAGCACTAACTAAAAAATTCCAAGATAATCCGGAAAATTTTTCCCTGCTCTTTAACGAATTAAAAAACACGATTTTCAAGTATTATGAACTTAAATTACTTAGAGAACACAATTACCAGATAGATATTTACGGGGCTTACAGTGAAACATTAAGAAATATAAGAGAAAAACAGAAAATTAGATTTATCGAAGATATTAACAAAGAACTAAAAATTCTATTCGAAGAATTTAGTGTACCCTTTATATTTTACAGAATAGGAGAAAAGTTCCTTCATTATCTCGTCGATGAATTCCAGGATACCAGCAAAAACCAGTGGCAAAATCTCGTTCCTTTGATAGATAACGCTCTTTCCGAAGGGGGCTCCTTCTTTTACGTCGGAGACCCGAAACAGGCAATATACCAGTGGAGAGGAGGAGACGTACAACTCTTCGGTATTCCTATGGACCTATTCGCTTCTGTGGGTACGAATGAAAAGAATTCCGAATATATCGATAAAAACTACCGTAGCGCACCCGCGATAGTCGATTTCATCGGAGAAACTTTTTCTAGCCTGCCGGGGGAAATCAAGTGCAAAATGGGAAAGAAGAGTGATTTTTATACGGATACGGTAAAACAGAAGATCCCCGAAACAAAACAGGGAAAAACTCCGGAAGGTTTTGTCTCAATAACGAAAATTCACCCGGAAAGTAAAAATATAGAAGATATTATTCTCTCCGCGAATAAGGAATTAAAAAAAACAATCGATGAGGTACTCTCCCGGGAATACGAGAAAGGAGATATAGCAATTCTTGTGCGGCGTAACGCAGAGGCAAAAGAAATAACGCAGTACCTGTGCGAAAGAGGGTATCCCGTTGTTTCCGGTGAAACACTCTACCTTTTAAGCAACCCGGCAGTAAAAGGAATACTCTCCGCACTTAAATTCCTTGCGCATCCTCTTGATAATACCTCTTTCCTGGGCTTAGTTTTAAGTCCATTCTTCGGTAAACAAACAGGATTAAACGAAAAAGATATAAGAAATTTTGCGGAAGATTGTGTATCCGATACCCCCTATTATATACAGTTTAAAAAAAGATTCCCGGAAATCTGGATGAATTATATAGAAACGTTCTTTACCCATGCCGGGTTCCTGCCGGTTTATGATATTACAAGCGATATAATAAGAGTTTTTAAGATACCTGAAAATTGCGAGGGCACTGAGAGCTTTCTCGAATCTTTCCTCGAATTCGTACATAACCTGGAAGAAAAATCGATAACATCCATAGAAGGAATGCTGCTCGAATGGGAAAGACAGCAGAATTATGAAAACCCTCCGTCGATCCTCCTTCCGGAGTCAGCAGAAGCTATAAGAATAATGACCATTCATTCCGCGAAAGGTCTGGAATTCCCGGTCGTTATCCTGCCCTTTATTTATATCCCGATCGATAGAGATAAAAACGAAGTCGTTATAGAATATAACGGAATTAAAAGGATTATCAAAATTAAAAGCGGTATTCTTCCCGAAGACAACGAAGAAATGAAAGAAAAAATTAAAAGAAAAATCATAGAAAAAGAACAAAATGAAACTTTCGAAGAAATAAACAATCTTTATGTAGCTCTAAGTAGGGCAAAATATGAACTCCATGTTTTCTTGCATGGTCAGAAGCCTCAAAATTATTCGGATATATGGGAAGAAATACTTATAGGGCACATCACAGGCGACTCATACCGGAGAGGAAAACCAGGGCAAAAAGTAACGGATAAAAATACAAAAGGCGGATTACCTTTAAAATATTTACAGATGAAAATAGAAGACAGGGAAAGCGTAGAAAAAGCTTCTTCAAGATTGTTGATGAAGAAAAACGATATATACGTTTTAATGAATAATAAAATAAACGAATCCCGAAAAACAGGAGAGATTCTTCATAAAGTCCTGTTCTACATAAAAGATACGGGCGATCTTGAAAACATCGATTCTATAATAAACCGGGCTTTAAACGAATTCGCGCATCCAAGAGAAAGAGAACTTTTCCGAGAAAAAGTAAAAACAACTATAGAAGAAATATTTAAAAAAGAGGAAATAAAAGAATGGTTCTCACCAGCCGTTAAGGCCTTTAGAGAAAAAGAAATAATTTCAGGAGACGGCAAGTTATATAGACTCGACAGAGTGGTTTTTAAAACAGGCGAAGTTCAAATTATCGATTTCAAATCGGGAGAAGAACCCTCATCCACCTGGAAAAAACAGCTCAAAAGTTATAAAGAAGTTTTAACGGAATATTTCCCCGATAAAAACATTAATACATACATAGTAAACCTTAATTCCGGGGAGGTCATAAGATTTGAGTAAACTGCTGAAAATTCCCTTTTCGGAAAACTTTATTGAATCTTTAAGCGATTATGTCTGCGAGAATCACGACACAGCCGATTTTTCTTCTATCTGTGTAGTTTTTCCGGGGATCAGACCTTCACATTTCTTTCTTGAATCATTAAAGAAAAAAATCCCCGGCGCGTTCATACCGCCCGTGCGGTTCTCTATTGACGGATGGATGCAGTATCTCTTCGCAAGTACGCGGGATGAGCGAATACCAAAGGGAGACTTCGACCTTATTTATCTGATGTACAGAGCAATTATAGAAAGCTCACCTGATGAAAAAAGTCCTCTTATGAAACTAACCAGCTCCTTCAATAACTATATTCACTGGGGGAGAAAAATTCTAAGCGCAATGGAAGAATTCGAGATCCAGTCCCGAAAAGAAATAAACACAGATGAGCTAACCGATTATGATGAACTTTTCTTAGCGTGGGCTAGAGATTTCTGGAAGCACTTCGGGCTTATCAGGGATAAATTTTACTATTTCCTTAAAGAAAACAATCTGACTTACAGAGGAGAAATATACCGCTTCACTTCGGAAAATATAGAAAAAATATCCGAACTTATTCCCTTCGAAAAAATAATCTTTGCCGGGTTTTACGCTTTAAACAAATCTGAAGAAAATATGATGAAACACCTTTTCTTATCAAGAAAAGCCGATATAATAATCCAGTCCGAAGCCGTTAAAGGAATCGTACCCAAAACCTCACCTTTCTATTTTCACAAGAAATGGGAACAGGATTGGGGGGTAACTTTTAAAGAAACAAACAAAAAAGCATCCGAAAAACCTCATCTTGAAATACATCAGTGTTTCGATACACATTCGGAGATGTTGACCGCAGAAGAGATACTATCAACTTTCAATAAAAAAGACAAAAATACCGCAATCGTTCTGCCGGATTCAAGTTCTCTTATTCCTCTTATATCCGAGATAATCCGGACAAACAAAAATGATTTCAACATAACAATGGGATATCCCTTAAAGAGAACTTCGCTCTTTAATCTGCTTAAATACGTTTTTTCTCTGCAAAGAACAAAAAAGAAAGATAAGGATAAGACTCTTTACTATCTCAAGGATTATTTGAATCTAATCCAGCATCCCTGGATAAAAACAATAAAACCCCCCGAAGGCAAAGAACCCTTCAGCGTCCTTATTAACCGGCTCGAACAGACACTGGTATCGGCAAACAGGGAAAAAGCCAGGAATTTCTTTTCTCAGGAAGAAATATTTAAACTAATATCAAAAGAAGATTTCAAAAAACACTTTACCGACGCAGAAATATTACCGGCAATGATTGATTTACTCCAAAAAATACATACTCTTTCGATCGAAGCTTTTAACGATATCAATTCATTAAAAAGCGGTTCGGAGAAACTGCACGATTTTATTTCTTTTATTTATGAAAATTCTGAAATAAGAAGATACCCTCTGAACAATCAATTTATCGGAACGGTTTTCGAAAAGCTCGAAGAGCTAAAAAAATCTCTTTTCTCAAACGTAAAATTCGGAGATAATTTAGACATCATCACCTTACTTGAAGGTTATCTTTTATCACTTCGAATACCCTTTATAGGAGAACCCCTTAAAGGAATTCAGATTATGGGAATGCTCGAAAGCAGAAACTTGAATTTCGAGCACATAATATTACTCGACGTCAATGAAAATGTTATGCCGACTTTATACAAATTCGACCCCCTTCTTCCGCATGGACTGCGAAAACTAATAGGACTTCCCGGCTATGAAGAAAACGAATCTATATACGCGCATAATTTCTACAGACTGGTAAGCGGAGGCAAAAAAATTCATCTAATATATAAGGAAGGAAAATTAAGAGACGTAGATAAAAATATAAAATCGAGATTTATCGAGAAGATTCTCTGGGATAAAGAAAAAAACAAAGAAAATCAAATTATTGATAACAGAATTTTTAAACCTAGGGTAGAAATTCCGGAAGAAAAAGAAATCAAAAAGAGTGAAAAAGTTCTGGAAAAGTTAAAAAATCTGGAGTACTCACCAACAAAGATAGACGCGTACATTAAATGCCCGTTGCAGTTTTATTACAGGTACGTCCTTGAACTGGAAGAATACATGGACATCGAAGAGGAAATCGAAAGAAGTACGATAGGAAAATTTATACATGATTTCTTAAAAGATTATTACAATCAATTTACCGGTAAAAAAATTCAAATCGATATACCCGATTTTTCACTGAAATTAAAAGAAAAACTCGAAAGGGAATTCAGTGAAGGAGGAGGGCAGATTCTCCTGAGAGAAATTATAGGGAGAACCTTAATGCGTTTCATAGAATATGAAAACTTTCGCTCACTCGATGCAGATATCTTCATAAGAGACCTCGAAGAACCGGTTTCCGGGGTCTTCGAAGCAGCGGATAGAAAATTCAGGCTTAAAGGCAGGATTGACAGAGTAGAAGAAACAGATGGCATCCTGCATGTAATCGATTATAAAACCGGAACGGTAATAAAACCCGCAAAGAAACAAAATAGCGAAATCGAACTTAGCAGAGATACAATCAAGAAAAAAATAAGAACGTTACAATTACCTATATATGTTTATCTTTACTCAACATCTAAAAAAATCCCAATCGAAAAAATTCAGGCGGAAATTTTCAACATACGAAAACCGCACGAAAAAAATATCCTCCCTGTTGAAAACGTGGAATTATTCCTTGAATCATTGGGTTTCATATTAAATGAGATTATAACCCCGGAGGTTTCTTTCTCACCCGATGCAGGCGATTACTG
>Ga0307430_1000592_pt1 | contig 30708 bp, 25 predicted proteins | sample SalMarWE160130MG_FD_202159 | JGI IMG/M metagenome (GOLD analysis project Ga0307430, IMG submission 202159) | Salt marsh sediment microbial communities from the Plum Island Ecosystem LTER, Massachusetts, United States - WE1603-130 | ecosystem: Environmental > Aquatic > Marine > Intertidal zone >...
TACAATGGTAAAACCCGATTTCTTTCTCATAATCAGAAATTTTATTGGTTAAAAAATTTAAATTATGGAAAGAATCGGGTACTTTTAATAATGCTATCCGCGAAGGCGGATTTAGTTCAACAAGCGGTATAGGCTACGCAGGCTAATATGCTGCATATTGTTTATAAACTTTATTCAACTTTATTCAACTTTTTCAACTCTTATAGAAATGTTCGGAGCAATAATAGGCGACATCGCCGGATCGACATAAACCATCTTTGCCAGTCATTAAAATCCAGTAAATGAAACAAGGAAAAACATTACTTCTTATTGACTCAATAATTAACCTGTTTCTGGGTATAGTATTATTGGCATTTTCAGAGCCGGTTATAAAAATATTCGGGTTGCCGGAATCCGATATGAGTTTTTATCCTAATATTCTGGGAGCGGTCTTATCTGGAATTGGAATAGCCCTTCTTATAGAATACAGAAGAACAGCTAAGTTTACCGGATTGGGCCTTGGGGGAGCAATAAGTATTAACATGATGGGTGGAATTGTTTTATTCCTTTGGCTTGTATTTGGAAACCTGAACATTCCAGCTCATGGAAAAATCATATTATGGATTCTGGATATAGTTCTGATCGGAATCAGTTCCCTGGAATTGATTGCTTATATTAGTAAGAAACAACCTTAAATAAAAACTATGCGATAATGCACTCTATCAAGCATCGCCACTCAAAACTTTTACCGCCAGCAAACATTCTAACAGATAACTGAAATGTAAAGAAATGACAAACTCAAAATCGATAGCGCTTTTAGTCCTTTTATGGCTAACATGCATGCAATCATTCGCCTGTACGGTATTTATGTATACCAATGGAAAGAGCATTTTAGTAGGGAGTAATGAAGATTTCAGAAAGAGAGATTCCCAGGTCTGGTTTATCCCTGCTAATAAAGGGAAATATGGATATGCTTTGTTTGGCTATGATGGCTCAATTCAGGCAGGTATCAATGAGAAAGGACTATTCTGGGACGGTTTAAGAGCATACCCCTATACCGAAGTCAATAACCTTGATGACAGATTGGATATTGGAGGAAATATTCTGTATAAAATTTCAGAAGAATGTGCGACTGTCGATGATGTAATAAACCTTTTTAAAAACTATCATTGGGAAGGATTTCGGGTAGCACAACTTATGGTAGTTGACCAAACAGGTGAAAGTGCAATAATTACTTATAACAATAATGAACTGACTGTCACAAAAAAGGCTGGAAACTATCAGGTATGCACAAACTTCAGAATTACATGCGAAGAAGATTCAGAAAATTTTCACTGGTATAACATTGGAAGCAGGAGGTTTAAGAAAGCAGAAAAAATGATAAATAAGCAGGAACTGACGGTTGAGAATTTTTTTTCAATTCTCGATGCAACCCATCAAAACAATATTATCGCCAGGACAATATATTCAACAGTTTGTGACCTGGTTTCCGGAGACGTTTATATAAGCATTAACAGTGATTTTGATCAAATCAACAAAATCAATATATACGAAGAGCTAAATAAAGGAAAACACTCATACTTTTTATCTGATTTGGTTAACCCTGTAATGAATAATAAAAAAGATATTGAAATACATGATGATAGCTTTCTAACAGGGGAAAATGAGAAAATCTTACTTGATATTAACTGGAATAAAACCTCGAAAAGGAAAAAGGCAAAATATTACAGGAAGATCGAAAAAGACCAGGCCTCAAACCATTATATCTTGAAAGATTATTTCATGAATGATACTTTGCAGGGGATAGCATATTATTCGAGTTTAAATCCTGAAATTATTGATGGAAAGTATTTAGAATATTATGAAAGCGGTAAAGTAAAGGTAGAAGGATATTTTAAACATCGATTAAAAGATAGAGACTGGTCTTATTGGTCAGGAGACGGTAATATTGACTCAATAATTAAGTATACAGATGGAATAAAAAAATCCATTAAATACGGTCGATAAAAGAGAACCAAAGGCAATTTAACTGGATCTTATATATACCACTATTATGAATGGAGGGTTGTTATGAAATTCAAAATTGTAAAACAGATGCCGGATTAATATAAATTGAGAATGATTACAAAAAATTCTAAATATTCTTTTGACTATAGAATAGTATTCGGAATTCTGACTATTCTGGTAGTTACTAATGCTGCCTGGGTAATTATATTTAAATCTTCTGCCCCTGTTATTGCTCTTATATTTTATCTGTTTGTCATCTTTCTTTTCTGGTGGCAGAATGACATCTTTTCCGGAATTATTGTTGGAAGTATTGGGTCTGCAATTCATTTATATGAGCTGATATTTCATGGTATTGCTGGTTTAATAGTCTTAGAATCAATCTTCTTTTTCATAAATCTTATTTTACCATTGCCTTTAGTAATATTATGCTTTAATATCTACAAAAAAACTAAACAAAGAGATTATAAAAAGTGAAAATGAAAAAACCACCAGTTCTATTCCTTATAACTTTCTTATGCTTCGGTATTGTCATCACAGGAAAGTTAATGCCGGGACCAGGGTCAGGGGAGTTGGTTTCACAAATAAAAGCAGGCAGAGGATGCTCTGTTTTTACACTCAGCCTTGATGGTAAGGTCCTGTTTTGCGGCAATTTAGATCATCCAAATCCTGATGGATATATCAGGTTCTGGCCTGAATCGGAGGAAGGATTTGGAGGTATGCTTCATGGTTACTTTGCTCAAATAGATGAGCAATCATGGATAGCATTCGAAGGTGGAATGAATGAAAAGGGATTATCTTTCGACACCAACGGTTTGCCTGACGCTGATATGAATCCCCATCCTGAGAAGCCGTACTCATGGGATAATGAAAATATCTGGTATTTACTGTTGAAAAAATGTTCCAACGTGGATGATGCTATCAATATGGCCCGGAAATTTGATTTTGGGAATATGATGGATTTCCAGGTACATGTGGCTGATTCTTCAGGAAATGCAGTTGTTATTAGCCCCGGAGCCAATGGAGAACTGAGTTTTACAAGAAAAGAACAGGGAACAAAATTCCTGGTATCTACAAATATAAATAATGCAAATCCTGAGCATGGTTATGTTAAATACCCCTGCAGACGTCATGAAATTATTTCCGGTATGCTTGGAAAAATTGAAAACGAGCGGGATGTAAATAACGATTACCTTGCATCTGTTCTCGATACTGTCCATTTCGAGAGTGCTACATATAATACAATATATTCATATATATGTGATCTGAAAAAGGGACTGTTTTCTCTTTATTATTTCCACCAGTTCAATGAGCCGGTACTGTTTGACTTAGACAAAGAATTATCTGCAGGAGATCATACAATCAAAATTGCTGACCTTGTTTCACAGGAAACCAGGGATAATGCCATGAAGGAATACCAGGAATATATACATCTTGAAAAGCAAAAAGTTGATCGAAAATAGTAGGGATTTACTTACCTACCTCCAATCATAAAACAATAATAAACTATAAAAAACAGTAATATATATTGTATAACAATAGAAAAATCTGTACATTTGATTTGAAAAGACCAATTTACTGACCTCAATAATAAATATTATGGAAGTATTTAAAGTATTTCAGGATAAGGAAGCATTCTTCAACCAGACAGATAATAAGCAATCTGGAAAATTAATTTTTAAACAAATACTTGTCATATGTTTATTTGGATTATTATACGGCATAGTAATGGGCAGTTATCATAGTTTTTTACAGGCTATTGTTTCAGGTTTAAAGGTTATGATACTTTTCATTACCACACTGATAATATGTTTCCCGTCATTTTACATAATACAGCAGGTCCTGGGATCAAAAATGAGTTTCAGGCAAATGGCATTAATCATATTAAGCGGTTTTTTACTTGCATCAGCAATAACATTATCGTTTATCCCGATAATAATATTCTTCCTGGTTACAGGCAATAATTATCATTTTCTTCAACTCCTGCACGTAGCTGTTTTTATTTTTGCCGGGATATTTGGAATGAAGCTAATTATTGATGCACTGAAATATGCATGCGAAAAGAAAAATATATACCCTAAAACAGGAGTAACGATATTTAAAGTCTGGATTATTATCCTGGCATTTGTCGGAATACAATTATCCTGGAACCTTCGCCCTTTCCTTGGCGACAGAAATGAAGATTTCAAATTGTTCAGAAAATATGAGGGTAACTTTTATACGGCGATAGTTTATTCGTTTGAACAGCTGTTATCAAAACAGGAAGAGGAAGGATCCAGGGATATTAATTATGATTTAGATACAGATAAAAATGAAAAGACAGATAGCCTGGAATTTATGTTTTTAACAGAATAATAACTTATGGATGATATAATGACACTTGAGGAAGTGGCAAAATATTTAAAACTTAAACCTCAGACAATATATACCTGGGCTCAGAATAAGAAAATCCCGGCTGCAAAACTGGGCAAAGAATGGAGATTCAGAAAATCAATAATTGATAAATGGTTTAATACACATATTGGTGAAGAGTTTGCAGAATACCTGAAAGATTAACTTCGATTCCGATGCTGATAAGAAATTTACGCGTAAACCTGAAGAAACAGCAGGAATTCATCAATAAAACCCTTGCTATTGATATCCTGGAGATAAAGAAGGATAATGATAACACCTTGACCGAAAAAGACTTCAAAAAGATTTTTACATACTATGGATCAGCGGTACCTGCAGTTTTAGGTGAAGGGTACTGCCTGCTCAGGGGAAAGGAAATGACAGATGCCGAAAGGTACCAGCTCACCTGCATGGGGGCATTGACGGGCCTGTTTGATGATTTCTTTGACGAGAAGAATACAGGAGAAGACCATATAAAAGAACTGGTTAACAACCCGGGGGATAATCTAGCCAGGAACTCCCATGAAGAATTATTCATACGGTTCTATGAGAAAGTGCTGGAAGGGAACAATTCACTCCTGGTAAAAGAACATTTAAATAAGGTTTTTAATGCCCAGGTATTGAGTAAAAAGCAGAAGGATCAGGATATCCGGGAAGAAGACATCAGGCACATCACCATGGAAAAGGGTGGCGCTTCCCTCCTGTTTTACAGGTGTGCCTTCCCGGAAGAGGTCAAGGAAAGCGAACGCCGGATGCTTTACCACCTTGGCGGACTGGGACAGCTCGAGAATGATATTTTTGATGTATATAAGGACTACCGGGAAAAGATACGGACACTGGCCACAATAGAAACTCAGGTAAGCAATCTCAGATCCAAATATATAACATTAATGAATGATGTTTCTAACATGGTGAGCCAGACAGATCATCCACCCAGAAACAGGAAAAAATTCTTACGGTTTATTTCCCTGGTTTCATCCCGCGGACTCGTCTGCCTGGATCATTTAAGGAGACTGGAGGTCCAATCAGGTGGGATTTTCGATATCCCCTCATACTCCAGGGATAATCTCATCTGCGACATGGAGAAAACAACTGACCAGCTGAAACTTTTCAGGTACTATTTAAAAAATATGGTATCCTAGCTGCAAAAGGCACCACCCTTCGATGCGCTTATGGTACTTCGGTTCCCTCAGTCCCATAAGCTTACTCAGGGACCTTGGGGCAGTACCCCAATTTACCTTTCCTGCCAGTACTAGGTTGCATACGTTCCTGAAAAATTGCAGCATGATTAATAGGTGCAACAATTTGACGCGCTTTTCGATAAACGTTGACAATTTCCATTCTTGCGATAATAGCAGGTTAATTCCAGAGGCCAAAGGTCCCTGCTTGCCCTCCGTAGCCCCGAGACATCGGGGCGCTCAACAGCGAATGCGTCAGCATGAGCGCTCAACCCCCTCAACACATCTGTGCCTTGAGCCCTTTGCTCTGTGTTTAGTCTCTAAGTCCTACTGCCTTACGCCCAACAAGGTTATATAATCATAAGTTTAAACTGCTTTAAGATTTTGAATAACTCTATAGAAAAAGATATTTTGAAGCAAATCAGATCAGACAATGAATCACCCCTGCAAGAACATGACTTAATAGGTAATACACAAGTGGTGTTATTTTGATGTTTTGTTTGTAATTCAAAGTCATTTGTTTAATTTAGTTATTTTGTGTGTTATTACATTCGTAAATGTGTTTTAACTGTCAAAACCGTTGCTAACACGAGAAAGGAATATCCTACAAAGAGCAAGGTCATACAGAATATTGGCAACGAAATTAAACCAAATTGGCCATAATCCATTCTGGCCAGGCAGGATCATTTATGCTGGTTGATGACATGATGATAATTAAATAGGATTTTAACAAACTTAAATATTCATGGGCACAAATACTTAAAGTGTTTACACCTATAGCTATATTAAAAATATTGATAGAGAGTCTTCGTATAAAACAGATTCTTGATATTTAGCAAAAAATAATCTGAAAAAATATGATAAGCATCGACAAATTTGGTGATTCAGGGAAACTCGCATTGACTTTCGCTGAACAGATCACCCGTCAGTTAACCTGTATTAATATGGAAATCGGGCATCTTTTCCTTGGTATAGTTGAACTGAAAGATGTTCACATTCAAATACAGTTTCAAAAAGTTGGCCTTTCTATTACTAAAATACATGATGAGATTTGGAATATGCTTTCAACCAAGGGTGGTAAAATCAGTGCCCAGATCTTTCTCTCACTGGAGGTAAGAAAATGCCTTGAGGATGCCCTGAGGGAGGCAGCTAACTTAGGCCATGAAAAAATTGAGGCTCCACATATTCTGTTGGGTATTCTTGAAAATGAAAAAGGCATATTGGTTAGAGTCATCAGGAACGCTGGAGCTGATTCTTCAAAATTATCCAGTTGCCTGCGGGAGATGATGCGCAAGGGAGAATGGCCGAATAAATTTTACGGAGGCAGAAAAACGGTTGAGCAACCGGGTATAGATAAAACATCAGGCTTGCTGGAAAAATTAGGACGTGACCTTACCGCAGATGCCGAACAAGGTAAACTCGATCCGATAATTGGCCGCGAAGATACAATTCTTGAAATTATTAAGATCCTTACAGGAAGACGCAAGAATAACTGCATCATTATAGGTGATGCAGGAGTAGGGAAAACGGCGATTGTGGAAGGCCTTGCACAGGTTATGGTTTCAAAAAAGGTCCCGCCTGACTTAAAGGGAAAGCGGCTTCGAAGTATCGAAATGGTATCAGTGTTTGCTTCTGGAACTAAGTTTATCGGTGAATTTGAACAGAAGCTGGATAAGATTATTAAAGAGGCTGAGGAAAACCCGGACCTTATCCTTTTTATAGATGAGATTCATACCTTAATGGGTGCACGAGGGGCAGGAATGGGTGCAGCTGATATTTTGAAACCGGCACTAAGCCGTGGTCACCTCAAGTGTATCGGAGCTACAACCAACGAAGAATATAGAAAACATATTGAAAAAGACAAGGCTATGGTAAGGCGATTTCAACCAGTCTTTGTCGGTGAGCCGACAACGGATGAAACGCTTGATATCCTATGGGGCTTGAGGCCTAAATATGAAGAGTTTCACAGAGTTAAAATATTGGATGAAGCAGTTCAGGCAGCTGTAGAATTGTCAACCAAGTATATTGGAGACAGGCACCTGCCCGACAAGGCTATCGACCTCATTGACCAGGCCTGTTCCCAGAAGAAACTGAGACTTTATTACGGAGTAAACGACCTTGGACAGCTTACCAGGGAAGAGAAACGAGACCTTTTTTCAGATAAAATAGGAACACCAGTAATTCCAAAATCTATCTTAATATCCTTTGAGGATGTAGCACGCGTAGTTTCTGAATGGACCGGAATACCCGCCGGTAAACTTACTGAAAAAGAGAGCGCCAAACTTCTTGCCTTAGAGGAGTTGATGGGGAAGAAGATTGTTGGGCAGGACCAGGGGATATCTGCTATTGCCAGATCTATCAGAAAGTCACGCTCCGGACTTGGCAACCCCAAAAGACCAATAGGCTCATTTCTTTTTCTTGGCCCTACAGGCGTTGGCAAGACTGAGTTAGCCAAGACCCTTGCAGGAATACTTTTTGATGATGAAGACCGCATAATCCAAATAGACATGTCGGAATTTTATGATAAACATACGATCTCCCGCATGATAGGCTCCCCACATGGCTATGTTGACTCAGATCTGGGAGGCCAGTTAACCGAAGCGGTAAAAAACCAACCATACTCGGTTGTCCTTTTTGATGAGATTGAGAAAGCACACCCCGAAGTCCTACGAATAATGCTTCAGATCCTCGAAGAAGGTCGCCTTACTGATGGCCTGGGCAGGCCGGTAAACTTCAGAAATACAGTTGTTATTATGACCTCTAATATAGGATCAGAGAAAATAAGTGAGCGCAGCGCCTCCGGCATGGGTTTTAAAACACCTGAAGAGAAAGAGAAAGGCCTTACCATTAGTGATATTCGTGGTGACATTGAAAAACAGTTGAGAATAAAGCTCAGCCCCGAATTCATGAACCGGATTGATGAAATTGTTATTTTCAATCCACTCAAAAAGGAGAATTTGAAAAAAATCGCCTCAATCATGTTATCAAAAATAAAAGTTAAGGTTGAAGCCAATAAGGAGGTGATTGATTTTCTGGTGAATGCGCGCTACGACCCGGCCATGGGAGCGCGACCCCTGAGAAGGACAATTGAAAGCCTGGTGGTGGAACCTCTGGCAAATGAAATAATCCGCGGCAATATGTCAGAACATGATGAGATCAAACTCGGGTTGTCGGATGGTGCAATTACATTTAAAACAAAACGTGTTGTAAAACAGGATGATAAGAAGGAAGAGAAAAGAGTACCAGAGGATAAGGTGAATGGGAAAGAAGACCCGCCACTTAAAAAAGAAGTGCCGGGAAAACCCGTTACTCCGGATGAAGAACCGCCGGAATTATCAGATAAGAAATCCGAACCGGATAAAAATAAAGAAGCATTAGAAGGTAATAAGTGTGCAGGATGCGGGGCCCTTAATCCTGTTTCGAATAGATGGTGTTGGAAATGTGGAAGAGATCTCAGGTAAATAAATAACAAAGGAGGTGTAACATGTCAGAAAAAAAGAACATTGATAAGCTGAACAAGTTTTTAAAAAATATGTATAAGATCAGCCTTGATAAAAACTACAAGGCTATGCTTAAAAGCGGCGATGCGCCTGTAGCGGTGGTTGCCATTCCAAAAAAAGATCTGCTTTTGGTTTCCTCACCTGTGATCGATTTACCTGAGCAGAATTTGCTGCCCCTTTTCAGAAAGCTGTTAACTCTTAATCTGACCGAAACTAAAGACGCCTCCTTTGCCATAAACGAAAGCGCAGGCACAATTGATCTTCAAATAAAAAGGCCTCTTATAGACCTTGATTACAATGAGTTACAAAGGGCTATTAATACAGTTGCCTCAGTGTCTAACAGATACAACAACATTCTGGCAAAAGATTTTGACACGAAAGCCGTATTGCTTTATAGCCCCAAAGCAGGTACATGGGGTCGCTACCTCAATGCTATGAATCCATTAACTTCATTTATATCAAAAAAGGATCAGAGACAGCACGTCTATAAATTAAGGACCGTCTTTTCCTTACTCGGGATTGCATCTGCAATTGGAGCAGGGATATTAACTTACACAAAGACCATGTCCTGGGCATTGGCCATTTTCGTTTTTCTCTGGACCCAGTTTATTGTGGCAAGGGCTATCCCCGATCTTATTACCGACCCCTACAAAATTAAACGTTTTATCTTCTTTGCCCTCCATCCGGCTGTTGGTGTTGCACTGCTATTAGGGACCTATCAATTATGGGAGATATGGTGGCTATCGGCTCTTATTGGATACTTGGGCGGCCTGATCCTGGGTAGGTTCATAGCGGTCATTATATTGCCCCGTATTAGCCTGGAAGAAACCCGTGACGATGAAACACGAAGGAGTGCATGGTTGAAAGCACAGGGTAGCGGTGGATAATTAACTGAACTTCTTTTTTATGACCCGCACAGAGCAAAAAACAGTTTTAGAGGCATTCAGAAAGACCATGGGCCAGGAACTTCACAACCTGGGGGATTGGCCTGAGATTCTCTGGCAACAGATGTACAACCGTCTGCAGTGGGTGGATGGAGAAGAAGGTGATGGGCCGGTTTCACGGGTTATCGGTCCTGAGTTTAAGGAAAGAACTTCACCGGAAACCAAACCCTGGTTTCATAATATAAAAAGAACCGTAGAATCAGAATCCAATATAAGAACCCTCAAAGGACATACACGTGATGTCGAATGCTGCGCCTTTACCGCGGATGGAAAAACGATAGTCTCGGCAAGCAGGGATCAGACCTTAAAGCTCTGGGATGCAGAGTCAGGAGCCGAGATCAAGACCCTCAGAAGCCACACAGGTGGTGTCGATTCCTGCGCCTTTTCTCCTGATGGAAAAAAGATAGTCTCGGCAAGCCTGGATAAGACTTTAAAGCTCTGGGATGTAAAGTCAGGAGTTGAGATAACAACCCTCAAAGGCCACACTGAAAGAGTACATTCCTGCGCCTTTTCTCCTGATGGAAAAAAGATAGTCTCTGCAAGTGCGGATAAGACCTTAAAGATCTGGGATGCAGAGTCAGGAGCCGAGATCACGACCCTAAAAGGCCACACTGAAAGAGTACATTCCTGCGCCTTTTCCCCGGACGGGAAAAAGATAGTCTCGGGAAGCCAGGAGAATACATTAAACTTAAAGCTCTGGGATGCAGAGTCAGGAGAAGAGATTGCGACCCTCAGAGGCCACACAGATGGAGTCAAATACTGCGCCTTTTCTCCTGATGGAAAAAAGATAGTCTCGGCAAGCCTGGATAAGACTTTAAAGCTCTGGGATGTAAAGTCAGGAGTTGAGATAACAACCCTCAAAGGCCACACTGAAAGAGTACAATCCTGCGCCTTTTCCCCGGACGGGAAAAAGATAGTCTCGTCAAGCTGGGATAAAACCTTAAAACTCTGGAATGCAGAGTCAGGGGCCGAGATCACAACCCTCAGAGGCCACACAAATAATGTCTATTCCTGCGCTATTTCCCCTGATGGTAAAACGATAGTCTCGGCAAGCTGGGATCAGACCTTAAAGCTCTGGGATGCAGAGTCAGGAGCCGAGATCAAGACCCTAAGAGGCCACACAAGTAATGTCGAATCCTGCGCCTTTTCACCGGATGGGAAAAAGATAATATCTGCAAGCTGGAAAACCTTAAAGCTCTGGGATGCAGGGTCAGGAACCGAGATCACAACCCTCAAAGGCCACTCATCTAGTATCGTATCTTGCGCCTTTTCCCCGGATGGGAAAAAGATAGTCTCGGCAAGCTGGGATAAGACCTTAAAGCTCTGGGATGCAGAGGCAGGAGTTGAGGCTACGACCTTCAGAGGCCACACTGAAACAGTCAATTCCTGTGCCTTTTCCCCGGATGGGGAAAAGATAATATCTGCAAGCTGGGATATTACCTTAAAGCTCTGGGATGCAGAATCAGGAGCCGAGATCACGTCACTTAGAGGCCATAAACATTCGATCAATTCCTGCGCCTTTTCCCCAGATGGAAAAAGGATAGTATCAGGAAGCAGGGATCAGACCTTAAAGTTCTGGGATGTAGATAGTGGAAAAGAGGTCAATTTTTTCCCCACTTTAGGGGGAGTAAATTGCGTAAGCTTTTGTTTAAAAGAGCCTAAACTATGTTGTGGAGACAGAGGTGGAAACATTTATATTCTGTATCTATACGGTTTTAATGTCAACCCTTCAGCAAGAGAATCACCTTTAGAACCTTCTGATGGCTCTGGGGTTAAGATGCAAGATGCAAAACTGGAAAAGAAGATAGAATCTAAGGAATCACCAAAAACTACAGAAGATACATTACAAAAAATTATTTCAATGGAAGAACAAACCATCACCTGCAAATGCGGGCATAAAAATCCATCAACAAATAAATATTGCAAAAATTGCGGGAGGGAACTAAAATGAAAAAACCATTAGGGGTAGCAGGAAAAGCTATCATTAGAAAAAATGAAAAGATACTGATACTTAAACGTTCGCAAGGAAGCAGCCTTGATCCGGGCCTGTGGGAGCTTCCGGGCGGCAAGATAGATTATGAGGAGGATCTGATTGATGCACTGAAAAGAGAGGTCTGGGAAGAAGTAGGAATAGTCATTCAGGTTGGACGCCCCTTTAAGACCTGGCACTTTATAAAAGAACCATTCTGGGTGACCGGCATAACCTTTGTTTGCGATTATGTTAGTGGGAGCAATGCCTTAAGCTCAGAGCACGACGCATATGCCTGGATTGAACCTCAGGAATTTAAAAATTATTCATTGAGTACCTCAATGGAAGAACAGATAAGCTCATACATTGAATTGATCCGGGATACCGACAAATAAACGTATCAGTAAAAAAGCATGGCACAAACAGGCAGAACATTCCGTATATTTATCAGCTCCACCTTTACCGACCTCCAGGAAGAAAGAAACGCGCTTCAAAAAGAAGTTTTTCCGGCGTTGAAAAAACTATGCACGGAAAACGGTTGCCAGTTTCAGGCCATTGACCTGCGCTGGGGCATAGGCGAGGAGGCCGGCATTGACCAGCGCACAATGGAGATTTGTCTTGAAGAGCTGAAAAGGTGTCAGCGAACATCTCCGCGGCCAAACTTCCTTTTGCTTTTAGGTAACCGGTACGGGTGGAGGCCATTGCCCGAAAAAATCCCCGCAGACGAATTTGATCAAATTCTTAAGCATATACAGGACGATGATGAAAGAAAACTTCTTGCCACCTGGTACAAACGCGACGACAATGCCGCCCTCCAGGTTGACAACACCGTTATGCCGGTCTATAATCTTCAGCCCCGGTCAGGCGAATTTGTTGATTTTAACATATGGGAGAGCAAAGCTGAAAGGAAACTACGTTCCATCATATTTCAAGCCGAACCCAAAATGAATCTTAGCCCAGATAAGAAGTATAAATACACAGCATCAGCTACTGAACAGGAAATATTTAAGGGCGCTTTAAGCATAAATGATGCCCGCGAACACGTCTTTTGCTTTTTCAGGGAATTTGAAGGAGAACTTCCCGTGGATAAAAATTTTGTAGACCTGAAAGCTGACGGAGAACCAGACGACCAATCAAAACAGAGCCTGGATAAATTAAAGGATCGACTCGAGAAAGAGCTTTCTTGCAATATCTTTAAATACAAAGCACGGTGGACAGGCAAGGGAATAACAACCGACCACATTAATGATCTTTGCAGGGATGTTTACAACTCCCTGGAAAATACCATTCTAAAAGAAATAGAGCAGATCAAGGCCAAACCATACCTGGAAAAAGAGATAGAGGATCACGATCGTTTTGGTAAAGAAAGGGCAAAGGTTTTTGTGGGCCGAAGCACTGTTTTACAAAAGATCAGCGATTATATTTCAAGTGAAAGTACCCACCCTTTCTGTATATACGGTGAAGGTGGCTCGGGTAAATCAGCCTTATCGGCTTTCGCTCTTGAGCAAGCCAGGGAGAAATATCTCCGGGCAGAAATTGTTTCTCGATTTATCGGGGCAACTCCCAATTCATCTATGCTTCGCTCCCTGCTCGAAGATCTTTGCCGCCAGATATCCCGTGCATATGGTGCGTATGAAGATCTCCCAACAAGCTATGAAGACCTTGTTCAGGAGTTTCCCAGGCGGCTGGCGCTGGCTTCAGCGGATGAACCCCTGATACTCTTTTTAGACTCTATCGATCAGCTTTCAACAACATATAATGCCAGCAGCCTTACCTGGCTGCCTGCGGAGTTGCCGGAGAATGTTCACCTGATTGTAACAAGCAGACCAGGCGAATACCTGGTTGCACTCAGAAAGAAGATACCTCAGGATAATATATATAAACTTGAGCCAATGAGTATTGAAGAAGGTGAAATATTGCTCGATAAATGGCTGGAAGATGCCGGCAGAAAGCTCCAGGATTTTCAAAAGAAGGAGGTTCTTGATAAGTTTTCCGCCTGTGGATGGCCCCTTTACCTTAAATTTGCCTTCGAAGAGGCGCGACTCTGGAAATCGTATACCAGGGAGATAAGTCTTGCCACAGGCACAGAGGCAATTATCAGTAACAACCTCCTGAAACGGCTGGAAGTTGAACATGGTGAGATGATGGTGGCCCGATGCTTTGGCTATATAGCATCCACCCGTGAAATGAACGGTTTGGCTGAGGATGAAATACTGGAAGTCCTTTCTTCAGACAAAACGTTTTTTGATGAATTCCTGAACAGGGTTAAACACGAACCGCCGGAAAGGAAATTGCCGGTGGCCGTCTGGGCACGACTGTATTTTGACCTTGAACCCTATCTCACCGAAAGAAGTCATGAAAGCACAAGCCTGCTCACCTTCTTCCATCGTGAACTGGGCGAAGTTGCCAAAAGTAAGTACCTTGATAAGGATGAACAGGCGTACCAGCAAGTGCTGGCGGATTACTTTATTAACCAGGCAGATACGGATATTGACCCGGAGAAGGGCGAGCGAAAGAGAACCTGGCTGGGGTCCTCACGGGCCCTGAGCGAACTCCCCTTCCACCTTGTAGGAGCGGGCAGGTGGGACGAGCTCTTTGAAATACTTGTAGATTTTCAATTTCTAGAACAAAAAGCAGCGAGAGTGGGCGTACAGGAAAACATTGATGCCAAAGGGAATAAGACAAAATCCTATACAGGGCCCCTCGCCTTGCTTGAAGACTATGACCTGGCACTGACTAATTTCCCACAAAAATGAATATGAAAAATGGTAAAAGAAAGGCATAGAACCAAAAAGAACTGTCATGACCACATCCGGGTGTTCAGGAAAAAACATCTTTATACCTTTTGGATGGCTATTAAGTGGCCTTTGGTAGTGGGTCTCTGGCTTTTTTCCTTTATCCTGGGTATTATCGGTTTTAGCAAAGCTTCCGCAAACATCGGAGATGGAAGTACGGTGTATGATTTCTTTTATCGATCCTTGCAGCTCATCGTACTTGAGTCCGGAGATGTAGGTGGCGAACTTCCCTGGCAACTTGAGATAGCCCGGTTCCTGATGCCTGTTCTGGCTGCTTATGCAACGATTCAGGCTCTTTTAGCCATTTTTAACAGGCAATGGCAATTATTGAAGGTGCGATTTTTTAAAAATCATGTGGTGATCTGTGGCCTTGGAGAAAGGGGGCTTCGCTTGACACAAGCTTTTTCAGACAACGGTTACCGTGTAGTGGTCATTGAAGAGGATAAAGAAAGTCCATTTATTGAACAAAGCAGGAAACATCGAGCTGTCATTCTGACCGGAGATGCCACAGACAGGGATCAACTGCTCAAAGCAAGGATACATAAGGCAAAATATCTTGTTGCTGTCTGCGCCGAAGATGGGACCAACGTGGAAATAGCACTTAAATCCCGTGTAATCGTGCGCTCCCGGAAAAGTGAGGATCTTACTGCATTTATTCATATTGTCGACCTTGAACTGTGTGACTTGCTACGGGGATGGGAACTCGTTGCTGAAGCCGATGCGTTCAAACCGGAATTTTTCAATGTGCTTGAACGGGGAGCACGTCTTATGCTGAGAATGTATCCTCCTTTCCACAAAAAGACTGAAACAGAAAACAGGGAGCCACGAATGCTCATCATAGGGCTGGGCAAGATGGGACGAAGCCTTATTGTGCAGGCAGCAAGGGACTGGTGGATGAAACAAGAAAAGCGGGATAAACGCTTGCGAATATCTGTAATCGATTCAGCAGCCCAATCTAAAGTCGAGTTTTTGCGTTTGCGATACCCCAAACTGGATGAAGCCTGTTCTTTCGATATCTGGGAAATGGAAAAGAATGCTCCGGGTATTGAAAAGGGAGATTTCCTTTATAATGAAGAAGGCGAGTTTGATGTGGATGCCATATATATTTGCTTTGACGATGATGTACATGTTCTGGTCAATGCATTAACTATTTACCGGAAAACCAGGGCACATAAAATTCCGATCGTTGTCCGCATGAGCCAGGATGCCGGACTGTCAACAATGATGAAGGAAGACCGCGATGCCCTTGGCTTTGAACATATTCACACCTTTGGACTGCTGGATGAAACATGCAATCTTGAGGTATTGCTTGGAGGCACACATGAAATTATTGCCCGCGCTATATATGAGTATGTAAGGCATCAACGGGCAACAGGCAAGACCCCTCAAACCGACCAGTCTTTGGTTCCCTGGGAGGATTTACCTGAAGATGTAAAAGAATCGAAACGGAATCAGGCCACTCATATCGAGGTAAAACTTAAGGCCATCAATTGTAACATTCAGCCGCTGACCGACCTGGAGGCTTCCTCCTTTAAGTTCCTGCCGGAGGAGATCGAACAACTGGCACGGATGGAGTACGATCGCAATACGGTCGAAGGCTTACCTGTTTGTCTTGCCAGGGCTGGCTTTCAAATTTCACGGAGGACATAAAATGAAAATGCTGTGTTTAATATTAACAATAATGGAATGATATATGGAAAAGTACGGATTCAACAAGGTTTATCACCTCAACACCGGTGATATGTACGAAGGAAATGCCGATTTCATCATGCTGGTATGGCATGAAAATCAAATATTGCCTGCGGAGCAATACCGCAAGGCGCATTATCAGGGCCAAACAGTAGATATTGCTGTGTGCCAGGATCCCAATGAGCAAAAAAGTCAGCTTGGGGCAAAGGCAATTATCTATCATTTCTGAGAAAACAAATTTTGGAGGAAATAATATGAGTATTAACATTTGTCCAACATGTAACAGGCTTATTTCCCTTTCGTTGATCCCGGGAGGAAACCCGGTTGCCAAAGAGAATCCTGATACCATGGCTATTTATTATGCCAGGTGTGAGAATTGTGGTTATATACACTGTGACCGTTGTGTTGAAAAGAACAATGGCCGCTGTCCCAAGTGCGGACATGAAGTAACAATACAGGGTCCGCCGCAGGGTTGACAGGTGATTGCACCTGTATTTTTCGCAATAATGTGGTAACGGCATCATTTTCAGCAATGAAATGATATCAGCCAAAAATCTTTTGTAAAAGGCTAAGAATCTGTAATGAACCGCACAGAGCAAAAAACAGTATTAGAGGCTTTCAGGAAGGTCATGGGCCAGGAGCTTCACAACCTGCGGGAGCAGCCTGATATCCTCTGGCAGCAGATGTATAACCGGCTGCATTGGATCAATCGTGAGGATGGTAATGGATTGATTTCAGGGATTATTAAACCAGTGTTGGAAAACAGAAGTATACCGGGCTCAGAGCCCTGGTTTAGATTGAAGAATGCACTTGCTGAATCTGAGTCGGTGATTTTGGCAACAATAAAAGACCAGGGAAATCCCATTAATTCATGTGCCTTTTCTCCTGATGGCAAACTGGTTCTTTCAGCAAACGATGACAGAACATTAAAGATTTGGAATGTAAAAACCCGGACGGAAATAAAGACACTTAAATCTCATGACGAAGGTGTGAATTGTTGCAGCTACTCTCCTGACGGAAAACTTATTGTATCAGGAAGCAAAGATAATAACCTTATAATCTGGGATTCTTTAACATATAAAGAACTGGCAAGGCTGGAGGGACATTCTGATATGATCAATTCATGTGCTTTTAGCCCGGACGGAAAAACTATTGTTTCTGCAAGTGATGATGACGAAATTAAATTCTGGGACTCAATAACATACCAGGAATGTCAGACAATAAACCCAGGTCATCGCCCAATCACTTCCTGCGCTTATAGCCCGGATGGCAGAATAATAGTTACAACAAACGATGACGGTGAAATTGCTTTGGTGGATGCAAATAGTTATGAGGAATTAAGCTATGAGCGGTTGAAAGGAAGTTTAAGCTGCTGTGCTTTTAGTCTGAATGGAGAAGATATTTTAACAGGTGGGGATTCAGGCAAAGGATATAATGTGCCGGAGACATTCTATATAACAGAGAATGAAGAACTTGATTCCGAAGGTGAATTTGAGGATATTCCCAGGGAAGAAACACACTCGAAAGAGATTACTGCATGTGCGTATAGTCCAGATGGCTCAGTTATTATAACAGGAGGAGCAGATAATTTTTTGTTGCTCTGGGATGCTGATGGTTTTAAGTTTTTGAGCAAACTCATAGGTCACAGCGGAAAAATAAGCAAATGTGTATATAGCCCGGATGGTAAATCGATTGCTTCAAGCAGCGTTGATGGTACAATTAAATTCTGGGATGCAAGACGAGCCAGTATTGAGCCTGTCTATGAGGTTGATTACCTTACAGACAGGGTCTCTTGCTGTGCTTTCAATCTTGACGATTCGATGGTAATTGCAGGAAGTCTCGACAGTAATCTTATTATTTATGACGCCCATACCGGAGACTTTGTTCATCAAACCAGGCAGATTGAATCACCAATCAGCTATTGTGGTTTCAGCCCTGACGGGAAAGATATTGCAATAGGAACTACAATGGGGGAAATTATTTTGCTGAAACAGAGTAATTACAATAAGCTGATCGGGTTAACACCATGGAGATCCACCATCTATGAAGATGAAGCTGCAATAAATTATTTTTCCTTTAGCCCGAATGGGGGAAAAATTGTCGCAGTTTCAGGCAAAGATAGCAGTGCAGGTGAAGGGAATGTCATTGTATGTGACCTGAAGAACAACAATCATATTGAAGTAATATCAAAAAATGCAGCATGGTTTTCCTGTAGGTTCAGCCCGGACGGTCGCAAGCTATTTTTTGCAGGCGATGGGATCACTCTGTGGGACATGGAGGCAATGGAGGAAATGGATTGGATTAACGTGGATGGTGACGATTGTGCCTTTTCTCCGGATGGGGAGTTGTTTGTTTCGGAATGTAGAAATGGAACAATTAAACTATGGGATGCACAAACAGGAAAAGAGCGATTTACGCTCACAGGCCATACAGATTCAGTATACTCTATTAGTTTCAGTCCGGATGGAAAGACAATTGCCTCAGCAAGCCTAGATAATACGCTCAGGTTATGGGATATGGAAACCGGAAAAGAAAAGATGGTCTTTCAGGATATCAAAGGAGGGGTCTGGTTCAGCGCCTTTTCATCTGATGGGAAGACGATAATCTCATCAAGAAAAGACAATATTATGACGTTATGGGATGCTCACACCGGGGAACCTGTTAATTCATTCCCATGCCATGGAAATATATCAGCTTTTTCTGTTAGCCCTACAGGAAAATCCTATGCCCTGGGTGATAGCGGTGGAAACGTCTACATCCTGGAACTCATGGGTACTGTAAACGAACCTGTTAAACAGAAAATACCTCATACCGCTCCACCCGAAAGGAGGCAGGAAGAACCGCCCGTCACCAGGAAAATTGAAGACGATGCAGTGAAAGAGTTGAGAAGGGCCAAGAACGCCTTCTCAAAGCCCCGGCCGATTCCGGAAGCAAAACCAAAGGAACGTACAGCTCCTTCACAAGCCAAGAAAATAAGAGTCTGGATGCCCAAACTGCTAGCTATAGCGATGGCTGTATTGTTTGCTGGCGGAGGCTATGTCCTCACCCGAATCTCACCCTGGTTCTGGTTGTTGGCAGGTCCCCTTATTCTGTATGCCGTCATCGTCTTATTGACTGCTCTTAGAACTAAATGGTATATATGCCCCAACTGTAAAGCAATCATAGATTCTCACCAAAAAATCGGTGAGGACGAACTTTACATATGTTCCAGGTGTAAGAGGAGTTTTACTCTTGAACAGTTAACAAAAGGAAGGTAACTAAAAAGCAATGTAAATAATCTGCTAATGTCTGAATGTTTGGAGGAGAAAGCCGGTATAGAAAAGATAACTAATACCCTTGCAGAAATCTAAGAAAATGGTTAATTTGCTGAAGAGGGAAATTAATAGGAAAAATACCCCAAGTATCAGATCAAGTCTTAACTATTACATATAAAGAAAAGAAAGGAAATAGAACATGTTGGACTTGTTCATATTGGCGATATCTTTTGGGATACTAATCTATCTTATTTTTCGTATGCTGTTTAATATTTTTTCTCCCCGAATGCCAGAGGATATCATTGCGCAATTAATAGAAGTGGGAAAAACAACGCAGAGCTGTGATTGGTATGGCTATAGATAGTTTGATATGTTCTTTAGCCATTGTGGGTTGGGTCAGCGGAAAATATTCATTCAGCTTTTTATACATTCTTGCTTTTGTCATCGGACTCTTCTTTTTAATAGAGCCATTGTTACGATGGTACATTTCACGCCCGCGTCCGTCTCTAAAGTGAGATTTTTTTAGAATGCTTGTAGAAGGTATATTAATGTTAAAATATTTCATAAAGGAGGATTAAATGACCGTATCTGACACTTTTAGAATAGACATCATTGCTAGTGATCCGGATGGAAAAATAGTTTTAGCGATGTGTGAACCTCGGAAATGGGGCAGTAGCACTTGTATGGAAGAGGAGCTGATAGAAAAGATACAAACCTATATCGCTTTTATCAGGAACGAGGGTTATAAAAAGGAGTATGGAGATGCAGAGGCGAGTATTGTCCTCATAGCAAATTATGAACCTCCTGAAAATATAAAAGAGCTAATCGATAAAATAGCCATTTCCGAAAATATTGAGATCAGCCACAAAGTGATACCGACTTGAAATTTATTGTAAAAGGCTAAGCATTTACAATGAGCCTCACTGAGCAAAAAACAGTTTTAGAAGAATTTCGAAGGGTCTTGGGCCAGGAGCTTCATAACATCAAGGAGCGACCTGATATCCTCTGGCAGCAGATGTACAACCGGCTGCAGTGGGCTGGTGGTGCCGTTGAGTTGTGTTTGGAACCCGAACGGCTGTATCGAAGTGCCCCTGGCGCAATTATTTGGCTTCATAGCAAGATCCCAATCCGTGAGTCCGAGGCCCTGATCCGCACCCTGGCTGGCCACATAAGTGATATCGAATCCTGTGCGATAAGTCCCGACGGTACCATAATTGTCTCGGGAAGCCGGGATCATACCTTAAAGGTCTGGAATGCTTCCACAGGGCAGGAACAAGCAACTTTAGCCAATCACACCGGAGTGGTCCTAGCCTGCGCGGTGAGTCCCAACGGCAAATTTATTGTCTCGGGAAGTCGGTACAAGACCCTGAAGGTCTGGGATGTCGCTACAGGGCAGGAAAGAGCCACTTTCGCCGGCCACACCGATGAAGTCAAAGCCTGCGCGATGAGTCCAGATGGCAAATTTATTGTATCGGCTAGCCGGGACAAGACCCTGAAGATCTGGAATGCTGCCACAGGGCAGGAACAAGCTACCCTTGCCGGCCACACCGACTGGGTCAACAACTGCGCAGTGAGCCCAGACAGCTCCTTTATTGTCTCGGCTAGCCGGGACAAGACCCTGAAGATCTGGGATGTCGCCACAGGGCAGGAAAGAGCCACTTTCGCCTGCCACACCGACTGGCTTACCGACTGCGCTGTGAGCCCCGGCAGCTCCTTTATTGTCTCGGCTAGCCGGGACAAGACCCTGAAGGTCTGGGATGTCGCCACAGGGCAGGAACAAGCTACCCTTGCCGGCCACACCGAAGGAGTCATTGCCTGCGTGGTGAGTCCAGACAGTTCCTTTATTGTCTCAGCAAGCATGGACAATACCCTGAAGGTCTGGAATGCTGCAACCGGCCAGGAACAAGCTAACCTTACCGGCCACACTGAAGAAGTCATTGCCTGCGCGATGAGTCCAGACAGCTCCTTTATTGTCTCGGCAAGCCGTGACAAAACCCTGAAAGTTTGGGACACAAAAACTGGCCAGGAACAAGCCACCCTGGCCGGCCACACCAGCTGGATCAATGCCTGTGCTGTGAGCCCTGACGGAGTCTTTTTTATTTCAGCCTGCCATGACAAGACCCTGAAGGTCTGGGATGCTACCACAGGCCAGAAACGCGCTACCCTGGCCGGTCACACCGAAGAGGTGATTGCCTGCACGGTGAGTTCCAACAGCTCTTTTATCGTCTCGGCAAGCTTGGACAAAACCCTAAAAGTCTGGGATGTGGCCACCTGGCAGGAACGGTTCACCCTGACTGGCCACACCAGCTTGATCAATGCCTGCGCGGTGAGTCAAGATGACAAATTTATTGTCTCAGCAAGCATGGACAATACCCTGAAGGTCTGGAATGCTGCAACCGGCCAGGAACAAGCTAACCTTACCGGCCACACCGAAGAAGTCAAAACCTGCGCGATAAGTCCTGATGGCAAATTTATTGTCTCGGCAAGCTGGGACGGGACCCTGAAGGTCTGGGATCTCGCCACAGGGCATGAAAGAGCCACTTTCGCCGGCCACAAAGACTGGCTCAACGACTGCGCGGTGAGCCCTGACGGAACCTTTATTGTATCAGCCTGCAGTGACAAAACCCTGAAGGTCTGGGATGCCGTTACCGGGCAGGAGCGGGCCACATTGACCGGGCATACCAGCTGGATCAATGCCTGTGCGGTGAGCCCTGACGGCTCTTTCATCGTCTCGGCAAGCTGGGACAAAACCCTGAAGGTCTGGGATGCGTACACCGGGCAGAATCGTGCTACCCTGAAGGGACACTTCGGGAGTGTCACTGCCTGCAAGGTGAGTATTGACAGCAAATTTATCGTCTCGGCAAGTGATGACAAGACCCTGAAGGTCTGGGATGCGTCCGCCGGGCAGGAACGGGGCACCATTCCACTGTTGGGCGAAGCGAGATGTATAAGTTTCCATCCGTCTCGTCCCATTGTTTTCTGTGGTGACATAGGCGGAAACGTATATTTTCTGGAACTCATCGGTCTTGAGGTCACCTCCTAAACAAAAGGAAGAAACACAATCACAGAGGATGCAGATAATAAAGCAGGGAAAAAGTAACTTTTGAAACAAAATTTCCGGAAGGCAATGAATTCCTTAATGAAAGTAAGACTTCAATTGAAAACCTGAGTATGGAATCAGCAAAAGATGCTATTCCCCGCTTAAGAGATATTGCAATGCAGGAAGAAAACAACTTCTTTCTTTTTCTTGAACAGAAATTAGCAGAAGGTACAATAGATAATCTTAAGCCCGAGGATATAAGCAGGCTTATTATGGGTACATCTGCAAACCCGACAGCCATATATCTGCTCTTCAAAATACTTGGTCAAAAGGAAGAGCAGCATCGCCAGGAAGCAGCAAAAATTCTTTTTCCTGAAGAAGGAAGATCCTTGTTAAACTATACAACAAAAGATTCTGACATCCTGACAGATTGTTTAAAAATGGGTATTACCTCTGACTCTTTTATAACCATTACTGCCTGTATGTGGGCAACTTTTAAATTAAAGAGGGCCAATGCATTTGACATCTGTTCCCTGGTTTTCTTAAATTCTAACACAGACATCAGGTTTATATTTGCCGGTCTGTTTGGCTATCTTAAGGACAAAAGAGCCACCCCGGGTCTGATTGTTGCTTTAATGCATGAACGTATCCCTAAAATTAGAAGCGCCATAATTCTGGCACTTGGTACCCTGAATGACCCGGCAGCAATTAAGGTGTTAACGGACTGCCTTCACGATGAAAATCCTGAAGCCGCAGTTAATGCCGCTAAAGCGCTTGGACAGATCGGTGGCCCGGAAGCTATGAGAGCACTTGAATCGGTCGCAAAAGATGCAAACATGAGCAATGAAGTTCGGTACTGGGCCACAGTTGAAATGCTTCAGGCTGCTTTTAAAACAGAAAATAGCAGCGCAGGAGGAGTTAAACAGAATGAATCGTTTAATGAAAAATCTGATAACATCACATGTAAATGTGGATGCATTAATCCATCAACAAATAAATATTGCAAAAATTGCGGGAGGGAACTAAAATGAAAAGACCCTGATACTTTAACGTTCACAAAAAAGCATTCATGACCCGGACCTGTGAGAACTTCAGGGCAGGTGACCGGCACTCAAAGCCATGAAATCATGTTCGAATTGTGGTAAAGAAACGGAACTATTAAAGTAAGAATAGATATATGCTTTTTGTATCTTTATAAATTATTGAGAGAGTACTAAAATAAATATCCAAAAAGCTTGATTTATAGCTATTAGGCAATAATGGCTAAACCAATAGTCAATTTTGCAATAAAATGCCGGCGAAAAGAAAAGGTGGATAAAAACATAACGGAGGAATTTCAAATGAACAGAAACGAAAATATTATCGACAAAAAGTGGATAAACACTCAGGTGGAAGAATATAAAAGGCGTTACAAAAATTATAAACTTTTTGCTGAAGTTCTGGAACAAGTCCTCAAAGAAGTAGCAAGAAAATATGCCCCTCTGGCTATCGTGCAAACTCGCCCAAAAGCCATTGCCAGCTTTGCAGAAAAATGCCAGCGCAAAAAGGCAAAATACAATGATCCGGTAAACCAGTTTACTGATCTGTGCGGAGGACGGGTTATTGTTCATACCGCAGATGAAGTAAAGGCGATATCTCAGTATATCGAACAATATTTCGAGATCGACCTGGACAACACCACTGATGTTAGTCAACGTCTGAAGCCAAGCGAATTTGGTTACCGCTCTGTGCATTACATCATAAGCTTTAAGAAAGGGGTCTATCCAAATAAACACGTAAATGTTGAAATACCACAGGTACTATTTGACGAAAAGAATTTTCCGAACCGGCGGGCAGAAATTCAGGTAAGGACAATCCTTGAGCATGCCTGGGCAGATTTGGCTCATGATTTAGCTTACAAAAGCTCCTTTCAGATACCAATAAAATGGGAACGGGAGTTTGCCGGTGTGGCTGCTATGCTGGAGGGTGCCGACAAAACTTTTTCCAGGATTAAAGAAGGCTTAAGTGTCTATTTAACAAGTTATGGTGCATACATGACAGAGGAACAGATACAGGATGAAATAAAATTGCTGGAGATAATCCTTGAGCACGATGAGAAAAATCCGGAACTGGCGGGACGGATAGGGAAGTTGGCCATCACTATCGGTGACTGGCAGAAGGCTATTGATGTGCTTTCCGGGTTCACTGACTCAGAAAGTTCATATATATTGAAAGATCTGGGTGTTGCTCTCTGTAAGAAGAACAAAGACAAACCCCTCGGCAGGGAGTATAAAAAAGGCCAGGCTTATTTAGAAAAGGTGTGCAATTCGCCTGATGTAAATGGAGATGCCCTGACTTCGCTGGCCAGTACCTGGAAAACAATAGATGAAGAAAAAGCGCGGGAGCTGTATCGAAAAGCTTTCCTGTTTGACCCATCAGATCCCTATCCCCTGGAAAATTACCTGGATATGGAAATTTCAACAGCCAGGTATGTATCGATCATATCCCCGTTGAGCCCTGTGATTTCCTCAGCTATACAGAGATGTGGGGAACAAGCTGATGTGGGCGTTAATCTGCCGTGGGCATATTATATGACAGGGAAATTTTATCTTATGCTGGACAAACCCTTTGAGAGCCTCGAAGCTTATGCCAAAGCCGTTCAACTCAGCACTTCACCCTGGATGATTGATTCGGCACTTGCCTCGTTGGAAAGGTTAAAAATAGTAGCAAATGAGCTCTCGGGGTATGGATGGGCCAGGAGTTTGCTTTTAATAGGGAAAGCTGTTATGGCGATGAGAAAAAACGGGCAAGCGAAGCAGGATAAGAACACAAGCATTGAAGGTCCTGTAATCATTGTGGCCGGTGGTTGTGATCCCTCAATTGAAGAGCAAATGAAAGCTTACAGGCTATTGGTGATGGAAGCATTCGAGGGTTTTAAGGGCACTGTTATTGGTGGCGGGACCATGGAAGGCGTAAGCGGATTGGTAGGAGAATTAGGAGTAAAGTACGAAAAATCAATCCGGACTATTGGTTATCTCCCCAGGTTTATTCCTATTAATAGTACGGTCGACCAACGCTTCAGCGAATTACGTCAAACAGACGGTAGTGGTTATAGCCCGTTCGAAGCATTGCAATATTGGACAGACATTATTGCTTCCGGAATTGAACCATCTGAGGTTAAAGTGTTGGGAATTAACGGTGGGATGATTTCAGCAATTGAATACAGGCTCGCATTAGCATTTGGGGCAACCGTAGGCCTGGTTGAAGAAAGCGGACGGGAAGTGTCTAAACTGCCCCATGATGAGAAGTGGCAGGATTCAAAAAACCTCATCCTCTTGCCTGCTGACGAAATGACCATAAAAGCATTCATTGGTACCGGGGGTGCCAGGCTTCAAACAAATATCAGAGAAACACTGGCAAGGAAAATTCATGAAGAATATCGTCTGGCCATACAAGATAGTGTAATAGCAAATGACCCGGCAATGGCGACATGGGAAGAGCTGCCTGAAGGATTTAAGGAATCCAATGCCCAACAGGCGGATCATATTAATGAAAAGCTCCATAAGATTGGATATACCGTGCATGAGGTAAATGACAGGGAAATCACACTGGTCGCTTTTACCGAAAATGAGATTGAATTGCTGGCAGAGATAGAACATGGCCGGTGGAATGCCGAAAGACTGCTTGAAGGCTGGATCTGGGCAAAGAAGAAAAATGTTATCAGGAAACAAAGCCCTTACCTTGTCAGATGGTCGATACTCCCCGAAGAAGTGAAAGACTGGGATAGAGCTCTCGTAAGAAAAATACCGGAATTACTTAAATCTGTCAATCTGGAAATCCTGAGAAAGCCATTGGCGAATAAAGAAAAATAAAGCGGGATATACTTATCTTACTGTCCATTGAGCACTTAATCCCTGCTATTGGAGTATTTTTTAATCCTCTTCGTAACTTCCTCTATATATTCATACTCTTCTTTCGATCTGGTGAATTTAAAAACACCGGAAATCCAGATCTTGTTTTCAATCCAGAAACGGTATATAAACTCTTCGAAAGAGTTTGCACAGATATTTACATTTTCAAGCTTGCTTTCGAGACTCTTACCAATGGGATATTCACTGTCCAGCATCCAGTTAGTGGCAACTACCCTGTGGTTATTTTCTTCATCGATGTATAAATACCATTGCATTACATTCTGACTGTCATTCATAAATCGAATTAAATAACCTGATTGGCTTCCCGGTATTTCAACTATTTTGTCTGAAAGATCGAAATAACAGTCGGTGGCAGAAATCATGCAATTCTGATGATAAGGGGATTCAAAAAATATCAGAAATGGTTTGGGAAGTACAATCCCTTTGCTTTTTGCTGAATCACGAAGTGAGGAGTAAGTGTGTCCCAGGTCTTCCATCATCACAAATTTTTCCCAATTCTCATCCGGTTCAGGCAACCATTCAAATTCATTATCAAATAAACTGGTATCTACAGGTGGCAAAAACTTAAACGGGATACGACCGTAGGTACCAAATACATCCCAGGGTTCACCCATACCCACCGGGATCCAACCTTCGGGGAAAAGATATTTATTTGTGACATTCGTTAAAAGGCTGCTCCTCTGAACTAGAGAAATGCACTTAACTAAAGATCTTGAGCGCTCCCTAACATCCAGATCTACTATCTTTTCTGCATATTTGCAGGTTGTTTCTACCAGCCCGGGATTAAAATATATAGTCCACCCTATGTAACTGGCGCCCCATTTATAAAGTGAATATGAAAATACATCCCAGTTGGCAGAAACCCTCCATGTTTTACTTTCTGGATTTCTCAGAAGTTCGCCTGTAAATCCCGGGGAATCTAAATTATTCAATGTAATCCAGATTCCCCAATCCGATACTTCGATAAAGTCAATTAATGAATGGATATATAAATCTCTTTCAATATAAATGCATTGTTTGCCTTCTTGGCTTTTAACCTGGACTTTTAATTCACCAATATTTTTTTTCTTCAATAGTAATTTTTTAAGAAAGTTAATGATTTCTCCAATCTTACATAAATATTTCTTACACATAGACAAATAAGCTTTGCCTCAGCCTTAATATTAATCCCACATCACAATACCACTCTTCGACCCTTCGATGCGCCCTTCGGGATTACTCAGGACAGGCTGCTCGGGCCTTCGCGTTGCTCAGTCCCTCGCGCTCAGGGACCATGGGATAGTCTACCTAATTGGCTAACCTGCCAGTATGTAGTTGCATACGTTTTTGAAAAATTGCAGCTTGCTTAATAGGTACACCAATTTGACCCGGTTATTGATAAACATTGACAATTTACATTATTGCGATAATAGCCGGTTCGTTCCACCGGCCAAAGGTCCCTGAGCTCAACTGGTAAGATTGCAGCTTTAGAGTAAATAGATAGATACTTGCAGCAACGTGTCAAGTAGTAGCTATCAGTCGAAGGGTGATGAATTTGAGACAGAGATTATTGTATGATCAGTCAGGCAGCTGCAAAAGGCAGCACCCTTCGATGCGCTCATGGCACTTCGCGTACCTCAGTGCCATGAGCTTACTCAGGGACCTTGGGTTAATCTACTAATTTGGCTAACCTGCCAGTAATTAGTTGCCTAGTTCCTTAGAAAATGCAGCTTGCTTAATAGGTATACTAATGTGATCCGGTTATTGATAAAAGTTGACAGGGATAAATTTGTATAAAAGTAGGTTAAGTCCAGTGTCCAAAGGTTCCTGAGTAAGCATTGAGCAAACCCTGAGCAAGCGAAGGGTGAGTCGAAATGCGCATCGAAGGGTGATGAATTTGAGATAGAGCCTATTGTATTATCATTTGGCCAGCCGCAAAGTGCACCACCCTTCGATGCGCGCTTTACGAAAGAGGAACCCTCTCAATAAAAGCTTTAAGAATAAATCATTTTTATTATCAACCAATTCGATAGATTCTGGAGAGAGTTAATCTGATATTGTTATATGCCAATACATATAAAATAAACTTTTTAAATTAAATTATATTTAAATACATATAATTTTTATATCTTTGAGATAAATTATATTTAAATACATATAATGAAAAGATTAGCTGAATTTGTAAAAGAGAGAAGAAAGGAAGTTAATATGACTCAGGAAGAATTTGCTGAAAGAACAGGGGTAGCATTAACTGTGATAAGGAAAATTGAGCAAGGTAAGACTAATCTTAATTTGGATAAGGTCAATCTTGTATTGAGAATGTTCGGACATGAGTTAGCACCAGTGAATATCAAAGAATTAACAGAATGAGACAGGGGAAAGTATATTATAAAGACCATTTGGCTGGAATTATTACGGAAACCAATGAAGGAGAATATATATTTCAGTATGATGAGAATTATGTGAAAGAATATCCAAAAGAATTCTTAACCTTTACGATGCCTGTTACTGATGAACCATATAGTGACAAGCATCTATTCTCATTTTTTGAAGGTCTAATTCCTGAAGGCTGGTTATTAGATATTGCTTCAAAAAACTGGAAAATAAATCGCAATGACCGCATGGGGTTACTTTTGGCTTGTTGCCAAAATTGTATTGGTGCGGTAAGTGTTGTACCAATAAATAATGAGGATGAAGAATAAATGTTTATATTGCTATGAACCTCTGAATGAAGATGCAGATTTTCACAAGATATGTTCCAAGGAATTCTTTGGAACACCTATACCTCCGAAAATCCCATATTCAATAGACCAAATGGCTGAATTGGCTAAGAATATTGTAGAACGTAGCATTACAGTACCAGGGGTACAAGCTAAATTGTCCATGTCATTGATAAAAGAAACTCAAGAAAATAGTTACACCCGATTAACTGTTGTTGGGGCTCTCGGTGGCAACTATATTTTTAAACCACCTTCCGATAATTACCCTGAAATGCCACAAAATGAGCATGTAACCATGCGTATTGCAGAAACCTTTAACATACAAGTTGTCCCTTCAAGTTTAATACGATTAGAATCTGGAGAATTATCTTATATAACCAAGCGAGTTGACAGGTCTGAAGATGGTGAAAAGATCCACATGTTAGATATGTTCCAGATTACCGAAGCTTTTGATAAATACAAAAGCTCGATGGAAAAAATAGGTAGAGCTTTACACAATTACTCCGAGAATACTATGTTAGATAAAATCTTCCTTTTCGAATTATCATTATTCAGTTTTTTAACTGGAAACAACGATATGCATCTTAAAAATTTCTCAATGATTAAAAGTCCATCTGGATGGATATTAGCACCAGCATACGATTTATTAAATGTTTCAATAATTCTACCTGAAGATAAGGAGGAGCTAGCTTTAACCTTGGAGGGTAAAAAGAAAAAACTTAAAAAGGAACACTTTGTGAAATTTGGTATAGGGCTGGAATTAACAGAAAAACAAATAGATAGTGTTTTCAAGCGAATGCTAGCAAACAAATTTAGTGCAATTGAGTGGATTGATAGATCTTTCTTGTCAGACAAAATGAAAGATGCGTACAAGGAAAAACTTGAATCCAGATACACACAGCTTAAACTAATATAATAAAGATGAATGAATGTTCTGGGAAGAGGATAACAAAAGATCATTTGTCCCGGGAAAAGCCAGGACAATTCTTTCAATATATGACGACAGAGCTCAGCATTACGATATTATAAAATTATATAATATTCGGAACTCTCAGCCTGGTTATTTTACATACTGTTAGTATTCAAAAAAATAATTTCCTTCAGGAAGGGGAAAAATTGAACCGCAGATTATTCAGCAAGCTGCAAAGCGCACCACCCTTCGATGCGCGCTTCGTACTTCAGTTCCTTCAGTACTCTGCGCTTATACTTCGGCAAGCTCAGTACAGGATCAGGGACCTTGGTTTAATCTACTTATTTGGGTAACCTGCCAGTAATTAGTTGCCTAGTTCCTTAGAAAATGCAGCTTGCTTAATAGGTATACTAATGTGATCCGGTTATTGATAAAAGTTGACAGG
>Ga0307430_1000598_pt1 | contig 30384 bp, 27 predicted proteins | sample SalMarWE160130MG_FD_202159 | JGI IMG/M metagenome (GOLD analysis project Ga0307430, IMG submission 202159) | Salt marsh sediment microbial communities from the Plum Island Ecosystem LTER, Massachusetts, United States - WE1603-130 | ecosystem: Environmental > Aquatic > Marine > Intertidal zone >...
TGATTATAAATCTTTAAAAATCTCTTTGCGTTTAATTTTTCATGTATATTAAAAAACTGGTAATGAAAGGTTTCAAAAGCTTTCCAAAAAAAACAGAGATTCCTTTCATGCTTGGGATAAACGTAATTCTTGGACCTAATGGCAGCGGCAAATCAAATATCTCAGATGCAATATGTTTTGTTCTCGGTAGGCTCAGCTTTAAATCAATGCGTGTTGCAAAAGCCGGAAATTTAATTTTTATGGGAACAAAGGCAGCAGGCCCCTCAAAAGAAGCAAGTGTTGAACTTGTTTTTGACAACTCTAACAGAGAATTTTCCATAGAAAAAGATGAGGTTTCAATAAAAAGGATTGTAAGAAAAAACGGACAAGGCATCTACAAAATAAACGAAGAAACAAAGACACGGCAGGAAGTTTTGGCATTGCTGGCTCAGGCAGGGATAGATCCTCAGGGATTTAATATTGTTCTCCAGGGAGAAATCCAAAATTTCGTAAGAATGCATTCAGAGGAAAGAAGAAAAGTAATTGAGGAGGTTTCAGGGATATCTATCTATGAATCAAGAAAGGAAAAATCACAAAGAGAACTGGACAAAACAGAAGAAAAGCTGAAGTCAGTTCATTCAGTTCTAAGAGAAAGAACTTCTTATCTTAATAATCTTGAAAAAGAAAGACAGCAGGCTCTGAAGTACAAAAAAATGAAAGAAGAGGTACAAAGATTAAAAGCAAGCATAATTTACTATGACCTTAACAAAAAAAAGAAAGAATCTGAATCAATTGAAAAAAATATACAAAATAAGACTTCTGGGTTTGAAAAAACAAAGAAATTCCTAACAAATATTGAAACAGAAATAAAAAACCTCAAGACAAAAACTGATAAAATAAATTCACAAATTCAGAGTTCTACAGGTATTGAGCAGGAAAAACTAAATCAGGAAATTGCTAATATCCGGGCAGAACTTTCAGGAATAAATGTAAAGCTTGAAAATCAGGAATCCAAACATACTAATTTGTTAAAGCAAAAAGAAGAACTCCAGGAATCAATAAAAGAAGCAGAAAAATCTATTCTTGAATTGCAAAAAGAGAAGGGGGTTCTAACAGATGAAAAAAAAGCAAGAGAAGTGGAAGAAAAAAAGAGAGTTCTAGAACAACTTGATGAACAGCGTAAAAAGTTTTATATGGCTAAGTCTGACCTTTTATCTTTAAAAGAAAGAATTCAAGATAAGGATACGACTCTTAAAAACTACAATAATGAGGCTGATTCTCTTATTAAACAGTCAGAAGCAATCTCACTGGAGATTTTTGATCCAAAATCAAACCAGCAAAGACTTGACAAACTCAAGACTTTTTTTTCTGAGAAAAAAGAGGCTTTAAGCAGGCTTTTAAAAAGAGAAATTGAACTTGAAAAAATTACATCAGTTAATGAATCAGAAATAGAAAATCATAGGAAAATTCTCGGGAAAGTTTCAAAGCTTGACATATGCCCTGTCTGTAAAAGTAAGATAACGCCAGAACATCTAAAGGAAATAAAAGAGGAATTTTTGCCAAAAATAAAAAAACTTGAAAGGGAGATAGAAGATTCTGACAGAGAGCTAAAAACAATTTATCAGAAAAAGGAAATACTTTCTAAAGATGTTGAACAACTAATTGAAAAGATATCCAGAACAGAGTCTGATATAAGTAGAATAAAAAACATAAATGAAAAAAAGTTACAGATAAAAAGTCTTAATGAAAAATCAGAGAAACTTAAACAGGAATTACTCCAACTAATTAAAAAAAGAAAAAAGCTTGAGCAGATTATTGAAGCTAACCCAAATATTGAGCAAAAGTATGAGACTTTAAAGATTGAGATTCAGGAGATTTCTCTAAGAACCAAGAAAAATTTAAGTTCAGAAGTTGATTTCAAGGAAAGAGAGCTTGAAAGACTGAAGATCTCCCTGAAACAGTCTGTTAGGGATGATTCTGATGTAAAAGAAGAGATAAGCTCTCTGAAAAAGATTATAGGAGAGAATGAAAAAATCCTCTCAGAAAAAAGACAGCAGGAAGAACGACTAAGCCAAAAATTTAGGAAATTTATCGCAGAAAGAGATGCTATTTATTCTCAGATAAGAAAAAAAGAATCAGAAATCTTGGAGCAGCAGCATAAGATTCGCGTGATAGAAGATGAAATCAATGAGTTAAAAATAGAAAGAGCAAGAGTTAATGCTGAAATGGAAAACCTTGAGACAGAGATGCTTGAGTTTGATGTTGTTAAGGAGAAGCTAATCAGGCCAAAAGCAGGCAAAGAATCTCTATCTAACAGGCTTGCTAGAGTCCAGGAAATCCTTTCCAGAATAGGGAGTGTGAATCTTCGTTCTCTGGAAGTTTATGATTCCATAAAAAGAGAGTATGATTCTATAAAAGAGAAAGCAGAAATTATCTCCAAAGAAAAAGAAGGAATCTTAAAAGTAATCCAGGAAATTGACACAAAGAAAAAAAGAACATTTCTTAAAACACTAAAAATTCTGAACGAGCTTTTCTCAAGGAATTTTTCACAATTGAGTATTAAAGGGCATGTCTTTCTTGAGCTTGAAAATCCGAAAAATCCTTTTGAACTAGGCTCCGGCGTTCAGATAATAGTTAAAACAGGCCATGGCAAATACTTTGATGTGAAATCTCTTTCAGGCGGTGAGCAAACGCTTGTAGCTCTCTCATTGATTTTCGCAATTCAGGAATACAGTCCTTATTATTTCTATCTTCTTGATGAGATTGATGCAGCTCTTGACAAGAAAAACTCAGAGCGGCTTGCAGGACTTCTGAACAAATACATGCAAAAAGGCCAGTATATAGTTATTACACACAACGATGAAGTTATATCAAGAGCAACAAGTCTTTATGGGATAAGCATGCATGACGGAATTAGTAAGATAGTAAGCTTGAAGGTTTAATTCTCTAGCAGTTCTTAAATTATTTAAATTCCAATATCTTTAGTTTGTTATGGACAAAGCAGGACTTCTTCAAAAATTAAAGAAAATGGGTTTTTCAAAGAAAATTATAAATGCTTTTTCTGATGTAAATAGAGGGGATTTTGTTCCAGAGGAGTTTAAGAACCAGGCATATGATGATACTGCTCTTCCAATCGGAAAGGGACAGACAATTTCCCAGCCTTATACAATTGCTGTGATGCTTTCTGAGCTTAATTTAAAGTCAGGGCAAAATGTTCTAGAAATTGGCTCTGGTTCAGGCTATGTTCTGGCTTTGATTTCAAAAATTATCGGAAAAAAAGGAAGGGTCTTTGGCTTGGAAGTGGTCAAGGATTTAGCAAAAAAATCAAGAGAATCTTTAGCATCAGGAAACCATAGGAATGTTGAAATTCATGCCATAAACGGATTTAACGGCTTTCCTGAAAAAGCACCTTTTGACAGGATTCTAATAAGTGCTGCTGTTCGTGAAATTCCAAAGCCTCTTTTAGAACAATTAAAAGATAATGGAATCCTTGTAGCCCCAATAGGTCCAAGATTTCAGCAAGATGTTGTGGTAATTCAGAAGCAAGGAAAAGAATTCACCACAAAAAGCAAGATACCTGGATTTATCTTTGTGCCTTTTGTTGATAGTGGGGAGGGTTGATTTCTATTTTATACTCGGATTAATTACTTTAAATTCCTTTATATTTTTACTATGAATTTTATATGTTTTTAGGAATAGATAAGCACCTCCATTTGAATCTGGCTCCTGAATAGTATAATTTAGTTCAACACCATGTTCAAAACCATTATTTTTGTAACAAATCCTATGAATAAACCCGCAATATAAATCTCCTTGCTTATTGGGTGAACTAGATTCTCCAGAATATTTCCCAGTTCTTCTAAATAAAAGAATCTTACCAACTTTGGCCTCATCCAATAACCTTTTTTCTAATTCTTCTTGTTCTTTTGATTCTCTATCAATTTCCATTTTTCTTTCTCCTCTTTATCCTTATTTTTGATTATGAAAGCGAAAGTTAAAAATAAAAAAATAAAAACAAAAATTAAAATTAGTAGTAACTTTCGCTGAATTCTTCAGTTTTTTCTGGTTTCTTTCCGAGCAAGACAATCAATACAACTAGCAATACAATAAAGATTATTGCCAGAACAATTGTCAAGACAACGATTGGACTTGTAACTTCTCTTCCTTTAACAGTTTCTGTGAAGCTTACTGTGTCAATGAGATTTCCATCCATGCTGAATACACTTATAGAATAAGTATATGTCCCAGCAGTATTGGATTCAGCATCTATAATCACAGTCTTACTTGATCCTGCAGTAACTGAAACAAGAGTTTCAGATACACTTACAGATACATCATCTGTTGACTGAGGAACAAGCCTGTAAACCACAATTTTGTTTGTAGGGTTCACAATAAGAAGCTTTCCGTCAGAAACAATGAAGTTTCCATTAGGGAAAGAGTTCTTTGTGACAAGCTGAACAGCCTTACTTGAAACAGTGTCGTCATTTTCTACTTCAACTTCAAGAGCATATATACCTGGTTCAACATCATAGGGCATTTGAAGGAAGATTCTTCCTGTTATAGTATCTCTTTCATCTTCAAAGCACTTTCTTGTAATGTTAATACCCAAGTTCTCTTCAGATTCCATTTCTTCATCACATCTAAGGGAGACAATATCTCCGAAGAAAGATGTTCTTTCAATTCCTAAAGCAGAAACTTTTGCTGTTACAAACAAATCATCAATGTCATTGTAACCAAGGTTCTTCAGAACAATGTCAACTGGGATAAGTTCTCCAGCACTAACTTTCTGAGGAACTTCTACAGACAAGATTTTCACACTGTATGGTTCTCTCTGAACTCTCAGAGATTTTTCAAAAGTGTCTTTCAATCCGTCTCCAGAAATCTTTATGTTAAGCTCTGCATAGCCGCTAATGGAGTCTTTAAGGTCAAAAGGAACCTCAAGAGCAAGTGTCTTGTGGTATCTGTTTCCTGCTTCAACATCAAAAGAAGATGTCTCTGCATCTACGTCCTTTTTGTTACCTTCAAGCTCTATTTCCACTGTAATATCTTGCGCATTAACAACTGCGTCAAATTCAACTCTTACAAAAATTGTCTCTCCAACAACTATTGAAGGGTTGTCATCAGCATCAATTCCGTTAACTTCAATAGTAAGTGTGGAATCGTTTGCAATTTCATTAGTAGCGCTTACAGTGCTAGCTATAAGAAATACGCTCACAAGTGCCACGAAAAAAACCAAAAGTTTTTTCATGTTCATTTTTTTCTTTTGTAATTTATTTTTTAATTGAAGACTAGGTCTTCTTGTAATTATCTCATTAAAGCCCCTTATAAACTTTATTGTGATAACATAAAAGGTTCATTGTACAGTACTAACTGTTAGTAACATTTAGTTAATTCCTTAATAATCCTTAAAAAATTCCCCACCGAAATAAATTTTCTAAAATCCAATCAGATCAATCTTTGTGTTAGTGCTTGTGAAATTTCTTGCTGCAATTGCCTTAACTCCTGATTCTTCTGCAGAACTTATTGTGGTCTTGGTTGCTGCTCCATCAATGATTATTATAAATGGTTTTTCACTTGATTTTTTTAATGTAATTGTGATAGCTCTTGAAGAAATTCTCTTTACTTCTTCCAAATTATTGTTTAGAAATAATGCCTTTCCTTTTCCTTTGTTTTTTTCTGCGATTTCTTTTATTTTTGATTTAGTTTCTTCGTTAATGGATGTAGGAGAACCAGAACTTTTAGCTGTTCTGGCTCTTGTTTCCCTTTTGTATCCATTTCTTTTCTTTTCATACTTGCTTCTTTCAAGAAATTCATCCACAGGCATTTTCTTCCTCAATGTCTGAAGAACTTCTTTTCCTGAAAGCTCTTCAACTTCTTTGCCATCAGGGGCAACGCAAATATTCTTTATCTTAGCATTGTCAAGCACATTCTGAATAATTAATTTTCCACCCCTGTCTCCATCAACAAAAAGAGTTATTTCCTTTTCCTCAGACAAATCCTTAATGCTGTCAGGCAGCTTGGTTCCGTTCATAGATATTACGTTTTTCACGCCTGTTCTTAAAAGGTTTAGAACATCAGCACGACCTTCAACAACAACTATTTCTTTTTCAGAAATGTCCCCACAAGGGAGTTTTTCTTTTCCATATTCTTTAACATCTGCAGTTCTTGCAGATTCTTTTACTGTTTTTGAAATCTCTCTTGAGTCAGTCCTGCTTCCGAAATCTGCCATGAGTTTCTTAGCTCTTTCAATAATATAGTCTCTTTTGCTGCCGCGGACATCTTCAATCCTTTCAACCTCAACCTGAGCATCGCAAGGACCAATCTTCTCTATAGTTTCAACTGCAGCAGCGATTAAAGTAGTTTCTGACTGGTCAAGGGCTGTTGGTATCCTAATTTCGCCTAAAGTTATCCTGTTTTTTCTTTCTAATTCAACTTCAATTCTGCCAATTTTTCCTTCTTTCTGCAAATCTCTCATTTCAAGGTCTGCACCGAGAAGCCCTTCTGTCTGTCCAAAAATAGCTCCGATTATGTCAGACTTTTCCAGAGCTCCTTCTACACGAAAGTTTGCATGTATCATGTATTTAATCGATACTGGACTTATTTTTGCCATTTTTACTCCTATTTATTTTAATTAATTGAAATCATAATGATTTCATGAGAAATATTTGAAAACTTTCTTCTACGCTTTTGCAAAAATTAATGCAAATGAGTGTGATGATCTTGTGAAAGTGAATTAATACTAATATACTATTATCAATACTTCTCAGATATTTAAAAATAAGGCTGTTTTTAAGGTTTTCTATGGGTTGGTTCTGTAAAGTTATCGGTTGGTAGAAAAGATTAAAAGTTATATTTTCTTTAGGTTTTTATGGCTATAAAGATTAAGTGGGTAAATGGGAAAATTTTGTTAAAATTACACAATTCGCAAGGTGGAATTAGAATCGCAGACGAAGAAGGAAATCACATCTCAAAACCAACACAAGCACTTAACGAAGATAAATATTATATTGAATGGATGATAACTAACGACGAAATAGGGTTATTATCAAAGCACTTATTCAATAATCAAGACATAATTAAAGAAATGAAGAAGATAAGCAAATTTGCAGAAGATTCTAAATATTCAAGAAGAACGACAAAGAAAGGGAAAGAAAAGATTGCTACTTTTGAAGGTTTTAATATATACAAATACAGCGAGGAGTTTCACTCTTTTGAAAAAATATTATCCTCTGGGATAAAAGTAAGATTAACATTTAAGTTAGGAGATTTTGGAATAACAGCACATCCTCATATGTATGTTTTAGTTCCCTTTAATTATTCTTCACTAAAAATAAAAAATAAAGAAGGATTAGTTAAGAATAAAGAATCTTTGGGTAGTGGTTGTTATGGAGAATTAGTTTTAACTTCAAAAGAATTGAAAGATATTATTTTAACACTCTCTCACGCCTCAAATAATCACAGAAATTCTTTAATTGAAGTTCTTATATCTCAACTTTAAAATCCAAAATATCGCTTTTCTTAATTGATTTACTCCCAACTCTATGAGTTAGGTTTTTTATGTGTTCTTGATTTTTGTTTATTATAGAACAAATTAACTCTTTAATCTCTTTATTTTTCTTGAATTTGTCTTTGAAATTAAAAACATAAAACATATCATTTAGAATATCCTCATTAACATTAATTAAACCTGTTTTTCCGACGCTGGAATTTCCAACTCTAACAACTGCAAGAAGATAATCTTTAATTTCTTTTTCAGCAGGAATTTTAGTTTTATTTAAAATATTCGCCCCAGACACATTATTATTTTTATAATCTCTTTGATACTTTGCTCTTTTTTCTAAAAGATATTCAGACAAGGGAGTTCCTTTTTGATGATTATTTTTCCTATACAAAAATGTTTTAGGAATTAATTCTCTTGTAGTTAAAAGAGATTTATCAATTATATCTGTTTTTGTAATTCCGTCCTCAAAAATTAAAACTATTTTATTTTTGTAATTCTCTGTATTTGTGAAGATAGTAAAACAACAAGGTATAGGTTCTTCAACCATATTTTTATCATTTTGATAAATTATGATTGTGTTAAATCTATCTAACATCTTTTTCTTAATTTCCGTGTTCTTTTTTGCTATGAAAAAAGATATAGGTAAAACAAAACCTATGCTGGAATTTTCGTCTTTAAGATGTTTTATTGCTTTGAGAATAAAAGCGTTTTCAATCTGAATATTATCTTTTTTTATTAGGGATTTTGTTAAATATTTTTCAGGACTTACTTTATTCAAAAGATATTTTTCCTTGTTGTAATAACTCTTTCTAACATTATATTTAGTAAATGGTGGATTGCCAATAATCAAATCAAACTTCTTATTCAAATCAAATAAGAAAAAATCATAGGGTTTATTTGTTAAACTTTCGTCTATCTCACACTCCTGAATATTTGTAAAACCTTTTTCTTTTAATCCTTTAATGAAATTTCTCGTACCTGCTGACGGCTCTAAAATATTTATTTTTTTATCATACTTCTTATAATCTAAAAGAAGGTTAATTACTCTATCAACAACCTCTCTTTTAGTGAAGTATTGCCCTAAAACAAACTTCTTATCATCCATATTTATTTTATGTTTAGACATCTTATTAAGTTTTCTGACTTGCACAATATATCAAGTCAAGCCATTTATTTTTTCCAAGATTAAGATTAACTCCTGCTTGTTCAATAGGAGTTTTATTTATGCCTTGATGAACTCTAATAAAATTATAATAAACGACAAATAGAGATAAAATCGCCTCTGCACTTTGCTTTGATTTAAAGTTTCTCATAACTTTAATTCTCTGCCTAATAGTTCCTTGTATCCGTTCTATGATATTATTTCGTCTATCCTCGCTTTGTTTTATTCTTGTATAAATTTTTTTATCTTCTTGTTTATTCCTTGCTCCCCAAACTTTTCTGTATGCTTTAATGTAAGCAAAAGCCGAATCTGTTATTAAACTCTTTGGCTTTTTTTCTGTTTTGAAGAAAAGCATTTTTGCACTTTTAGTATCCCTCTTTGTTGAGTAATGAGTAGAAACCAAAACCCTTGTTTCTTTATCTATCATATCCCAAAGATAATGCTGTTCGTTCTTACACTTAATAAAAATCTCGTCTGCGTGATATTGTCTTGAAAGTTTTAAATCAAACTTTCGCTGGAAATCTTTTAGCAATCTCGCATAATCTCTAACCCAATTTAAAACGCTTTGATGAGAAACTTGATAATCTGAAAATTGATTAAAGTGTTCTACTGATTTTCTTAAACTCATTCCATTCATATAAAGAGAAATGCAGTTAGTTATTACCTCTCTCTTGTGCTTTTTCTTAAAAAATCCATCATCAACCACGAATAATTGAGAACATTTTTTACATTTCCAACGCTGTTTTTTAGTAGTGTGATTATATCTAAAACCCCACTTAATAATCTCTTTTGATTTACAGAATGGGCAAACCTTCGGCTTGATTACCGATACATTTTTATAATTTCTATTCTTCTTCTTATTGTTATTCATTTGACGTGGATAGCCTGCCCTTCGGGGCAGTTTTATTTAATTAACTAATATTAGTTAATGACTAATCATATTAGGAATGCCCTATTTATAAACCTTTTGGTTAATACTGGCGAGGGCGAAAATCGTCAAGAAAAAGTGCCTTTTAAGAATTAGATTAGATTCTTTCTTTAATCTTCTATCTAAAAATCTATTAAATTTTTGAGAATAATTTTCAATTTCTGTGCCGTTCTTTATATCAAATTCTTCTTTTAGTAAAACTATCTTTTCTCTTGTTTCCATAACTTTCAAATCGTGCTGATTCCAAAGATTCATTTTTTCTTCTTTTCTGCCTCTCCTGTTTTTTCTATAAAAAGGGTTTCTTCTCCTTTTGTTTTTCCAACATAAATTTTATCTCCGTTTTTCCACTTTATTGCTTCTACTACGTCTTTCGGAATAGTTATTGTTGCTTGTCCGTTTTTATTAATAGTCAATCTTCCCATAACGTTAATATAACGTTATATTAACGTTATAAACCTTTCTATTTCGTGAAATTTCCAAAACATTTAAATAGTCATCTGCTAATTATATTAGTATGACAAGGGCGATACCTAAATGGGTGCAAGACAGATTTTCAAAACTTTACAAGAAATATAAAAATCAGGCGATAACATTTGAAATGATAAGAAAAGTTTTAAGTCCTATGGACGACGATAATACAATAAGAGTGTTCCTAAATGAATTAAGAAGTGCTAATTGGATTGATGTTCAGTTAAGCCCAGAAAGTTCAAGAGAAAGAGTTTATATGTTAAAAGAACCAAATGAAATTATAATGGAGATTATTCCAAATGGAAGTAAAAAAAGCAAAAGTTGAATTTGTAGATAAAAAATCAAGATTAGTTCTTAAAAAACTAATTACTGATAAAGGAGAATTTTATAATCGGCAATTTGCTATTTCTAAACAGATTTATCAATATGAAAGAAAAAGAGAGAATCATAATAAGTTAGGTTTTATTTCTCCTTTTCAAACATTTCATATAATGTGGAATGATAAAGAAGAAGAATGGATTTTTACAGGATTAAAGAAAGCAAAAGAACACGCAGAAAAAAATAATAGATTCTTTATCCCATATAAACAAAGAAATGAAAAGCGTTGGGAAAAATTAGATTGGGGAGAAGCAAAAAATGAGTTTATGGATTTCCGTAAAAAAACAAAAATTGTTCCCTATCCTGTTCCTTTAACTGCTTCTTTAATTGAACTAAAAGAAAAAAAGAAAGAAGCAAAAGAGTTATTAGAACCAAATCAAGAATTAATGTTTATTTTTTCTTCTAAACATTTAAACATAAATGAATTCCCAAAAATGATTAAAGAAGAATTAAGAAATTCTCATTTTTTGGGATTCTGTTGCTATAAATTAAAAACAACTTTAGAGATAAATAATCTTTCTGTTCTTACATCAATAAACACTTCTCAAAAGGAAGGAGATAAAAGTGCTTTTATTTTTTATCTTGATTTTCCAAGAATGTTAATGGATTTTTCAAATATAGCCACATCATTTGCTTATAGTTTATTTTCTGGAGATGTTTTTTCCGAGAAAGCATATTTTCCACAAAAAATGTCTTATGATTCAAGAGATGATATGTTAAATAGAAAATTAAAAGATTATTGGATGTATAATCCAGAACAAAAGAAATATACAAAATCTCTTTCTTTAAAGAAATGGTATGGTTTTGATGTTGTAAATAGAATCTTGAAAAGAGTTTCAGTTGTTGAGGGATTAACTTCATATCAATTAATTAAATGGATTAATTTTTATTTAGAACAAGAAGATTTAAACTTTCTTAATAGATTACTTAAAGAAAGAAAAGATATTATTAAAACAATAAGTAATTATGCTGGTTGGAGTGTATTCTATCAGACAAAAGTAAAGCCAAATATTTCTGTTACTCAACAAACATTATAATCAATATTGATAAGAAAGACGCAACATTAGGGAGTTGTCTGTTCTTTCCAAGCAGGTTAGTTCCCTAATGCCTTTTCTTAAATTTATTATGATTTTAGGACTTTTAAATTATTCTTTTTTTCGGAGATGTTACCAACCGAAGATTTTACAGAACCCTATGGGTTGGGCTTTGTTAATTAAGTAACTCTTATAAAATTTATCTCACATTAGAAACTATCCAATAAACAATCTTTAGAAATATTAAAAGTATTAAAATAATAAAAAATATCTTAAGTTTCTCTGGGATAGAAAGGTTTTTCCAAGATACAAATTTTCTCATTTTTACTTAAAACCACATAGAAACCTTAGTTTTTCTTCTTCACGATCTCAGTGCAAATCCCAGCCGCAACTGTTAAACCAGCGTCTCTTACTGCAAATCTGCTCATATATGGGTTGTCTTTCTGGGTTTCAAGACAAAGATTCCCCTGAGGCTTGATCCTTACCCTTGCACTGTCGCCATTTTTCAAGAATTCTGGATTTTGTTTTATAACCTCACCTGTTTTTGGGTTAATCTGTTCAATAATTTCTACGAATTGGCAAGGAACTTGGGCTGTATGGATATGGAACACAGGTGTATAACTCTTTGCCAAAACAGTAGGGTGGTTTATAACTGTGATTGTAGCAATAAATTCTTCAACAACGCTTAATGGCTTTGCCGCATCGCAGATAACATCTCCTCGTGCAATGTCTTTTTTACCGACACCACGAATGTTCAATCCAATATTATCACCTGCAATAGCTTCCTTCATTTGCTCATGATGCATTTCAATTGTTCTTACTTCGCCATCAATTCCCTTTCCTGTTCTTCCAGGCAATACTATAACTTTCTGTCCTACTTTCAGAATACCTGTTTCAACTTTTCCTACAGGAACTGTTCCAATACCTGTAATCTCATAAACATCCTGGACAGGCATTCTCATTGGCAAGTCAGTCGGAAGCTTTGGCTCTGCAAACTGGTCAAACTGCTCAAGAACTGTTGGTCCTTTATACCATTTCATTTCTTCAGATTTCTTAGCAATATTATCTCCTTTTAATCCAGAGCATGCAATGAAAGGCGTTGTTTCAGGATTAATTCCAACACCTTGAAGCAACTTGCTTACATCTTCTTTAACTTTATTGAATTTATCTTCACCATATCCTGCAGAATCCATTTTGTTAATTGCAACAGCAATATTTTTGACACCCATTGTTCTTAGAAGCCATAAGTGTTCTGTTGTTTGAGGCTGTACACCTGCCGGAGCAGCAATAACAAGGAAAGCAGCGTCTGCCTGGCTTGCTCCTGTAATCATGTTTTTGACAAAGTCTCTGTGTCCTGGTGCGTCAATTATTGTAATCTGATATTTTTGAGTAAGAATTTTCTTGTAAGCAAGATCAATAGTCACACCACGCTCTCTTTCTTCTTTAATTTTGTCCATAATATATGCAAATTCAAAACCTGCTTTTCCGTGCTTTTCAGCTTCTTGTCTAAGTTTTGTTATCTCCTGTTCAGAAACAACTCCTGTATCAAAAAGAAGTCTTCCTACTATTGTTGACTTTCCTGCGTCAACATGACCCACAAAGACCGCGTTCATGTTTGGTTTTTCTTTAGCCATTTTGGTCGAAAATTCTTTAAGAATTTTTTAATAATTGTTAATAAAAAATTAGGTTTATAAAGTTTTTGTTTTTATCCTATTCCCTTGAACCTTTCAAATCAAAAATCCATAAAACAACAATCAGGATAAAAAATCCTGCTGCATATCCTCCGATTACATCAGTAAACCAGTGCTTGCTTATATAAATTCTGCTAAAGCCAACAAAAAAGATCAACAGGATATTTATTGAGATAAAAATCACTTTTAGCGCACTGTTTTTTATTCTATCTTTGTAAAAATAAATTAACGAAGAGAAAAGTATGGCAGCGAAAATAGAATGCCCGCTGGGGAAGCTATAACCTACTCCCAGAGTTAAATTTATCCCAGGAGGAGGTCTTTGAACTATAAATTTGATTATCTGCTCAAAAATAAATCCTGAAAAAAGACTGATTGCAAGAATAAAAGATTCTTTTTTTCTTTTTCCAATGTAAAGAACAGAAATTGCAATAAGACTTGCTCCAATGAGAATTCTCTTAAAATAAGTTCCAAGAAAAATAAAAACCTTATCAAGCCAGCTATTCTGCAATAAAGAAACTTTCTGATTTATCAAATCATCAATCTGAAATCCTCCTGAGATTACAATTCCCATAAGTAAAAAAAAGAAAACAGCCAGGCAAACAAATGAAAGAATTAATTTTGAATTTTCTTTTTCCATAACTGAAAAAAGGGTCTTTTATTATTATAAGGTTATTGGTCTTTTAGAATTATCGCGATAAACTTACTGATTCTCTGAGAGTCCTTTCCTTTTCCTGATCTTTCTTACAACTTCTGGCTGGATACTTGCAGGAACTTTTTCAAATAACTGATCAAGCAATGAACTTGTACCTCTTCCTTCTGTTGCTGAGCGCAGATCATTGCTCCAGCCAATCATTTCTGCGACAGGAAGCTTTGCCTTCATTTCTGCCTGAGTTCCTTCTTGTTTAACTTCAAGCATCTGCCCTCTCTTTCCTCCGACAATCTTTGTAACATCTCCAAGGAATTTATTAGGCATTTCTATCAGATTAATCTGCAATGGTTCAAGAATATATGGATTTGCTTTTTTCATTGATTCAACAATTGCCTCTCTCACCGCAGGATATACCTGTGCAGGACCTCTGTGAATTGCGTCTTCATGAAGTTTTGTATCGACGAGAGAAACCATAAGTTTCATACAGGGTTCACGAGCTAAAGGTCCCTGGTTTATAACCATCTCAAACGCATCAAGAACCATCTCTATAACTTCTCCAATATGAACTTCTCCGCGCGTTTCATCCAGGAAAACATTCCCATTGTAAATATCTCTAACATTTCTTATTAGATCACCAGGCCATCCAAGATTTGAAAGAGCTTTTGAGACAGCATCATTTTTCTTTTTTATTCTTCCTTCAGGAACATCTCCGTTTTTTATTGCTTCATAAACTTCCTCTTCTAGCGGAGCAACTTTAATGTAGAAAATATTGTGTTTGTTAGGGCTCCTTCCTTCAACAGAAGGAGATTCTTTTCCAATTGTTTCTCTGTAAACTATGATAGGCGGCGAGGTTTTTACATCAAGCCCTTTTTCTGTCTTTATTCTGTTCTCTATAATCTCAAGATGAAGCTCTCCCATCCCACTCATCAGGCTTTCACCTGTTTGTTCGTTAATCTCTATTTTTATGGAAGGGTCTTCCTTTTTTACCTGCTTCAATATTTCAACAAGTTTTGGAAGGTCTGCTGCCTTTGTTGCTTCAATTGATTTTGTAACAACAGGCTCAAACAAGTGCTTTATTGCTTCAAAAGGTTCTATTGGGGTTTTGCTGACAGTCTCTCCTACGAAAACATCTTTTAACCCAACAACTCCGACTACATTCCCAGCTAAGATTTCAGGGACAATAACTCTCTTGGCGCCTTTGTAAACAGATACCTGCTGAATTCTTACTTCTCTTTTTGCAAGATTCATGTAGACTTCATCACCTTGCTTTATTGTTCCGGAGAACAATCTTCCACAGGCAACTTCGCCAGCATGTTTATCAACGACAATTTTAATAGGTACAAAAACAGGCTCTCCTTCTGGATTGCACTTAACAAGATCTTTTCCAAGATGGGAGTCTAAATCGCCGTGCCAGATTTTTGGAATTCTGTATTCCTGAGCCTGGACAGGGTTTGGATGATGCTTTATAACCATGTTCAGGACAACTTCGTGCAAAGGAGCTTTTTTTGCAAGTTCCTTGACCTTATCATCTTTGTAAGAATCAATCACGTCTTTGAATGTTATTCCTTTCTTTTTCATATAAGGGAAACTTAATGCCCAATTGTGAAAAGCAGAACCAAAAGAAACACTTCCTTCTGAAACATTAACTTTCCATTTTTCCTTGTAGCCTTCTGGGGCAATATTGCTAATAAGTTCATTAACATGATTGATTACTTTGATGAATCTGGCTTCCATCTCCTGCGGAGTTAGCTTAACCTCTTTTATAAGTCGGTCAACTTTATTTAGAAATAAAACAGGCTTAACCAATTCTTTCAGTGCCTGCCTTACAACAGTTTCTGTCTGAGGCATAACTCCTTCAACAGCATCAACCAGAATAATACATCCGTCAACAGCACGCATAGCTCTTGTAACGTCCCCGCCAAAATCAACATGCCCTGGCGTGTCAATTAAATTAATCAGATAATCTTCCTCTTCATGCTGGTGGATCATGCTTACAGAGGCAGAGTCAATTGTAATTCCTCTGGTAGATTCATCTTCGTGGAAATCAAGAGCGAGCTGTTTTCCTGCGAGCTCTTCTGATATCATTCCAGCACCAGCCAAAAGATTATCAGAGAAAGTTGTTTTTCCGTGATCAATATGCGCAGCAATTGCTATGTTACGAATTTTTTCCTGCTGGTGCATTAATTCCTCGATTTTTTTTGTCTTTTCGTCAGCCATCTTAATTAAAATTAATTATAATTCTACCGCGCAGAGTCAGCCTGCTTTTCCGATTCAATCCTCTTTTTGATTGCAAAACTTTCCTGATTCTCGTCAGCAGCTAGCATAATTTCCTCTGCAAGTGTCTGATAGATAGTTTTTTTCTTGCCAAAAGCCTTTTCAGAAGAACCATGGACGATGTGCTTTAATGCTAAACTAACCCGTCTTAGTGGGGAGACATCAACTGCCTGTGGATATCTTGCTCCACCATATTCTATTACTGTTATTTCATCTCGCGGTGCTGAATTTTCTATTGCCTTCACCAGAACTTCCACAGGATTTTTCTTTGTTTTTGCCTCAATCATTTTAAATGCTTCAAGAACAATCTTTGAGTTTTTTGAGTATTTCCCAGAAGAGCGGCCAACCATAAGTTTGTGCTTTTTTCCCCTGTGCCCTGCAACACCTATCCTATTAATAAGTCTCTCTACAATATTGACCTTTGTCTGCCCAAACTTCTGGACATTTCTGCCGTGGCTCTTCAAAGCAAGTTTTGGATTAAGATTTATCGCAGACTTCAGTCCAATATCTTTCACTTCAATTCCTTCTGTGTCATACAAATCAAAGATTTTAAACTTTAGAATTTGTCCCATCTTATCTTCTTCCCTTTTCGATTTTGCCTTTTACAAGTAAATGTAAGGGCTGGTCGTTTACTTTAATAACCTGGAATCTTACACCGGGGATATCACCTTTTGATTTTCCTTTTGCCCCGCCAATTCTTTCAATCATTACCTCATCGTGCTCATCAATAAATTTTTGTGCGAGGTTTCCCGGAATGAACGCGGTTACAACTTTTCCATTTTTTGTCAGCTGGACTCTACAGCACTTTCTCATTGCAGAATTTGGCTGTTTTGCTTCTTTTTGAACTTTCTGAAGAACAATTCCCTTTGCCTGGTTCGCACCTTTAAGAGCGTCTGATTTAGCATACAGGCCCAAGGCTTTAATTTTATATCTTTTATCTTTCCATTTAAATCTTTTCCTTTTTTTCTTCAGTTTTAGTGCGCTTTTTAATCCCATATCCTAATGGATTAAGAAATAGTTTTTAAAAGTTGTTATTGATAAAATCAACAAAATCAAACAATCCTGAAATCTTTTCCAAAGAAATTCTTTACTATCTCCTGCATTTCAGCAAGCCTTCTTTTATTTCTTCCAATCAAAGCTGCCTTGTTGCTTCCACCAGAGATTATGATCTCATTATCTTTTATCTCAATCCCTTTAAACTTTGTAGGGCTGACAACAGCACTTACAAATACTTTCACATCTTTGCTTCCTTCAGGAACCGCAATAACCTTTATCCTTTTTCTTAATATCTGGCTCATTCTTCTTATGTTTCTGGCTTCAGGTCCCACGGCCTTGTACACAAGATGTTTTGGAACACAAAAAACTATTGTCTCATTATACTTAAAACAGAATCGTGTCCTAATCTTCATTATTTTTTCAAATAGGTTCAGATATCTCATATCCTGCATGTTAATTGTATTTGCCATCTGGTTTCTATAAAAATCTTAGAAACATTTATCTTATAAATCTATTGTTAATTTTTTCCTGAGCGATCACTTGTTTACCTCTTCAACAACTTCCTTTCTCGCTTTCTTTTTTTCAGAATCTTTTTTTACAAGAGGCCCGACAACTTTAACAAGAAGCCCTGGAAGCCCTGTTCCAATCGGAACAGGTTGGTTAAGAATTACGTTTTCAATAACACTTACAAGGTTATCTTTGCTCCCTTTAATAGTTGAGTTTACAAACTGCTTTATTGGAGTCTCAAATGTTGCACGGGCCAGAATGGAGGATTTCTGGGCAATGATTCCAATTCTTGTCACTCCCTTGACCTCGCCAGTATTTGTCATAGCATCTGCGACAAACTTTAAATGCCTTTTATCAATTCTCAATCCCTGTGTATTCAATACTTCCTGTATCTCATTAATTATAAGCTGTCTTGCTGCCTCAATTCCAAACACGCTTGCCACCTCATGAAGATCATTTGAGATAAGTTTGTTGGATTCAGTCTCTTTCATTTCAAGAATTTTATCAAGATTGCTTCCGAGGGTAATAATCACATAATCCCTATCTCTTTTAACAATTAAAATCTGGCTTATTCCCTTGACACCGGAGATAATTGTTTTTTTCAGCTTTTCTTTTAGACGATAAATCTCTTTAAAGCTCATTTCAGCTGCGTTAATGATTATTGAGTTTTCTTTTTCCCTGGCACTAAATCCAATCTCATTAAGTTTATCAATAACCTTTTTTATAGTAATATGGCTTTGCTTTATTCCTTCCTTGTCAATTTTTATTTCTATTTTCTTGCTGCTGAAGTCAAGGTCAATTTCAGAAGCGAGGTCTTTCATGGTTACCTCTTTTATCTTTTCAGCAAAAGTCCTTGCATCTTTTTCATTATTATAGTCTTTCTTTAAATAAATCTCCATCTTGGGAGAGCTTGGTTTTTTCCTTGCATCAAATATTTCAATAAGTCGCGGAAGTCCCTGGGTTACCTGCATTTCAGTAACTCCTGCAAAGTGGAATGTTCTCAAAACCATCTGCGTTGAGGGTTCTCCAAAACTCTGGGAAGTTATTACTCCAATTGCTTCACCAGGTTCTAATTTCCCGTTAACATGCAGTTTGGTAACATCAATTCCGTCATCTCCGTATTTAAACTGGATTATATTATTGTTGCTATCTCTTATTGTTCCGTCGTATTCACACCTTAAATCCTGAAGCGCACTTGCAAGTCTTCTGTAAAGATATCCTGATTTAGGAGTTCTTAATGCAGTATCCATAAGAGACGCACGCCCTGCCATTGATTGGAAGAAATATTCATCCGGAAGAAGGCCTTTTATAAATGGACTTAAAATAAATCCTCTTGCTTTTGGGGAAAGGTCCCTTGGCTTAAAGAACGGAAGAGTCCTGTTTATGTAACCAATATCAATTCTTTTTCCTTCAAAGTCCTGCTGTCCGACACAGCAAGCCATTTGAGTTATGTTTAGGATGTTTCCGCCGCCTCCAGACCTTATCATGTGAGTAACAGGATTCTCTTCAGGGAATTCTTTTTTAACAATTTCCCCAATTTTTGTTCTTACCTCGTTAAGAACTTTAAGGATTTTTATCTCCCTTGATTCTTCAGGAGTTTTTCCCTGGATTATCTTAATCTTCCCTTCTTTGTAAGACTCAATTATTTCCTCTGTTTTCTTCTCAGCTTTTTTTATTATCTCTTCAGACGCCTCAACAACCTTTGAATCAACGTCAAGGTCTTCAAGAGCAATTGTAATTCCAATATCTGTAAGGTAATCTTTTCCAATATCAAATGCCTTTCTGATTGTTTCAAATGCCGCATTTCTTCCATACTTCTTATCAATTTCTTTTACAATTTTACCATCTCCTTCTCCGAAAAGACTTCCATCAATTATTCCTTCAGTAATTTTTCCGTCAGATATCTTAATAGTGCTATTTGAGAAATTTATTTTTGGGAGTATTTCTGAGAATATTTCTGTTCCCTGAATTGTTTTCTTTGAAAAGGTTGAGTCAATTCCTACTTTGTAAGCGATTTGGTTTGCTTCTTCTCTTGTAAACTCACTAAGTCCAAGAAGATATCCTCCTGTAACAGCATCAGAGACGCATCCTATCATATTTGTATTGTTCTTTGGTGAGATAAGATTTCTTTTTACGTCTAATATTACTTTTGCTTCTGCCTTTGCCTCTTCTGTTTGTGGACTGTGGATATTCATTTCATCTCCGTCGAAGTCAGCATTGTAAGGAGTTGCAGCAGCAGGATGTAACCTAAATGTTCTTCCCGGCAAAACTTTGACATAATGGGCCATTAAGCTTGCTTTGTGAAGGCTTGGATGTCGGTTAAATAAGACAATATCTTTGTTTTGAAGATGCCTCTCAACTTTGTAGCCAGGAGTAAGCTCATTAATTATTTCTTCTTTAAGTTCTTCTGTTATCTTTTTTCTTTTTCCATCTGGTCTTATAACATAATTTGCTCCGGGATATTCAGCTCCTCTTTTTACAAATTCTTTAAGTTTTTCAATATTCAAATCATTCACTGTTTCTGCAACAGTTATCACTTTTGCAATTTCATAAGGAACACCAACTTCATTAATCTCAATAGAAGGGTCTGGAGAAATAACTGTTCTTCCAGAATAATTAACTCTTTTTCCGGCAAGGTTCTTCCTAATTCTGCCTTCTTTCCCTTTTATTCTCTCTGTGATTGTTTTTAACGGCTGACCTGACCTGTGTCTTGCAGGAGGGATTCTTGTTACTGTGTTGTCAAAAAATGTTGTAATATGGAACTGCAGCAAATCCCACAAATCTTCAATAATAACCTCAGGGGCTCCTGCATTCAGGTTTTCCCAAAGTCTCTGATTTGCTCTTATAATGTCAGAAAGTTTGTGTGTCAGGTCATCTTCACTCATTTCTCCTGATTCAAGAATAATGCTCGGTCTTACAGTCACTGGCGGCACAAGAAGAGCAGTAAGTATTGCCCATTCAGGCCTGAAATTTTTTGTGTTTACCCCAATTTTCTTCAGTTCTTCGTTAGGAATCTTTGTCAGGATTTCTCTGATTTCTATTGGAAAAATTCTCTTTTTTACTTTGTAAAATGTTGTCGGTTTATCAAGCTTAACTTTTTCCTGAGGAGAACTGCAGTGAGGGCATTTCTTTTTGTCTTTAGCTTTTTTAGCTCTTTGTCCAGGAGTATACTTCTCAGCATCTTTTTCAGAAAGCAAAAGTTTTCCACATTCGTGACAGAAAGACCTAAGGCAAATTTCAATAATTGGAATATACTTTAGATGTATTACTGATCTTGCTAAATCAATGCTTCCAGGATGCCCCAAACACTCTTTTAGCCGGCCTCCACAGGTCCTGCATCTTACACCAGGATTAACCGCACCAAGCCTCAAATCCATCAAGCCTCCGTCAACAGGATAGCCATCTATATCATAAAGCTCTGGAGTTACGATTTTTGCTACTGAAAGCTTTTTTATCTTCTCAGGGCTAAGCAAGGAAAACCTCATGTCTTTTACTCTTTTTCTGGCGATTTGGTTGTTCATTTTTTATGGTTAGTTTTTTTAATTTCTATAAACTAAATTCATTCTACTATCTGAAGATTCTTGTGCTCTCATTTGTAAAGATTCAAAATAATTTTTTTGAAATAGATATTCCTCACATTTATTTTTTGGACATTTTACATTACAATCTCTTAAGCTTGTAAATCCTTTACATTTCTCTTCTAAATCTATTTTTCCCATTTTATTACTCATATTTATTTTTTAGTCCTAATGTCGTCTGAATATGTAATCCTTGGAGTTCTTCCATGAGCAGCTTGAAAGCATATGAAACCTCAACAAGTTCGACGTCCTCGCTTTCGCAGACAGGGCAGATCTTTTTTCTTCTTATGTTGTCCTCTATTGCAACAGAACCGCATTGGCTGCATACTGGAAGGAAAATTTTGTCAGAGTCATATCTTTCTTTTAAGAGAAGTGAAGAACCATGGGCGACAAGTGCCTGCTGTTCCATTTCCCCAAGCCTTAATGCACCTCCGCGCGAACGGCCTTCAACTGGCTGTCTTGTAAGCAAGGCAACTTTTCCAGAAGCTCTTCCGTGGATTTTGTTGGCAACCATATATTTAAGTTTAAGATAGTAAAGATTTCCAACAAATATTTCTGCTTTCATCTTTTTTCCTGTAATTCCAGAATACATTGTTTCCTTTCCGTCATATCTGAATCCAAGTTCCTGCAGTTGCTTTTCAAGCTCTTCTTTGCCAACTCCTGAGAAAGAAGTGCCGTCAATAATTTCTCCTTTGAGACACCCAACCTTCCCTGCCAGCAACTCAAGCAAATAACCTACAGTCATTCTGCTAGGCAGTCCATGAGGGTTAAAAATAACGTCTGGTCTTATCCCCTTGGATGTGAAAGGAATGTCTTCTTCGTCGGCAAGCAGCCCAATAACCCCCTTTTGTCCGTGCGATGTTGCAAATTTATCACCTAATTCAGGAGTTCTCTGGTCACGGGTTTTTACCTGAACTACTTTATTACCATTATTATCTTCTGTAATTATCACTGACTCTACAACTCCCTTTTCTTCCTGCTTCATGCTTACAGAAGATTCCTTTTTTGATCTTATAGAAATCTCTCTAGCTTCAGAAAGGAATTTTGGCGGGGACATTTTTCCGATTAGAACTTCACATTCATTAACTTCTGTTTCCGGGCCAATAATACCATCAGCCTCAAGCCATTTGTAACTTGCTTCTGTTTTATAGCCAGAAGCGTCTTTTTCAGGAATTGCAATTTCATCTTTCAAACCTCCGGCGTAATTCATCTCAACTGTTCTGTAAGGCCTGAAATAAAAACTCCTTCCAACACCACGGTCAACACTTCCTTTATTTAATATAAGAGCATCTTCCATATTATATCCTTCATGAGTCATAATTGCAACAACAAGATTCTGGCCTGCAGGATAGGTGTTCAAAGTATCATAAATAAAACTCCTCACAATTGGTTTTTGAGGGTATTGCAAAATTGAGACATCTGTATCTATTCTTGTCAGATAATTCGCAGCATAAAGGCCAAGCGCTTGCTTCTGTGTTTTGCTTCCACGATTAAGTCTTGAACTTTGGTCATGATTTCCATAAGGGACAAGGCTTGTAACAACACCAAATAAGTCAATAGAGTCAATCTCAAGATGCGTGTGTTCAGGAGTAATTTCTTCCTCGTTTAAAGCAACGAGTGCACTTTCTTCTTCCATTGCATCTAAGTAGTCTATAATCCCTTCTTTGATAAGATCTCTCCATCTCATTTCTCCCTGCTCCATTCCTACCAAATGGCTTTCTTTTAGCTTAGACTGGCCATTTTCAACAACTATCAAAGGTCTTAATACCCTACCAGGTTCTGTTGAAATGTTGACTACCTGAAGATAAGGATCATGTCTGATATTCATTGGAATTGGAAATTCCCCGCTTCTTCTTTTCTCTCTTATGTTTTTTACAAACTCCTCAGGATTTTTCTGATCCAGGTTTCCGATATAAATACCATTAAAGAAAACTTCTGCTCCGCCATTTTCTTCTAATCTGTTAAGCCCAAACTCCTCAAGATTTTTGATGAATTTCTCTTCATCAATATCTATCCTTCCAGATACTTGCGCCAGAAGTGCCAGGTTTTTTCTTAAGCCAATCTCTGTTCCTTCAGGAGTCTCAATTGGACAGAATCTTCCATAATGTGTTGGATGAAGCGTTCTCGCCGCGAAGTTTTCACGTTCACTTGGCAACATTGAAGAAACTCTCTGCAGCTGGGAGATTATTGCTAAATAATTTGTCTTATCCATGTTTTGCGTAATTCCAGAACGCTGTCCTGTCCAGCTTCCTGTTGCAATTGCACTTTCAACACGGCGAGAAAACAATGTGGATTTTGCAATTATTTTTATAGAAAAATATTTTCGTTTTTTAGTCACTTTTTGTAATGAATATTGAATGTCTCTTATCAAAATTCCCAAGTTAACCCTAAAAAGTGTTGCGAGCAAATCGCCTGAAAGTCTTACTCTTTTATTTGCATAATGGTCTTTGTCTGTTCTTAAGTTTGGATTTTCCTTTGCAATTAGATATTGTTTTATTAGCTTGCAGATGGTCACTGCTTTTTTCATCCTGTCTTCTTTTTTTTGACCTATGTGGGGAAAGAGGTAAGAATTAATCCTTTGCTTTACTCTGTCAAGAACTTCTTTTTTTGTTCCCTGAAGATTTACTTTTTCAGAAATATACATCATGGCATCTTCCTTTGTTGCAATATTTGCGAATTCGTAAAGGTTCACAATTAAAGAGTCTGTTTCTTTTCCAATACACTTCTGAATTTCTGATTCTTTAGTCATTCCAAGGGCTTTGAGAATTACAATGATGGGGATGTCTCTGAACTTGCTAAATGAAATTTCAAAAATTCCTTCTTTGCTTTCTGAAATAGTAACAGGGATCCTGTATGTTCCTCTTAAAGAAAATATTTTCAGGTTTAAATTTCCTTTTGAATCTGTAGATACAAATGGCTGATTTTCTGCGAGGTCTTCTGCCATAATCATAACTCTTTCATTTCCTTTGATGACAAAGTAACCTCCAGGATCAAGCGGGTCATGATGCGTTTTGATTAAGTCTTCTCTTGACATTCCATGGGTATTGCATGCCTTGCTTTTTACCATGATAGGGATCTTTCCGATTTCCACAACTTCGGAATCAATCTGTTCGTCCTTTTTTACAGTAATCTCGAGGTAAATTGGTGCAGAATAAGTAAGGTTTCTTGTTTTTGCTTCTGCAGGGGTTATCAATGAAGAGCTACCGTCAGCTTCGATAACTTTTGGCTTTCCAATTTCTATTTTTCCCAGATTAATCTCAAAATCCTCACCTGATATGGTTTCAGAGATTTCATTAACAATTTCCTGCATTCTCTTTTCAGTAAAGTTGTTAAAAGAATTAATGTTGCTCCCTACTAAAGAATGTTCTTCTAAATATTTTTTTACTATAAGATGCTTGTTTTTATTCATCTTTTAAGGGATTGATTTGTTTATTTTCTGGATGCCAATTTGAAACTTCTAAGCTAACTTAATTCACTTAAATGACAACTCTATAATATTGATTAATTGTCCCATCTCCTTCCTTCCTTTCTATTTTTACTACATCACCAATTTCACATCCTTCTGGCAATGCAGGGTCATTTAGTAAGATCTTTGGCAATTGGGATTTAGAAATGTTAAATTTTTCCAATATACTCTGTACTTCTTTTTCCTTAAGTTTTGTATGTTTGGGCTGAAGAATGTGCATTGTAGGTGGTTTCGTCGGCAAATAGGGCAGCAAATTATCTACTATTAAATATTTAATATTGCTTTAATAACTTACCAATAATAAAAGAAACCGAATTTTTGTTTTTAAATCTTTCGTCTGGTAGGGCTTTGCACCAAAATAAGGGTTATGGCCCCGGAGGGATTTGAACCCCCGACACCTGGATTGCTTTGCGAAATTTCGCGATGCAGGCGAAACTTGTTTCAGCCTAAAAGTCCAGTGCTCTGCCAGACTGAGCTACGGAGCCGTGGCTCAGTAAACAATTTTTGATTTAAAAATTCTTTGGATGAAATAAAGAGGGGATTTTAGAGTTGTTGGTCTACTTAGCTTTATCTAACATATATTGCTTAGTTGCTTTATGTAGTTCTGGAGAATAGTCTCTCCTTTCTGAAATTTGATTACAGGGTCTTCCTTCAGTACAGAAACCTATACTACATTTTGGTCCTAAAAAATAATCTAATTCAGGAACAGCCTTTGCAATGATATCTCTTTTCTTCCAGGAGCTTGCTTTTCTTTCTGGTTCACATGTACTACATAGTCTCAAAGGAAATTCCTGGTTAATTAAGTTTGTTAAGTCATAATTTTCCAAAGTTCTTACTCTGATATTTTTTGGAGTTATGTATAATGCATCTCTTGGTTCAAAACCATTTTCCCGCATCCTTCCGTAAAACATTAATTGTCTTGCAGTCTGATAAATATAAGGCATTATCAGTTCTTTTTGTTTTTTTAATCTATCATCAATTATAATACTCTTTTCTAGTCTTCCCATTATATTTTGTATCTTTTCAAAATCATTTTCAGAATCTGCTTTTTCAATTATTGGCCATAATTCTTTTATTTTATGATAGGCTCTTTCTGTTGCAGAATAAACAGATTCAACATTCTGTCTTAATGTTGCATGTCTTTTTTGTTCAGACCAGACTCTCCAAGACAAAGTGTCTGCAATCTTAATTCTCAATGCTTCATTATATTCATTTGAAAATTGTTTTAATGCATACATACATTCTAATGATCTCTGATGTAATTCTTTAGGATCTTCTATCATACTTGTTTCTTCAAAAATTTTTCTAGTTTTTTCCAATGCCTCACAAAATCCTTTGGTGAAATCTTTTTGAACGTCTATAATAACTGGATTAATATTCATCCCAGTTGATTCTCCCTTTTCTAAGGCATAATTAGGAAAATTTGGATCTTTAAATACACTATAATGCAGATAAGTATCTCTAGGAACTTCAATTCTCTGTTTAAACATAATGTCCTGGCCTGCCTCTTTTGTTATATCTGAGAAGAATTCAGCTAATTGATATAATTCTCTTGGGATAAATCTTCCATTTGGATTTAGTTTATCAGCTCTTACTTCAGAAGTTATTGTTGATAATGTGTCTAAAGGCAAGACAATAAATAAATCAGCAGGATTATTATAAGGGATAACTTTATTAAAAGTTTCAACCCCTCCTAATTTTCCAAATTTCTCTTTAAATTCTTTTGATAGATTAAAAACCTCTTCTGAGATTTGCATATATTCTTTTAATAAATTAGGGCTCTTTCTTAATGTTTCAGGAATAGCAATTTCCCCTGCATTTGTTTCTCTTCTTCTTGAACTTGTAACTAAGGAACGGGAAGCGCATAAACCAGTTAATCCAGAATCAATCATTTTTGTTCCATGAACTCCCAAGACAACTCCGGAAAGCCCTCCTAAAGAATGTCCTCTTCCAATTCCTGTTGCAGTTTTGTTAAATAAAATCTCTTCAAATTCTTTATTTTCAGGATTCTCTATATTCTCTAAAATCTCTTCTTCTAATTTTTCAAACTTCATCCCATGAGAAACCAATGATTGAGAATATGCAACAAGTTCATCCCCCCCTAAAAAACTTTTTCCGAATCTCTCTTTAAAAATTTCTTTTAATTTTTTATTTTTAATATCAACTCTTGGCCAAAAACCCAAAATATTAACTTTTAAATCATTATCTGTTACATATTCCTTATTACCATATTTTATTGTCATTGTATAACCCTCTCTAAAAAATAATTAATTTTCTTTAAATCTAAATCTATTTTTTCTAATTTAATATCTTTTTCCTTAAAAATTTCATAAACTATATTAAGAGGTTCTTTGTAAATTTTAAACCAAACTACTCTTTCTATTCCTGCTCCAGCAATTTGTTTAGCACAATCTGAACAGGGTAATGTTACAGAATATATTGTAGATCCTTTTGCTCTCTCACTAGAAATCTGTAATAGGGCATTTCTTTCAGCATGTTCTCCAATGCAATGGCCAGAATTTTTTGTTTCAAAGTCTATTCTCATTCTTTCTTTCCTGCATCCCCTTTCCAAGCAATTTTCTATTCCAGATGGAGCACCATTATAACCCGTTGCAATTATTCTTTTATTTTTTACAATTACAGCACCTGCCTTAACATAATTACAACTTGCTCTTGTAGCTGTCAAGAAAGCAATCCCCATAAAATACTCGTCCCAGGAAGGTCTCTTTTCATTCATATATTAAATTCCCCAACATTCTTTTTAAAAATTATTATACTCTGATTTCTACTTCGTCAAAGTTATCTTTTATCGCTTCTTTAATCTCTCTCATGAATTTTTCGCTGGTATCCTTTTTATTTTCAAACTCCTCACTTAGAACTTTTCCGCTATTCTTGAATGCTTGAAGAGAATATTTCTTTGGCTTTCCTATTAGCTTATTCAGCCATTCAGCAATCTTCTTCATTTCTTCAATGTCGTGAATACCTTCAATTACAGTAGTCCTGAATTCATAATCCTTTAATTCTGAGATTAATTTTATGCTTTCTTCAATTTTTTCTGGAGAGATTCCAGAATTTGTAATCTTCTTATAATTTTCTTTGCTCGCTTTTACATCCATTGCAACAAAATCAACAAGATTCTCATCAATTATCTCTTTAAGTTTTTCAGGAAGGCTACCATTTGTATCAATTTTGATTAAATAACCTAAATTTTTTATTTTTCTTAGAAATTCTTTATTTAAGGAAAGTGTAGGCTCGCCTCCTGTTATGCAGATACCTTCAAGATATTTTTTTCTTTTTTCCAAAAAACCGAGGATTTCCTCTTCAGAGAAAATGTTTTCATTTTCTTCAGTAACTAGCTCAGGATTGTGGCAGAAACCGCATCTGAAATTGCAGCCATATAAAAATATTGTGCATGCTATCTTTCCAGGATAATCTATTAGGGTCGTTTTTTGAAGTCCGCATATCTTCATTTTAATTAAACGATCTTCTTAGGAAATTTCAAAATTTTTTCTGTCTTTGAATTCAGCCTCTTTGCCTTCATTCCATTGACTAACAGGTCTTATATAACCAACAACCCGCGAAAAAACTTCACATTTGGTTCCTTGAAAAGCTTCTTCTTTCTTTTTTTCCTGTTCTTCAATCCTCTCTTCAGTCCTATTTTCCTCAAACATTTCCATTTTTTAGTTTTTTATTTGAATATTTTGTTTAAGTTCAGTTTGTCTTTTGATAATATTTCTTTCTGCATCTCTTATAATTCCATGCTCAGAATCGCATTTAGGGCAATAAAAATGCTCTCCGGCTATGTAACCGTGAACTGGGCAAACTGAAAAAACAGGCGATATTGTAAAGTAAGGCAGACTAAAGTTTTCAGCAATTTTTTTTACTAATACCTTTACTCCTTCTTTATTTAACCTTTCTCCAACAAAACAATGGAAAACAGTTCCGCCAGTATACTTTGTTTGCAACGCGTCCTGTAACTCAAGGGCTTCAAATAAGTCTGTTGTATAATTTACAGGAAGCTGTGTTGAGTTTGTATAATAAGGCTTGCTTTTTCCACTCCTTACTGCTGATTCATTAGCAACGATGATTCTGCCAAATCTTTTTTTGTCTGTTCTTGCGAATCTATAGGTCGCTCCCTCTCCAGGGGTTGCCTCGAGATTGTAAATATTTCCTGTTTCATTTTGGTATTCTTCAAGTTTTTTTCTCATAAAATCCAATACTTTTATTGAAAATTCTCTTCCTTTTTCGCTTCCGATATCTTCTCCAGGCATAAAATTCATAATACCTTCGTTCATACCTAACAACCCAATTGTGGAAAAATGGTTTTTCCAATATTCACCAAATTTTTGATAAATTTTTCCCAGATAAAATTTTGAGTAAGGGTAAAGCCCTTTTTCTGTGAAACCTTCAAGATTTCTTCTTTTTATCTCTAAACTTTCTTTTGCAAGTTCCATCAAATCGCTTAACTTATTAAAAAAGTCTTCTTCGTCAATTGCTATAAAACCCAGTCTTGGCATATTCATTGTTACAACACCTATACTTCCTGTTAAAGGATTAGCTCCAAACAAGCCCCCTCCTCTTTTTCTTAGCTCTGTCTGGTCTAAACGTAATCGGCAACACATACTTCTTGCATCCTCTGGGTTCATGTCTGAATTTATAAAATTAGAGAAATATGGGATTCCATACTTAGCTGTCATTTCCCAAATCATATCATACTCTGGATCATCCCAGTCAAAGTCTTTTGTGATATTATAAGTTGGAATAGGGAATGTGAAAACCCTCCCCTCCGCATCTCCTTCCAACATACATTCAGCAAATGCCTTGTTTATCATGTTCATCTCTATCCGAAATTCTTTGTATGTCTCTTTCTGGAGTTTTCCTCCTATGATAACGGGTTCATCAGCCATATAAGACGGGACTTTCAGGTCCATTGTTAAATTTGTGAATGGTGTTTGGAACCCCACCCTTGTAGGAACAGCTAGATTAAAAAGAAATTCCTGAAGTGCTTGTTTTACTTCTTCATAGGTTAAATTATCGTATCTTATAAAAGGGGCTAATAATGTGTCAAAATTTGAAAATGCCTGAGCACCTGCACTTTCCCCCTGAAGAGTGTAAAAAAAGTTTACAATCTGCCCCAAGGCTGTTCTAAGATGTTTAGGTGGTTTTGATGCAACTTTTCCTTTAACACCTCTAAATCCAGTTATTAACAAATCTTTCAAATCCCACCCTACACAATATGCGCCTAAAGTTCCTAAATCATGAACATGAATGCTCGCACTTTCATGTGCCTTTCTAATAGCTTCTGGATAAATTCTTCTAATCCAGTAATTGCTTACAATTTTTGTAGAAATATAATTATTCAATCCCTGCAAAGAGAAGCCCATATTTGAATTTTCTTTGACCATCCAGTCATTTAATCCTATGTAGTCTTCAACCGCTTCAATAGTGTCAAATAGCCCTTTAATATTCCTCAATTCTTCATGGCTTCTTCTATAAAGAATATAAGCTTTTGCAACTTTTGCGTGCCCCTCTTCAATTAAAATTTTTTCAACTAAATCCTGGACCTCTTCTACTTCGGGAATTCCAAGATCTCCATATTTTTCTTCAAGTTTTTTTACAATAAAATCTGACAGATATTTTGCTTTCTCCCTGTCTCTTCCTCCGACAGATTTGACAGCTTTCCATATAGCTTCTGCGATTTTGTCTTGATTAAATAAAACAACACTGCCATCCCTTTTTCTGATTTTTGTCACCATTTTTTATTTTCACAAAC
>Ga0307430_1000600_pt1 | contig 30364 bp, 26 predicted proteins | sample SalMarWE160130MG_FD_202159 | JGI IMG/M metagenome (GOLD analysis project Ga0307430, IMG submission 202159) | Salt marsh sediment microbial communities from the Plum Island Ecosystem LTER, Massachusetts, United States - WE1603-130 | ecosystem: Environmental > Aquatic > Marine > Intertidal zone >...
GCGGTTGGATTGCGGCCATCGTCTTTCAACCAGAGATCGTGCAAGCCGAGACGAGCGGCCAAGCGTGCAGGTTTAAAGAGCGGTGTCCAGCCAACCGCACGCAAAGGCGTACCCATATGCCCCGGATCGTCGACCGGCAGTAGGGGGAGATAACGCCAAATCGACTCATCCCTTGAAGCTGTGATTTCGGCAGGATTTGTCGTCCCCTGGATGTCGTCCACATCGAGCAGGATATCCAGATTGCCTCCGTCTTGCGGGCAGATATAGGCAACCTCGCCTTCATCGTATTCCTGCTCGCAAATCGAACAACGGTAACCTCGAAACTTGCTCAAGCTACTCCCTCTGAGATTCGGGTGTGGAAAAGGCCACTCCCAACGCTGCCGGAGGGCGCACCCGTAATAGACGCCGCAATCGAGGTTGTACGCGCCGGGGCATGATCATGACCAACCTCTCGGTCACATCACTGCTCACCAAAAGCAGCACGGCGATCATCAGCAGCCACGGCGTTGCGTTGAAAGCCACGACCGATACTTCCGGAAAACGACGCTGCAGCGCGGCCGCCAGGGCCTTGCTGGCACCAAATAGCAGCGAGCCAATGGCTCCACGCATGGGAGACCATCCACCGAAGATCACGATTGCCAATGCGATCCATCCCAGGCCGCGCGTATGCCCTTCGCTCCAGCCCAACTTGATGTCCAGCGAGTACGCCGCACCGGCGATTCCGACCAACGCGCCGCCGATCAACGTATACACGTACCGCAAGCGGTTGACATCGACCCCGCGAGCAAAACCGGATTCCGGCCGCTCGCCGACACTGCGTAAGCACAAACCCGGCTGTGTACGGAACAACCACCACCACGTCACACCAACCAACAGGAAGGCGAAATAGACAACGGGATCGTGGTCGAAGAATAGCGGACCGAGGATTGGTATGTCCTTGAGAAACGGAATTCCCAGATGGCGGACACTCTCGCCGGGAATGCGAGTGTAATTTTGCCCCAAAAATGCGCTCAGTTCATCACCGAGCAGCGTGAGTACGAACCCCACCGCGAATTGATCCTTGCGCAGGCGGATCGACCCGAAGGCAATGATCCAGGCGAAAAGCGCACCCACGAGTGCGGCAGCAAGAAACCCGATCCACACGTTCCCGCTGAGTAACCCAGCCACAAAACCCGTCATGGCTGAAAGCAGCATGGTGCCATCGAGAGAGAGGTTTACGACACCTACCCGCTCGCTGATAGTCTCCCCACACACCGCGATGATCAATGGGGTGGATTGCAGCACGATGGAAGAAAGAATCTTCACAATTTCGGTTTCATTCATTTTCTTCCACCTCGACCGTTTTCTGTGATGGAAGCTTCATGGGTCGAACACCACCAAACAAGAGTACAAACAACACCATCACGCCGGTAAGAATGCCACCCAAAGAAGAATGCAATTGCGTTCGCAACTGCAGGGTGATGGAACCGTTCAGCACAGCAGAGAAGAAGTAGGCGATGAATGGTGTAAGCAAGATACGTGTGGCGCTGAGCATGACGACCAGCAGCGCCAGGTATCCAATACCGCCAGAGATACTTTGCCGTAAACTGTCGAACCAGCTCAAAACCCGAACCGAACCCCCCAACCCCGCCAAAGCGCCGCAGATCATCATAGACAGGATCAACTCTCGCTCGCTCGACACACCCATTATGAAGGCAGACCGTTGATTCTTGCCCAGCGCCTTTAACCGCAGCCCCCATTTGGTACCACGCAGAACGAGATAGATCAGCACGACCACAACGAGAGCAATACCTACGGATAACGGGCTGAGCCGAGAATCCTGGTAAAGCGGTAACAGCGCGTTCGCTGGAAAAGGCTCGGTGCCCCGGAACGTCCCCCCTTCCGGCGGCTGCCAGGGTCCTGAAATCAGGTAATTGGTTAGGATAATGGCCAGATTGTTCAGCGCCAATCCACCAAAAATCTCATGCACTTTTCCGCGCGTCTTGAGTAATCCGGTGATTCCCGCCCACAACGCACCCGCCGCCATGGCGAGCAATAATTCGAGGATGATCAGCATCGGTCGCGGCGCATCGATTTTTAACGCCACCCAACTGGCAGCGATCGCACCCATCACGATTTGACCTTCCACACCAATGTTCCACAACCCGGTGGTGAAGGTCAGGATCAACCCGGCCGCAGCGAGTGCCAAAGGAACCCAAAATGCCGTGACGCTCAACACTTTGGTCGAGTCCCCAAATGCCCCCAGAAGCATGGCTTCAAAACCTTCGATTGGTGAGGCACCAAAGATGATTAATAGAACACTCGTTACAAGCAACGAGGCAATAATTGCGATCAGTACAATGAGCCAGTTTGTGCTACGCCATCCGCTCCAACGCATCACTCACCCCCAATCAGGTGGCCAAGCTCATCCGCGGATGTTTCACTCGCCCGTACAACACGCGACATCGAACCTCCTGAAAACGCTACAATGCGATCGCTGCGTTCGATCAATTCATCCAGATCGGCGGAGATGAACACTACCGTCGTACCCGCTTCGACACGCTGGTACAACAACTGCCAGATCCAATCCGCAGAACGGACATCGAGTCCGCGTGTGGGATGTTCCATGAGCAGCAGCTTCAAATCATCCCTCAGCATGGCGAACAGCGAACGTTGTTGGTTGCCGCCGGACAACGTTTCAATATATGAACTCGCCTGTCCAACAACCTGATAGCGTTGAATGCGCACATCTGTTTCCAGTGCATAATGACGCCAGTCGATTAAAAATCCGGGCATAGGATTGGACAAAGCGATATGTTCCATTAAATTCAAACCGGCGATGAGACCTTCCTCCAACCTTCCTGCCGGAAGGTAGGCAACGCCAGCTTGCAGTAACTTTCGATAAGGCCAGCGGGTCGCGTCTTGTTGGTCGTAGAAAATCCTTCCCTCGGAGACAGGTGACAGCCCCGCGCAGGCTTGCAAGACCAACCGCTGCCCGCTGCCTTCCAACCCGGCAAAGCCAAACACCTCCCCTGCGTGAATATCCAGGCTGACGTTGCTGACTCGAAGACGATCATCCTCGACTTCGACCCCCTCCAAACGTAAAACAGCACTTCCATCCTGCGCGTACGACACCCGGGATCGTCGAGGCGGTAATTCTTCGAACATCATTTCTACCAACTGTTTAGTGGGGCAGGGGATGTCCGTCGATCCGATCAGTTTTCCCCGGCGGAGCACAAAAACGTGATCGCACAATTCCTGGATGTCGGATAGCTTGTGCGAAACCAGGATGACGGTCTTGGCCTCTTCTTCTGCTAACCTGCGCAAAGAAGCGAAGAGACTTTCCTTCTGCTCGGCGCTGATGCCTGTCGTTGGCTCATCCAGGATTAAAACCTCGGCGCCAAGCGCCAGAAGCCGCAGCATCTCCAATTGCTGCCGTTCCCCTAGTGAAAGGCTATCGATGAAAGCCTCGGGGTCGATCTGGAAACCCATTCGCCTTGCATTTTGGCGCAGTTCCTTTTCAGCCCGGGCGTAATCCAGAATGACGCGTCGATCCCATCCCAGCAGGTAGTTGTCGATCACACGCATGGCGGGGATGTCGAGCGGGTCCTGGTAGATCATGCCGATACCCTGCGCAAGCGCATCCGAAGGAGATGAAAACGCCTCAGGCTCTGAATCCAAAACGATGCATCCTTCGTCCGGCGTATGATAACCCGATAAAACCTTCATCAGTGTCGATTTCCCCGCACCGTTTTCCCCCAGCAAGCCATAGATCTTGCCGGGTTCGAGCGCAAGGCTGATGCCGTCATTAGCTTTCACGTCGCCGAAGTACTTGCGGATGTTTTCTAGAACGACTTCCATTTAGTTATCCATTGCGAGGATACAAAGTCCACCACTCTAGTAGAGGAGAGCGACGTTAGCGTCGCTCTCCTCAATAAACCTACGATTTGTCGATGTTACTCGCTCGGTCCTTCCATACCTTCAAGCAGCTGCGGCAGGTACCAGATTTGTGCTTCCGTTGCCACTTCCCCATCCGCCAGATACGGTGTGCCATCCTGAAGGTTGAGCGGGCCTTGCCACATCACGATCTCACCCGAAGCCATTCCGGCGATGAAGGCGTCCAGATCGGCTTTCATTTCTTCCGTCAATCCGGTCCCATCCACCCATCCTACGGGGGTCACTGCATTGTCGGTCAAATCCTCCCAGTACGGGGGATTCCAATCCCAACCCTGGGTCCAGGTGCCACCGATCACCGCCTCGGCGGTTTCCAGATATGCCGGTCCCCAGTTGAAGTACGGTACGCCCAGACAGATTTCCGGCTTTTCTTCACATGCGCCTTCGAAGTCGTAGGGCACCGCCCAGACGCTTTCGCCTTGATCGGCGCGTTGGCCGGCAACGACGATGCCTTCCGTGGTGTCGATACCGCTGATGACCACATCCGCGCCACCGTCGAAGAATCCCGTCGTGACTTCCGTGGGATCCAGGGTCACTCCGGGGATATTGAACCAGAAACCGATCCAGGTGACCGTGAATTCGAGGTCATCCGCGCTCATGCCCCTGTAGTTCTCATAGCAATAACGTGCTCCGAGGTACACAGAAGATACCAGACGCCGGGTCTCGAAGTTGATCAAGGGTCCCAGATAGGCAATCTTACCCGAGTCGGTGGCAAGCGCAGCAGCACATCCTGCTATTGCTTTCATGGGCGGCATCTCTCCCATGATGTTGCCCTCGTTGGGCGGAGCGAGTCCGACATCCTGGCCTTCCGCCCAGGCATCATCACCGGAAACACTGATAAAGGTTACTTCGGGATACTTTTCAGCTGCACCGACTGTATCTTCCTCAAACTCATCCGAGGTCGTGAACACCAACTGCACACCTTGCGCGACCATGTCATCCACCACGCCTTCCAACGTGGCTTCCGGCTTATCGGCAGGGTTGAGGCTTTCGAAAACGATCATCTGCGCACCAGGGATATTTTCCTCGACGTAAAGGCCGCCCTCATAATGCGCCTGGCTCCAACCGCGGTCGTTCTTGGGACCGACCAGGATCATGCCGAACACGAATTCCTCTTCCATGGGTTCTTCGGGTTCTTCAACCTCTTCTGGTTCATCAACAGCAGCTTCTGGTTCCTCACCGGCCGGTTCCATTGTGGCTTCTTCCGTCTGTTTGCCACATGCCGTCAAAGCCAGCGAAAGGATCAAAATCAACGCAACCAATTTCCACACTTTCCTTGTATCCATGAAATCTCCTCCTGAATCCTAGAAAAACTTTCGAACTACCAATAGTCGATTAATTCGATTTCTCCTGCACCCACCTCCTTTCCAAAACGATACGGCTTAAGCCTACTCGATAACGATGTGTGTTCCTGTTAATCCGGATAACGCACGCTCGATATTCTCCGGATTGGTGACAATCGCCTTCTTTCCACCACTTTCAAGATAATCGATAATCGCCAGGATTTTCGGTTCCATACTTCCTTTGGCGAAATGTCCTTCGGCGAGATAGGTCTTTGCCTCGATAAGCGTCATCCGATCGAGCCAGCGCTGATCCGGCTTACGATAATTCAAGGCTACTTTCTCCACAGAAGTAGAGATAAAAAGAAGGTCCGCTTTAATATCGATCGCCAGCATCGCCGAAGCAAAATCCTTGTCGATGACCGCCTCCACGCCGATCAGGTCACCCGATTCCGCCTCGATAACGGGAATGCCGCCTCCGCCCACCCCAATGACCACAAACCCGGTGTCAATCAAGGTTTGAATCGCATCACACTGCAATATCTTCTTGGGGTTCGGGGAGGGAACCACACGCCGCCAGCCTCTGCCCGCATCTTCAACGACCGACCAACCTTCGGTTTTGCTGCGTACGTGCGCCGTCTCGTAGTCCATAAATGAGCCGATGGGTTTGGATGGGTTCTCGAATGCCGGATCTTTCGCGTCCACCATGACTTCCGTGACTACCGTGGTTGCTTGCTTTTCAATGCCGCGTTTGCGAAATTCGTTGTACAGTGCGATCTGAAACATGTAGCCGATCGCGCCCTGCGTGTCCGCACCACAGTAATCCAGGGGTACCGGATGGAGCTCGTGGAGAGACAATTCGGAACGGCGCTGGATAAATCCAACTTGTGGGCCGTTGCCATGGGTAATCACGACCTCCCATCCTGAAGCGATCATTTCCGCAATGTGTGTGACGGTTTCCGAAACCGCGGCAAGCTGGTCCGGAACTGTCTTGTGTTGTTTGTCTTTGATCAGCGAATTCCCCCCTACAGCAACAACCGCCACCTTCCTGCCATTTTGTTTTGACATTTTGGCCTTCCGTCTTAGCGCATGGTAAGCGCCATCACCGCCTTCTGAACGTGTAACCGGTTTTCGGCCTGGTCAAATACAACACTGTGAGGGCCATCGATGACATCATCCGTGACCTCGATACTGCGATCTGCCGGAAGCGGATGCATATAGATGGCATCCGACCGGGCGATGCTCATTTTTTCCTCGTCTGTGATCCAATCCTGATACTGATCCTGTATGCGCTTTCCCTGGTCCGCATCGGTCGTAGTCAGCAGCGGCCCCCACGACTTGGCATACACGATGTCGGCGTCCTTGAATCCTTTTTTCATATCGTCGACGATTTCGAACCCGGTTCCGTGTGCCTTCGCCATCGCCTGTGCTTCCTGCACGATCTCGGGCATGAGTTCGAATTCCGGTGGATGCGCCAGCACAACATCCAAACCAAAGCGGGGCATTTGCAGAATCAACGACTGCGGTACCGAGATCGGTTTTAAATAGGAAGCCGCGTATGCCCAGGAAACCACCATTTTCTTGCCGCGCAAATATCGTCCTTTCTTCTCATAGATGGTCAGCAAATCGGCGAGGCATTGATGGGGATGATAGAGATCGCACTGCATATTGAGCACCGGAACACGAGAGGCTTGGGCCACATCGCTAATATAATGGTTGCCGATCTGCCAATCGACGTGGCGGATGGCAATACCATCGAAATAACGGCCGAAGATTTCCCCCATTTCCTTCTCGGTATCCCCGTGCGAGATTTGGGTCGTACGTGATTCGATGAACGCCGCGTGGCCACCCAGCTGCGCCATTCCGGCTTCGAAAGAACCGCGTGTGCGAGTGCTGCTGAAGAAAAATAACATCGCCAGCACTTTATCGCGCAGGTAAGCATGCGGCTCTCCAAGCGCACGCTTGCGTTTCAGATCGATGGCAACTTCCAGAACCGTCTCGACCTCTTCACGACTGAAATCCAAATCCCCAATCAGATCACGTCCTCGAAGATCCGTTTGCATCGATCAACCCTCCTGCGTGAATATCCAAAAAGCTCGAAGTGGATCATATACCGGCATGAACGTCACCCTCATCCAACACTTTTTCTCCTGCTTATTCCATCGCACCCAAGACAAGGGCCAACAACGCCATGCGCGTGACAACGCCGTTGTAGGCTTCCGGCCAATAACGAGCGTGACGCGTATCGTCGACCTCCGCCAGAAGTTCGTCCATCCTCGGTAAGGAATGCAAGACAATTGAGTCAGGCTTGGCTTTACGCATCAAGGCTTTTGTCACTTGATAATTCGCCGGTGTGCGGCCGACATCTCCCTCACGCTCATCCCGGCTCTTGGTGTAATCGGGCTGCACCACAGGCTCCATGTAGATGACGTCTGCATCGGCGATCGCTTCTTCGATGTGCTTCACCTCGCGGTAGTTCAAGCTGAGCTCGTCCAACTCGACCTTGAATTCCTTGGTCAACGCCATTTCGGGCGGGGAGATGTACGTTGCTTGAATATCAAACTGCGACATGGCGTAGCTCATGGAGTGCATCGTACGCATGCGCATGTCGCCTACGAGGATGAAGTTCAATCCATCCAGGCGCCCTTTTTCCTTCCAAATGGTGTACAAATCGGTCAGGACCTGCGTGGGATGTTCTCCCCAACCATCGCCGGCGTTGATCACGGGAATACTCGCCCAGCGAGCCGCATCTGCAGGTGCTCCCTGCTGGAAATGACGCATCACGATCACATCACCATAGTACTCCAGCATATGCACGGTATCTTTGATCGATTCCTGGTAAAAATCACCAGCGCGCGTCATTTTCGCATCTGAAAACCCGGTCACACTTCCACCAAGACGCAGCATCGCCGCTTCATGCGCCAGGCGTGTGCGCGTGCTGGGTTGGTAAAAAGCAGTGACGAGTATTTTCTCGGCCAGGAGATCGGATTTCTTTCGATCCCGGGCGAAGGGCGCGAGTCGGTCGCACACTTCGAATACCCGAAAATATTCATTCCGTTCGAAGCTTTTTAATGAAAGAATGTCACGACCTGCGAAACTGCGCATGATGCCACCTCCATCGTATGATCGATCTCGAAGTGTTCACGCTTCGAGATTTCACGTTTATCGCCTGGAATGTCCATCCAACACCAGCGTTCAGCGACCCACACGCCGGACGACATGAAACTTGAAAACACCCGGCAGAGAATAGGTGAAGGAATGATCAATCGCTTTTCCTTCATCGGTATATAACCAGGCTTCCAGCACCAGTAAGACCTCTTTGCGACTGATTTGTAGTTGGCGAGCAATATCCGCAGGTGCGGAAATCGCCGTGATATTGGTGCGCGAATGCCCCAGAGATAACTCGTCACGCTGCAAGAAGATGTCGAGCACAGAACCTTTGAAATTATCCTTGAATGTTTTTGCGGGGAGAATCCCCTGCGGCAAGACATCGATGAGATACGAGACAGGACGATCACTCGTCACCAGGACACGAGTAACTTCGATAACCGCTTCCGAACCTCCGATGCCAAATCGTTCCTTTTCGATCTCCGTTGGCTGGCGTTCCTGTACATCCAAACCAACCATTTCGATATCCAGGTCGATCCGTGAAGCCAGTGTTGCAACGCTTTCCAACACTTCCAAACCTGTATCGATAATCGGAGGCAGATGGGAAACGTAGGTTCCGATTCCCTGACGCCGGATCACTTGACCGCGCTCTTCGAAGGTGCGAATCGCTTCTCGCAACGTAGCGCGAGAGACTCCTAACTGCTTCGCCAAAATTGGTTCAGAAGGCAGAAACGTTCCAGGCGCCATCTTTTCCAACATCCGCCCGAGTGTATCTGCGGTTCGTTGATACAAAGGACGACGTTCCGATTTTCTCCTGCGACTGCCTTTTTTCGACCTTTTTATGCCACCCCCTTTGCTTGTCCTTCCAGATTTAGGTCCCATTGATTCGCCTCATTCCACCCCTTCAAGGACAACCGGAATCAATTCAAATTTATTCACGTCCACCAAACCCATATCCGAGATGCGTAGGTCGGGAATCACGACCAAGGCCAATAAGCTGAGCTGCATATTGGCGCTGTTCAACGAACAGCCACATGCTTTGAAACCCTCCAGCACCTTGTCCGCTTTTTCTGCTACCACTTCAGCCCGTTCGTCAGACATCAACCCGGCGATCGGCAGTTCGACCAGTGCAATCACCTCCTGGTTACGGACCACGATCTGACCACCACCAACGCTCGCCAGTTCGTTCGCCGCCAAGGCCATGTCCGTTTCATCCGTGCCGACGACGATCATGTGATGTGAGTCATGTGCCACCGTCGAACCGATGGCGCATGGCGTATCGAAATGAAATCCCTGCACCAGTCCAACCTGCACATCCCCTGTACCGCGGTGGCGCTCGACAAGCGCTACCTTAGCGATGTCGTTTTCTATGTCGACCGGAATCTCTCCGTTTGCAGCTTCGACTTCGAGGGTGATGTGTCTTGTGGGGGCTTGATTCTCAACCACCCCGATCACATTTACTGTGACTTTCCCATCTTGCGGAGAGACTACCCGAAAATCCTCGGCTTCCAACTTGCGTCCGAGAACGATGGATGACTTAACCTCCGCCGGATAAGAAAATGGAGGCAAATCGACAGCCAATTGGCCATCCGCAGCAAGACGTTTTCCTTTTACGATGACCTGGTCGATTTGCATGGCTTCAAGATCGCTCACAAGGAGAATGTCGGCGAATCGACCGGGCGCAATCTGCCCGACATCGTTGGCAACGCCGAAATGCTCTGCCGTGTTTAACGTGGCCATCTGGATCGCAGTCATCGGTTCCAAACCCAACTCGATAGCGTGCCGCACGACACGATCCATGTGCCCATCCCTGATCAACGTCCCGGAATGGCTATCATCAGTGACGAGGAGGAAATGCCGTGGATCCAATCCCTTTTCAAGGATCGCAGGCACTTGCGCCGCCACGTCATGCCAACTCGATCCCAGTCGAAGCATGGCTTTCATGCCCTGGCGAACACGGGCGATGGCGTCCTCCAACCGGGTACCTTCGTGATCGTCCTGCGCGCCTCCGGCCACGTATCCATGAAAGGGCAATCCGAGATCGAGTGAGGCGTAATGTCCACCAATCACCTTGCCCGCCGAACGCGTCACGGCCATTTCATCGTGCATTTTTTCGTCGCTGAGAAAAACGCCGGGGAAGTTCATCATTTCACCCAGACCGATAATCCCCGGCCATTCCATCGCCTCGGCCACTTCGTCCGGTCCGATCTCTGCGCCCGGCGTTTCCAACCCGGGAGCTGAAGGCACACAGGATGGCATCTGCACCCAGACGTGGATCGGCTGCACAGCCGCCTCATCGACCATCAAGCGCACGCCTTTAAGGCCGAAGACATTGGCGATCTCGTGTGGATCGACGAACATCCCCGTGGTGCCGTGCGGAATCACGGCGCGCACAAATTCCGTCACCGTAACCATGCCGGACTCAACATGCATGTGCCCGTCCAACAAACCTGGCACAAGATAGCGTCCTTCGGCATCGTTAATTTTCGTCTTTGGGCCGATGGTATGGCTCGCATCCTGCCCAACGTATGCAATTCGTTCGCCCTGAATGGCAATGTCGGTATTGTCCAGAATCTCACCCGACTGTACGCAAACCCAGCGTCCATCTCGGATTACGAGATCGGCCTTTGCACGACCCATGGCAACATCGACCAGACCACGCGTAATCTCACTCCACTTTTGCGCCTCCATGGCGTACTCCTTATCCATGCTTAATATCGCTAGACGCCGTCTACCAGGCGACGCGCAGCACGATTGTGCCGTTCGATCAACGTTTCGATTTCCAGCGGCGTGAACTTGCCTTCGCAGACAATCGGTTTTCCCTGCACGTAGTTGTAATCAACACAGACAGATGCACACAGAATGGCCGCGGCAACGGGATCGTGCAGTGCTCCGGCGTATTCGATACGTTCCAAATTAATCGCCACGAAATCCGCACATTTACCCGCTTCCAACGAACCGATGTCCGATCTTCCAAGCACCTTTGCGCCGCCAATGGTAGCCAACTCGAGCGCCTGACGTGCCGTTATAAGATCTTCTGAATCATCGATCTCCGGAGCGACCGCCGAACCGACTCGGGAGAGCAGAAAGGCAAGACGTGCTTCAGCCAACATATGTGAACTGTCATTGCTGGCCGAACCATCCACACCCAGGCTGACGGGTACTCCCGCTGAAAGATATCGTCGGATGGGTGCAATGCCGGAAGCGAGGCGCATATTCGAAGATGGACAATGGGCTACGCCGATTTTCGCTTTGGCCATGCGATCGACTTCCTCAGGATTGATGTGCACAGCGTGAGCAAACCACACATCGTCGCCAGCCCAATCCAATTCCTCCGCGTAGGCAAGTGGGCGATGGCCAAATTCATCCAGACAAAAATGCTCCTCATCCATGGTTTCGGCCAGATGTGTATGCAGACGCACACCATGCGCTCGAGCAAGGCTCGCTGCTTCACGCATGAGATCGGGAGTTACCGAAAACGGCGAGCACGGCGCAACGACGATCTGCAGCATCGACCCCGGCTGCGGGTCATGATAGGTCTCGATTAATCGCTGCGTGTCCTTGAGGATTGCTTCTTCATCTTCAACAACCCTGTCCGGCGGCAAGCCTCCTTTGGACTCGCCAAGACTCATCGAGCCTCTCGATGCATGCAGGCGCATACCCAATGGACGAGCGGCTTCGATCTGGTCATCGAGACGACAATCATTGGGATAAATATAGAGGTGATCCGAAGCCGTAGTACAACCGGAGAGCGCCAGCTCCGCCAAAGCCAACTGCGTGGAAACTTGGATATCCTCCGGCGTTAATCCGGCCCAAATCGGATAAAGCGTCTTCAGCCACTGGAAAAGATCCGCATCTTGTGCGGCGGGGATTACTCGGGTTAGCGTTTGATAGAAATGATGATGGGTGTTGATAAAACCGGGAAGTACGAGGTGACCTTCCAGATCGAGCACTTCATCCGCATCCTGCGTGACGGACTCGCTTGTCCCGATTTCTTCGATCCAACCATCGCGAATGAAGATTGCGCCTTGAGGAATTTCACGCCGCTGGTTATCCATGGTTACGATGACTGCGGCGTTTTTCACGAGCAGCGTTCCCATGCAGCCTCCTCAATCCCGACAACTTGAGTCTAACAAACTTGGCGCAAAGGGTCAATTGTCTGACAACTAACTTGATCCATCGAATCCCACGAAATAGGCATGGTGGTGAGATGACAGCGAACAAGAAAACGCCGCCTTGATTGGGCGGCGTCTATGTAAAATTACACGATGATTAGCCTGCACTGCGCTGCGCAGAACGCAGGGTGTTGTTAAGCAGTCCAGCAATGGTCATGGGGCCTACGCCGCCGGGCACAGGTGTGATCGCCCCGGCGATTTCTTTGGCTTCATCGAAGGCCACATCGCCCACGAGTTTGTAGCCCCGTTTCGCACTGGGGTCGTCTACACGATTGACGCCCACGTCGATCACGTAAGCGCCTGGCTTGATCCAATCGCCCTTGATCATCTCCGCACGCCCAATTGCCGCGACGAGTACATCCGCTCGACGGCATACGTCGGGCAAATCTTGTGTGCGCGAATGGCAGATGGTAATGGTGGCATTTTCCTTGACGAGCAGTAATGCAGCCGGCATGCCCACGATATTCGAGCGTCCAACGATAACTGCTTCCGCCCCTTCCAACTTCGCACCAGCTTTTTTCAGCAGCGTGATGCATCCCGCTGGCGTACAAGGCACAAACAAGGGCTCGCGTCCCTTTTGGGCTAAACGGCCGATGTTGATCGGATGAAAGCCGTCCACGTCCTTCTCGATGCTGACGGCTCTCAATATCGCTTCCTCATCTAAACCCGCCGGAAGAGGCAGCTGCACCAGTATCCCGTGCACTTTGGGATTGGCGTTCAGGTCCGCGACCAGTTTTTCGACCTCTCCTTGCGATACGTCTGCGGATAACGTATGCCCAAAGGATTCGATGCCAACTTCCTCACACGCCTTACGTTTCATGCGCACGTAGGTTTGTGAAGCGGGATCCTCCCCCACCAGCACCGTTGCCAATCCCGGCTTGTTCGCCCCTGAAGCGACAAGTGCTTCGACGCCTTTGGCAACTTCCTGGCGTAATTCAGCAGCGATTGCCTTACCGTCTATGATCTTTGCTGTCATCTTTCTCTCCCATGTCAGTCTTGGATTCCATAATTGATCCCACATTGGAAAGGCTTCTATGCGGGATACTTTTCATCAGCAACCAATAATGAGATTATGCACCAAGCTGCATGGGACATCAAGAACAGAGTTCCAAACCCAACCTGACACCCTTCCTATTCCGATATCGTCGATGATGTTGAGAGAGATAAAAAAAAAGACTGCATGTCGCTGCAGTCGTTGGAAGAATATATTCTTATGGTTCTCGTACGGTAGACACCCGGTATAAATTCTGGAGTTTAGGGTATTGGGCGCCAGCTGACATCGAAATCGTATGCCGGATCGGTGGTGATCTCTGCATAACCACTGCAGCTCGAGGAGACCAAAGCAATGTTGTGATTCGTGCCATCCGGCCACGTTTCGAAGACAATCCAATTGCCGTCGGGAGACCATTTCGGCTCCGACATCGGCGCACCACTCAGTTTTCCTTCGACGCAAACGCGTGAATCGACGAAACCAAGGTCTTCATAAGGGGCAGCGATCAGATTGGGGGGGGAATCCGGATTTCGCCGAACGAATAATATGAATTGGCCATCCTTCGACCAATCGGGATTGGAATCATCCTTATATTCACCCCGACTGAAGACTCGCGCCTCGCCGCCGGTATCCTGGACAGACCAAATCGAACTTTCGCCCCCGCGGTCGGACTTGAACATAATCTCTTCGCCCGTGGGAGCCCATGTTGGTTGATAGTTGTAGCCCAAATCATCATTAACATTCAATAGGTCGCCCGTATCCAGATTGGTGACGAAGATTTGGGGACGACCCTCACGAAGCGATGTAAAGGCGATGCGTTTCCCTTCCGGTGACCAGGCGGGATCGAAATTCCCTCCTTGCCCCAATAAGAGCGGCTCGGGAGTGCCGATGTTGCCCGCCACGTCGATCGAGACTAACCAGATGTTCGATCCAGCGTAATCATCTCGATTTTTCAGACAGGGAGTGGTGAATGCCAGGCGGTATCCACTTGGGTCCCAGGCTGGTTGACAAGCGCCCTCCTCGAAATCGGTCAACTGGCGCTCGTCGGTCCCATCGAGGTTGATCAGATATATCTGGGACACACCCGATTTATCCGAGGCGTACGCGATTTGGCCAACCCCACCACCGGTAGGCGTCGCTGTGAGCAGGGCTGTCTCGGTTTCCGCAATGCGTGTCGCATCAGCTTCAGAAATTGATCCCGTCTCTTCGGCATCAGGTGATGAAACGGGAGACTCCTCAGATTCGCCGTTTTCATCAGTTAGCTCAGGACTGATCACTGTACCCAGTTCATTCGTAATCACCGCTGAAGTTCCATTCCCATCGAACAAGTCCCCCAGGTTTGATCCCAAGTAGAGCAAACCTGCGGCGATGATCACGGCGACAGAACCAAGCAGGAGCGTAATCGGCAATCGGCTGGTTTTCTCCTGCGTGGTGCGCAAGGAGTTCAACGTATCGTCCATCAGCCGGGCTGTGTCCGAATTGCGAACGGAATCGTCGATACGCTGGAACGGTCGGACGACGGTAGATTGGCTTGCCGTCCCCGATCCACTGAGGGCGGAAGCGAAGGCCGCTACCGATTGATATCGATTTCGAGGTTTTACATCCAACGCTTTTTCAATGACACGAGCAACGGAAGGCGTGATATTTGGATTGATTTTACGGATCGACGTTAGATTCGTATGCCCCATCGCCCGCTCGATCGCATCCTCAGGAATGGTCGCCGTCAAAGCCGCATACATTGTTGCGCCGAGTGAATACACATCCGTGCGTGGATCCGTTCCCCCCGTTCCGTATTGTTCGGGTGGGGAGAAACCGGGCGTCATTGCCTTTGCGCCCGTTGTCGTTGCGCCTCCCTTTTCAAAGAACTTCGCTAAGCCAAAATCAACCAGGATGGCCTTTCCACTGGGCATAATTTTTATGTTGCCGGGTTTAATATCCCGATGCAGAATCGGCGGGGTCTGGCTATGCAGGTAGGATAGCGCATCACTAATATCGAGGAACCAGGGCAGTGCTACTTTTTCCGAGATCGGACCTTCCTTCTCAAGATGTTCCCGGATATCAATCCCCTGGATGAAATCCATAACGAGATACTGGCCTTCGCCTTCGATCACAAAGTGATCCGATACGCGGGGCAAATTGGGATGTCGTAATCGGGCAAGGATCTGGGCTTCGCGTTCGAATTGTCGCTCGAACTCTTCGGTCGTGAAAAGATTCTCTTTAACAGCGACTTCGACGCCGAGGTTCAGATCGAATGCCTTATAGACAGCGCCCATACCCCCTTGTCCGAGGACACCGTCAATTCGATAACGATTCCGAAGTATTGATCCTGTCTCGAGGGCCATGTAGATCTCAATGATTTCTCAAAAATAAATATACAGTTCGAAGCTTCAAGCGTATTGTAGCCGATGGCGGAATTTTTGACTACCACGCAGCCCTCAGATTCGAGTTTTGTAAAGAGATTGGAAGGTTTTAATCTATTTTGGAGGTCCGCTATAACGTGATGCAGGAGGGGAATCCGGTCGATAACCAATTGGAAGATAAAGGGACTCTTTAGTTTGAGAGAGGGGTCACTCCGATTTTCACCATATCGACGAGCGGATCTGCGTTCTGTGCGCCGCTCGTGAAGACGGAAAAAGCAGCATACTTGGCAGAAATCATGGCCATGTGTAAAGTATGCTATCGGGATGTATCTGACGCCGAAGTATCACGTACCAAGCGCGCGCAATATCGCCCATGTAGATGAAGCCCCAGCATGCTGGTATGTAATCCAGATTGGCTGAGGAGATGCCGTTTACGAGATGAAACACATCGTCAAAACTCGGATACGAAACCTTTCAGAGATCATCACTGCTGGCGTTTTCATACTCGTCATGTTTTTCCTTGCTTCATGTACCTCAATTCAACCCAATGCGGATGTCATCGAAGGCAACGAAACGCATGAATCAACAGTATCTGCCACATCCACAAGTACGCCGACCAACACGCCATTGCCAACCTCCACTCCAGAACCCAGCGCAACCCCTTCTCCTACCGTTTTCTGGGATGGCCCCATCGTGATCGGAGAATCCGTCGACGGTCGACTGATCGAGGTATATCGTTTTGGCACAGGACCCAGAAAGCTGCTGATCATTGGCGGCATCCACGGGGGATATGAATGGAACACGATCAAACTCACGGAACAATTAATCTCGCTGATTCGGGGACGCCCCGATTGGATTCCAGATGACGTTACCTTGTTCATCCTCCGTTCATTAAATCCCGACGGAGAAGCGCGCGCACAAGGGATCCATGGGCGCACGAATGAAAACGGCGTGGACTTGAACCGCAACTTCCCAGCGCAGTGGAAGTTGGAGTGGCCGATCGATGGTTGTTGGCGTTACCTGCCCGTCACAGGAGGGCCCTATCCAGCATCCGAACCGGAAACTCTTGCCGTAATGCAATTCATGATCGACGAGGACATTTCTGCGCTGATCAACTACCACAGTGCAGCCCTGGGCATTTTTCCTGGGGGTCAACCACCCGATGCGGCATCCGTTAGCCTGGCGGAAGCGGTCGCAGCAGTGAGCGATTATGCCTATCCCCCGATTGATACGGGCTGTGTCTTCACGGGGCAGTTGATCGATTGGGCTTCGATGCAGGGTATCGCTGCGATCGACATCGAACTCGCCAACCACAGAGATACCGATCTAAAAGTAAATATCGAGATATTACATGTTTTCCTGCACTGGGAACCTTGAGCTAATCTTTCCATCCGTCGGGTATAATTTTTATTGCTATACCAGATGGCTACAGTAGAAGCTCAAGTGAACAACCCGCTTCATTATGATGTTAAGAAGAAGAAAGGAAGACGCAGCGTGATATCGGTAACAATGACTGCGAAAGAGAAAATATTAGAAACCATGAAGGCAGAAGGCGGCGAAGGAATGGCGCTTCGGCTTTCTATCGCCGGAAGAGGTCCTTATGGATTTCATTATGCGCTGGGCCTCGTGCCGCAGGATGATCGCAAGCCAGATGATTCCGTTGTCGATCTGGATGACCTGCAGGTATTGATTGATGCAGAAAGTGCCCCTAAATTGCAGGATTCTACTTTGGACTTCATTGAAGACGATCATCGTGCTGGTTATAAAATCGAAAATCCCAACCCGCTTTGGACAGAACCCATAGCACAAACTGTCCAGGACGTGATCGATAAGAAGATCAATCCGGGCATCGCCGCACATGGCGGATTCGTGATCCTTTTGGATGTCAAGGATTCAACCGCCTACGTGCAATTCGGTGGTGGCTGCCAGGGATGCAGAATGGTTGACGCCACGCTGAAAGGCGGGGTCGAAGCGACGATCCTTGAGGAGGTTTCCGAGATCAAGCAAGTTCTCGATACCACAGATCACGCCGAGGGAAAAAACCCCTACTATCGAGGTTAATTCAAGACACTTTGTAAACACAGGAAAAACGCCCGAAGGTGAGTTCGCCTTCGGGCGTTTATTTTTTGCTAAAGGTTCTTACGGATCAAGGTCTCACGGCACCATGTCCAAATTGGCCGTTAAGCAGTTCCTGCCGATCTTTGATTTTGGGCCACAATTCCTTTATAAAGTGTTCCGGGCCACACCAGCGAAAATCCGCCCAGGTTCGTTGCGGTTCGAGATAGCGTGAGATGAGATACATCATCGCACGCATCGATTGAATTTGATCCTCATCCAACCTTTCACCATTTGCATATTGTTCGATAAGTTTCAAACCACGCGCTCCCTTATAACCATTAACCACGATTCCCTCCTCTACCAATCCATCTACGCAATTTACTTCCACGAATCACATGGCTCGATAAGCCGCCATGTGCAAGCCGCGTCCAATCTAGCTGAACCCCTTGGCGTTGTTGCGCAGCCGGGAAAGCGCCTGGGATTCGATTTGCCGCACTCGCTCGCGCGTGATCCCCATGCGATCACCCACCTGCTGAAGGGCATGGGTTTGCCCATCGTGAAGGCCATAACGAAGCTTGATTACCTTGGCTTCCCTCGGTGATAGATTCTCCAAGATCTCACGAACGCGATCCTGGATCATGCTCGTCTCCGCAGCATCCTCGGGAGATTTCGCTTCATCATCCGGCAGCATATCACCCAGGAGCCGTCCATCATTATCATCCTGAGGAGTCTCGAGTGACAGCGGGTGCTGCGAAATCTTGATCGTATCGCGAACTTCCTCCGAAGTTTTATCCAGGATTTCCGCCAACTCCTCGACGGTAGGTTCTCGACCCAAATCCTGCGAAAGTTGATGCCGTGCGTAGTTAAGACGGTTGATTTCGGTTTTCCTATGGACCGGAAGACGAATCGTGCGAGCATGATTGTCAATCGTGCGTGTAATCGCCTGGCGTATCCACCATGTCGCGTAGGTACTGAAGCGAGTACCCCGACCTGGATCGTATTTCTTTGTTGCACGAATTAAACCGATGATGCCTTCCTGCACAAGATCGATGAACGGCAAACCGCGGGAACGATATTTCTTGGCTACACTGACGACGAGCCGCGTGTTCGCCATGAGCAACCGCTCTCGGGCTGCCGAGCCGGCCTCGATGACCGCATTGAGCTCAGCCTGCCGCTTTTGACTGACCTTTCCCGCTGAAAGCTCCTTTCGAGCTTTGCGCGCCCGCTGCAGGCTTCTTGTTAACGAGACTTCTTCCTCAGCTGTGAGTAACGGGGTTTGCGTGATGTCGTCCAGATAAGTACGCCGTAAGTCTTCGATATCAATCAGCGATGGAAAGTTATCCATCTCTTCTTCCTGCCCTTCCCCCTGTGAATCAGCCGAATGATTCTGTACCTCAACAACACCTTCCTTCTCAAATTCATTTTCTAACATCAAATCATCGATTTCCCTAACTCTTTTTCCCATGGTGTACTCTCGTTTCTCCAAAATTATTGTTACGAGCCAACGAAACCTTCTCCATACCCCCTAGGTACCTTGATATTATCATTTTTTCCGTATTAATTATATTAAATTTATATTAATATTTCTAATTGTGGTCAGTGATTAATCACAACAGCGCACGGAAGCAGCAAGTCGACAGCCTTAATAAAACGGGATTCCAGTTGGCTTCCCGCCTCCACAAGGTCAATACGACTATGCCTTCGATAGATGATCGGTTAATTGAAGTATATAAACAAATTCAGGCGAAATCCAAGGATTTCGCCTGGTAGATGTTCCAACTCGTGATTTGCTAATAGGAAGCAATCTGGTGAAATGTTGACCCTTTCTAGACGTCCAGATTGCGCACTTCACGTGCATGGGTCTGAATGAACCGCCTCCGCGGAGGCACAGCTGAACCCATCAACATATCAAAGGTCCGATCCGCCGCAGCAGCATCTTCGATCTCCACCTGCAGCAACGTCCGATTGGAAGGATCCATCGTTGTCTCCCAGAGCTGCGTCGGGTTCATCTCACCAAGACCCTTGTAGCGCTGCAATGAGGCTGATTTGGCCTTCGCACCCAATTCCTTCATGACTTTTTCGCGCTCGGCTTCAGTGTAGGCATATTGGACCGTACTCTTGTGGCCAATACGATACAAAGGAGGCTGGGCGATGAAAAGATGGCCCTCATCGATGAGATCCGGCATATAGCGGAAGAAAAACGTCAGCAGCAAGGTGCGAATATGAGATCCATCCACATCCGCATCGGTCATGATGATCACGCGCCCGTATCGCAAGCCGGTGATGTCGAAACCATCCCCGATGCTGGTACCCAACGCCGAGATCAACGCCTTGACTTCGTTATTGGAAAGGATTTTATCCAGGCGTGCGCGCTCTGTGTTGAGAATCTTTCCGCGCAGCGGAAGAATGGCCTGAAAGTGACGATCGCGGCCTTGTTTAGCAGAACCGCCCGCCGAGTCACCCTCGACGATATATAACTCACATTTATTCGGATCGCGCTCCGAACAATCGGCGAGTTTTCCGGGAAGCGTGAGGCTTTCCAGGGCACTCTTGCGAATGACCAGGTCACGCGCTTTACGGGCCGCATCTCGGGCTCGAGCAGAGGTGAGGCATTTATGCACGATGGATTTCGCCGCTCGAGGATTCTCTTCCAGGAACGCTGTAAACGCCTCGCCGAGCACCTGCTGCACCTGGGTTTGGACTTCGGCGTTCATCAATTTCACTTTCGTCTGGCTCTCGAATTGAGGATCCGGGTGCTTGATACTCACAATCGCCGTAAGCCCTTCCCGGGTGTCGTCACCAGAGAAGTTGTGATCCGCATCTTTAAGTAGATTGTTCTTACGCGCGTAATCATTGATTGTACGCGTGATCGCAGCCCGCAAACCAGTGAGATGCGTTCCACCATCCACGGTGTTAATCGTATTGGCGAAGGAATATACCGACTCAGCGTACGCATCCGTGTACTGCAGCGCAACTTCAATCACCGTATCCTCGACCTCTTTGTCGACGAATACAATCGGATGCAGCGTACTTCGGTTTCGATTGAGGTAGCGAATAAACGATGTGATTCCACCTTCGAAGTAGAATGTCATCCTGCGATCGCTGCGTTCATCGATCAAGTTGATCGTGACGCCGCGGGTAACAAAGGCCATCTCGCGGAATCGCTGAAGCAGCGTCTCGAAGCGATACTTTACATCCCCTTTGAAGATTTCACTGTCGTACTTGAAGTGCACCTTCGTTCCGTGAGCCTTTTTAGGCGCCTTACCGATCACCTTTACCGGTCCGGTCGGTGCACCCCGCTCATAACGCTGCGCATGCACCTGGCCATCCAGCGTGACTTCAACTTCACACCATTCCGATAAAGCGTTAACAGCCGAGACACCCACACCATGCAACCCCCCGGAAACCTTGTAGATTCCGCCGCCGAACTTGGCACCGGAATGTAAAACGGTCATTACGATTTCCAGGGCAGGCTTTTTCTTTTCCGGATGAATATCCACGGGGATGCCGCGTCCATCATCCTGGACCACTACACTACCGTCCTCTTTGAGATAAACATCGATGTACTGGCAGACACCGGCAAGCGCCTCGTCAATCGAGTTGTCGACCACCTCATACACCAGGTGGTGCAACGCTTTGATATCCGTACCACCGACGTACATACCCGGCCTACGCCGCACGGCCTCCAGGCCTTCGAGAACCTGGATATCCTTTGCTGCGTAACTGCTGACTTCTTGCTTACGCTTGGTCACACTCTACTCCTCTTGTGATCAATAAATCCAACCGAACAGTGCTCTTCAAATACTCAGGCTTCGCAATCCACGGCAAACGCTATATCCCAGGGGGCTTGAAATCATCTGTTGCAGGCGCCGATGATGTCATGAAAGCAACCATCCATTCGCGGCGCTCCTGGTAAAAAATATAACTAGCCACCAGAAGTGTTGCGGCGACGAATGCATGTCCGAAGATCGCCAATCCCATTAACCATGATTCGTTCTCAGGCAAGCTCCAGATATAGCGCCTAAACAGCAAGGTGACCCCGCACACCGAAAAAAGGAACAATACGCTGCTTACGAAGTTCATGCGAACAAAAAACACGCTTTCCAACATGGAACGCAAGAGCCCAAAGCCCTTGAGTACGATCCCGTGGATGGAAAAGAATAAGTAGATCGCCATCCAGGAACCGATACTCAAATAGGCGATCATGAGTGTTGCACCCATGACCCATCCGATAGCTCCTCCAAAGATAAAACCAGAAATGGCGATCAACAGCGCAGCAAATAATGCAAACAACAAAGCCACAATCAAAGCGCCCAATCCCAAAATCAACGATCGCCCCCAGGTAATCCAGCTGGAGCCAAAATCCGTATCCTGCACAACCTGGCTGGCCACCTGGCGATGCAGCAAGACTCCCAGATATATCCCCACAATCAGACAAGCCGCCCAGATTAGGAGCGCAACGCCGGCATCGTCGATAGTAACAACAGCAGGGTTTCCAATGGGCGTTTCAGTTGGAAAACGGGAAGCCATCAAACTTGGTATCCCTGGCGAAAGACTGCCCAGGCCAACCACCAGATTGAAAGGCAATCCCAATGGGAACACACTCAACCCGCTTAAAATGTTGATCCCCTCCCTGATCTCTTCGTAATCTAATCCTGCCTCCTCTGCACTCACAAGCTCACTCGTTGATGCATCAATCAACGCCAAATCTTGGGGGATCAGCGGTTCGATAGAAATGTGCGGACCGAACCACAAGAAAAGATCTAGCAACAGGATTGGAAGGATGAGCTGTGGTTTTGCGGCCACCTTATCGAAGCCCGCCATGATGGATGAAAACACGCCAATGGGTTTCGATTGCGGGTCATTCATGGGATTATTCACGAAAATTAATTTTACCATACACCCCCACTTCGCGCCGTTCTGCAGCCAGGCGTACTCCGGCTCGTAGCGACCAATCAGCGTTATAGCGAGCCTTCAGCCCCGGTCTTGTCACAGTTTGACCACGTTGCTTGCATCCATTAGAATCATGACAATAGGAGATTCGATTGGCGAAAACCATCGTTCTTTTGACAGATTTTGGAACGCAGGATGCGTACGTCGGCATTATGAAAGGCGTCATCGCCAGGATCGATCCTCAGGCCTGCGTCATTGATCTCTCCCACGCCATTGAACTCGGCGATGTCCATCGCGCCGCCTTTGAGTTGTGGCAGGCAGTACAATATTTTCCGAAAGATACAATTTTTGTAACTGTGGTCGATCCCGGCGTCGGAACAGCACGACGAGCTATCGCAGTTAAATGGCCGGCATTCACCTGCGTTGGACCGGACAACGGCGTCTTCTCCTACCTATACATTTTCCATAATCCGGTTTCTGCAATAGAACTTACCCAAAAAAGCTACCATCTCGAACCCACCAGCCAGACGTTCCATGGGCGGGATATTTTCGCTCCCGTCGCAGCGCATCTCTCAAAGGGGATCCGAATGAAAGATATGGGTAAGCCGATAGAAGACCCAATCCGTTTCCCCTTACCCCTGCTCCAGGTCGAGCGCGGCCCCACCATCCGCGGTGTCATCATGCACGCCGACCGCTTCGGCAATCTTATAACCAGCATCGGTTATCTCAAGAAAGAATCTGGATCGCTCACCTTTGATCCCTGGTTGCCACACTTGCCAAGAGTTACATTTAAAGGAGAGCCGCATATCTATATCAAGAATCATTATCCGCTTCCGATCCATTCGACTTACACGGATGTCGAGGAAGGTCGACCGGTTGCCTACATCAGCAGTTCGGGTTTATTGGAGCTCGCTGTCCGTGCCGGAAGCGCAGCCAAAACCCTGAAACTTGCTCCCGAACAGCGCGTATTACTCCACTGAGAGGAATGCCATGCCCAGTTTTCTAATCGAAGGCAGCCACCCATTGCACGGCGAAGTTACCCCCTCCGGAAACAAAAATGCCGCCCTGCCTTTATTGACAGCTTGTCTTCTAACCGATGAAGCCGTCACGCTGCACAACGTACCATCTATCGGCGACGTCAGCATAATACGACTTCTCCTGGAGAGTCTCGGTGTTTCCATCGAACTACTTGCCCCGAATTCATGGAGGCTTCAAGCCAAGCAAGTCCACCGTGCTGATTTAGACCCAGATCTCTGCCGTAGAATCCGTGCTTCCATCTTATTGGCCGGTCCAATGCTGGCGCGAATAAAAGGCATCGATATGCCGACGCCGGGTGGAGACGTGATCGGACGGCGAAGGATCGATACACATTTACTTGCATTTCAAGCCCTTGGGGCAGAAGTTAAATATCTCGACCGAGAAATCAAACTGAGGACATCCGGCAGATTACAGGGCACCGAGGTGCTGCTGGATGAAGCCAGTGTGACCGCCACAGAAAACACAATCATGGCCGCCGTCACCGCAGAAGGCGACACAATCATTCGCAACGCCGCTTCCGAACCACACGTTCAAGATCTTGGCCACTTCCTCAATGTCCTTGGGGCGAAAATCGAAAACATCGGATCAAACACATTGCTGATCCACGGTGTAGACCGATTACACGGCGGTGAATACAGCATCGGCCCCGATTATCTCGAAGTCGCCAGTTTCATCGGCGCAGCGATCGTTACCGGTGGAGAGATCACGATCCGTAAAGCCGCACCACAACATCTCAGTATGGCGCGCCTCGTTTTGGGACGCCTTGGCGTCCGTTGGGATGTCACCGGTGATGATATTTACATACCAGCCGAGCAAGACCTAACCATCGAGCAGGACGTCGGCGGCAAAATCCCGCAGATCAACGTCATGCCCTGGCCGGCCTTTCCCACCGACTTGATGAGCATCGCCATCGTAATCGCCTCACAATCCAACGGAACCGTCCTCTTCCACGACTGGATGTTTGAGACGCGTATGTTCTTCACCGACAAGCTTGTCTCCATGGGCGCACGCATCATTCTCTGCGATCCCCATCGCTGCATCGTGCAAGGCCCGAGTCCGCTCAGCGGGGAAATGCTGGAAAGTCCCGATATCCGCGCCGGCCTCGCGCTGACACTTGCCGCGCTCGCCGCAAAGGGCACTTCACATATTCGCAACATCAGCCAGATCGAACGAGGATACGAACGAATCGACGATAAGCTGCGCTCGCTTGGATGCCACATCCAACGCTTGGAGGATTGATTCTAAACGCAGCAAATTCAATACACGAGGGGGATCGACAACCTGAATGATCTATTGAGACTAAGGGAGATTCGCCATCTACTGCCTCAACTCGCTGCAGCAAGCGTATCGGCGCGAATGACTTCCTCTGCCAAACTGCGGTAGGAATCTGCTACAGGACTGCGAGGCTTGTACGCCAGCACAGATTTCCTCGCCGCCGGTGCTGCCATAACCGCCTCATCGACCTCGATCACGGTTTGAAACACTCGCTCCTGAAATACCGCCCGCAGTTCGGTTACCACTTGCTTGGAATGATCCGAATCGCGTTGAAACAATGTTGGCAAGAGGCCGAGCAAGGCCAATTCCGGATGCACACGTTTTTGCACCAGCCATACTGTCTCCAGCAGGGCACGAATGCCTCGCATCGCCAGGTACTGGCAGCCGACGGGAACCAGCAGCTCGTCTGCAGCTACCAATGCATTCACAGTCAATAACCCCAGACTAGGCGGCGTGTCGATGAGTACGAAGTCCGGTGTATCCCGTTTATCCCCCATCGCCTGTCGTAATCGCTGCGTGGATTGCTTGAAACGGGTGAGGGAATAATCCGCGGCAGCCAGTTCGACGCTCGCCGGTGCGATCCACAAATGCTTTTCGACCTGTTGGACGAGACTTTCGAGCGCTACTTCTTCGTCCATCAACAACGTATAGGTTGACATGTCCAATCGATAGGGATCGAGACCGAAGCTGGCTGTTAATCCAGCCTGGGGATCCACGTCGATCAACAACACCCGTAGATCACGCTCGGCCAGCGCCGCGCCCAGATTGACAACCGTAGTTGTCTTGCCAACGCCACCCTTCTGATTCGCAACAACGATCACTCGCCCCATAAACGGGAGTATAGTCCACGCATGCCTGCCGAGCAACAGATTGGGTTTTCGATGAAACCGACAAGTGCAATCACTATTCCACTACCAATTGACCACGAACGACCCTTACGGTATAATCCTCCGGCGCTGTTACGACAGCTTATTGAATATTATTGTAGGCTTGGATAGGATCAAATGCCGAAGCGAACATATCAACCGAAAAAACGCCGCCGGTTACGGGTTCACGGATTCCGCAGTCGAATGAAGACTCGCGGGGGTCGTGCGGTACTTAAATCACGACGCCAGAAAGGTCGGCACCGTCTTTCCGTCCGGATGAATCAGCATGTTAAGAAGGTCAACTGGAAAGCGTAACAAATTTATCACACGAGAGACGGTTGCCAACCCGAGATATGCTTTTCAGACCAGATGGATGAACCGGAAATATCGGCTCAAAAGTACGACCGATTTCAAGCGGGTGCGGCGAGATGGGAAATCCTATGCCCACCCGCTCGTTATTCTTGTCGTCTGCCCGAATGATCTCTCAACGATACGTTTCGGCATCCAGGCCGGCAAATCCGTGGGAAATGCGGTGCGGCGTAATCGTGCCAAACGCATGCTGCGCAGCGCGATTCAGAAATATTTGCCCGCCCTTCGCAGCGGATGGGATACGATCTTCATCGCCCGTTCTCCGCTAAACGAAGCGGATTGGACCGCGATCCACACTGCGGTCAGTGAATTGTTATCCCGCGCGGGAATTTTAAAAGAAGCAGAGGAATAATGGACAGCGAATATCAAAAGGTAGCTACAACAGAACACGAACCAGCGCTTTCCGAAATTCCGCTTACCTTGCGGAATCTTCCTCGCCTGCCCGCCCTGGCACTCATCCGCTTCTATCAAAATACTTTTGCTCGGTTATTTCCCTTCGAGGTGTGCCGTTTCCAACCAACATGTTCGCATTACGGTTACCAGGCGATCGTCAAATACGGTTTAATCAAAGGGGGTTGGATGGCGATCCGTCGTATAATGCGCTGTAATCCCCTGAACCCGGGTGGATTTGACCCGGTACCATAGGTGTTAAATGTTGAAGATCTTACATAAAAAACCATTCTTTGTATTTTCACTCGGCTTACTGCTAGCCTTGCCGCTGCTGCTGACAGGATGCAGCGGAGGCATATTCACTGCCTCGAGCTGGCCAGGTGTGACCGTCGATGGAACGACGCTCTACGTCGCATATGGCACGTACGTGTATGCGTTTGATGTGGAGAACGGAACTGAACTTTGGCACTTCCCGGCCGAAGCAGACCGGACACTTAGCTTTTACGCACCTCCAGCAGTCACTGCTGCCGGCCTGGTTGTTGTCGGGGGCTATAATAATTTGGTATACGCCATCGATGCAGAAACGGGCTCATTAGCAGGCTGGAACTCCCCATTCGAAGATGCCAAAGACCGCATTATTGGATCTCCCTTAATCGTCGACGATTGGATCCTGGTACCTTCGGCAGATGGTCGGCTTTACGCCATCGATACGGAAACTGGCCAACCGGTATGGGAAAAACCATATCAGGAATCCGAAGATCCGGGACCGCTTTGGTCATCCCCCATTGTTGACGGGAATACGATTTACCTTGCGTCTCTGGATCATCACGTATATGCCGTCGAACTTTCCACCGGGGAAGAAATATGGCGAACGATGGATCTTGGAGGTGCAATCTCCGATTCACCCGCCCTCAGCGATGGTCTGATTCTGGTGGGCACCTTCGGAGAATCATTGATCGCCATTGACGCGACCGATGGCAATATAGAATGGAGTTACGAAACGGCAGGCTGGGTTTGGAGCAGTCCGGTGGTATTCGATGGCGTTGCCTACTTCGGCGACACAGCCGGATTCGCCTATGCCGTCGAAGTCGAAACCGGAAACGAACTCTGGCAAAAATCAATCGACGGCGCCATTGGAGCATCCCCGGCCGTCGACGAGAACGGGGTTTACTTCGTCACCGAAACCGGGAGTGTACACGCCGCCGATCCAAACAGCGGAGGCGCACTTTGGCCGAACGACACGATACTTGAAGGTCAATTGCTCTCCGATCCAATCTTGCACGACGGTCAATTGTATCTGGGTACAATCACCCCGGAGTGTATCGTGTACGCAGTCGAGACGGACAATGGCAGAGCGGGATGTGCAATCTCGCCTGTGGAACAATAGGGATACGCGAACAATGTGGAATTCACTAATACTAAAACCGATGATCAATGCCCTACTGTTTATTTACCAACTCTTGGGCACCGGGCCGAACACCTTTGGATGGGCCATTATCATTTTTACGATTCTCGTGCGGTTGATCACGCTGCCGTTTACCTTTCAACAGATGAAAAGCTCGATGATCATGCAAGAACTGCAGGGATCGAAAAAATGGAAAAAGATCCAGGAAAAACACAAGGATGACAGGCAGAAACTCTCCGAAGAGCAGATGAAGCTTTATAAGGAGCACGGCTATAATCCTTTCAGCGGATGCCTGCCGACCTTACTCAACCTGCCGATCATCCTTGGCTTATACCAGGCAGTTATTCGCACGATGGCGGTTACGCCCGTTCAATTGCTCGATCTTTCAAAACTGATCTACCCCTTCACTTCGAGTTCCTTGATACCGCTGAACAGCACGTTTTTCTACATGAACCTTGGACAGCCGGAACGGTTGCCGCTTCCCTTCCTCGAAGGGGTCAGCTTCCTGGGTGGCGGCCTCCCGCTCCTGGCGATTTTGGTGGCTGTTACATCCTACTTCCAATCCAAGGTGACAACGTCGACGAGTTCCGATCAACAGGGCGCCGGGATGATGCAGATGATGACGATTTACATGCCGCTTATCATGGGATATTTCGCCTTCGCATTTTCTTCGGGTGTCGCCCTGTACCTGGTCGTCTCCAATATTCTGGGAATTATCCAGGGTGTTGTCATGCGCAGGTTACGTGAGAACGCCACGGCGGGGTAATTCCGCTGTTGGTTTGTTACACCATAAGGACAGATGATGTCAGAGATGAGAACCAGCCTTGAAGTCATCGCTCCGAACGTTGAAGAGGCCATCACCCGAGGGGCAAATGAACTCGGCCTGCCCCCTGAGGCGTTCGATGTCGAAGTCATCGACGAAGGAGGTCGCGGGTTTCTCGGTTTGGGGAACCGTCAGGTAAGGGTACGGCTTACGATTCGCGCTTCCGCCTCGCAGCCCATGCAGGAAGCGCAAACGCCTCAAATGCCTTCCGAGTCTGCTCCCCAGGTGGAAGAAGACGATGCGGAAGTTATACGCATCGCAGGCGAGACCGTGACGGAGCTGCTGCAGCGTATGGGCATTCGCGGAGATGTGGAAACCAGTTGGGGAGAGGCGGACGAAGAAGGGAGAATCCGCCCCCTTCTCGTTGACATTCACGGTGACGACCTGAACGTCCTGATTGGCCGCCGCGGAAAGACGCTCTACGCCCTGCAGTACATCACTCGCTTGATTCTGGGCAAGGAGCTAAAACGCCCGGTCGCTGTTGTCATCGATGTCGAAGGATATCGAGCCCGCAAGGAAAAGCAGCTGCGCCAGCTTGCACGCCGCATGTCCCAACAAGCCCTGGAAACCGGACGCACCATGAGCCTGGAACCCATGGCGCCGAACGAGCGGCGTATTATTCACATCGAACTGCGCGACGACCCCAATGTAAATACCGTCAGCGTCGGAGAAGGGGATCGCCGTAAAGTTACGATCGTACCTGTCCGTTAGAGAATTTTAGAGATCATGAACTCTCTTGCGGAGATTCAAACCACGAACGAACTCACTCCCATTGATTACCTCGTCATCGGCCACATCGCAAAAGACCAAACCCCGCAGGGAGCCACAATCGGGGGTACTGCTGCTTACGCCGGCCGGACGGCACAAGCACATGGCTTTCGCACCGGCCTGTTGACTTCGTATGCCGCGGATATCGACTTGAGCCTCCTGCAATGTGTGCAAATCCGGAATGTGTCATCCCAAGCTACAACAACATTCGTAAATCGCTACACGGCACAGGGACGTGAGCAGATCCTTTGCAACATCGCCCTGCCGATCAACCCCGATGACGTTCCGCAGGTATGGCAGCAAACCTCCCTCGTGCACCTCGGGCCGGTCGCCAATGAAGTAAACCGGGAGTTGATCCAACTTTTTTCTGGCGCCTTTATCGGCATCACGCCGCAGGGCTGGCTGCGCCAATGGGGAGAAGACGGCAAGGTCCATCTTCTGGATTGGACAGCCATTCGAGAGATCTTACCGCTGGCCGATGCGGTTGTAATCAGCATGGAAGACATGGGACATGTCGATCAGGCTGTTCCCAAGATCGCCCAGGATTGTCAATTACTCATCGTGACGGATGGAGCGAACGGCGCATGGGTATATTATCAGGGGCAGCAGCGGCATTTCCCTGCCCCTCGAAT
>Ga0307430_1000601_pt1 | contig 30361 bp, 27 predicted proteins | sample SalMarWE160130MG_FD_202159 | JGI IMG/M metagenome (GOLD analysis project Ga0307430, IMG submission 202159) | Salt marsh sediment microbial communities from the Plum Island Ecosystem LTER, Massachusetts, United States - WE1603-130 | ecosystem: Environmental > Aquatic > Marine > Intertidal zone >...
AACGTCTTATATATTTTCGCTTATCTGTAGAGGTTTGATTCATCAAACCCGCTAATTTTCTGGCTTCATAAATGAAGTCGCTACAAGGGATGCGCAATTATTTATGTCGTTTCATATAATTAAGGGAGGATTAAGGTGAGGGGACATGAGCAACGAATTTGACATTGGGCACAGATTCGCTATCATACATACAAACTATTCAGGAGGTTTTCTAAATGGGATGGGGATTTGAAAAGGAAAAATTAGATGAGGCAAAAATAGCTAAATTAAAAGAGATGGGAAGACTGGCTCGGGGAGATATTTTAAAGATGACCACCCTGGCTAAATCAGGTCATCCGGGAGGGTCAATGTCCAGTATAGACATTTATCTGGTTTTATACTTCTGTGCCAATATAGAGCCAGATAATCCTTACTATCCTGAGCGTGACCGTATTGTAGTGAGTCATGGGCACACCTCCCCTGGAGCATATGCTGCCCTGGCTCAGCGAGGCTTTTTCGATAGAGACAGAGTTATTGCTGAGTTCAGAAAAGCAGGAACCATCTTTGAAGGGCATATAGAACGAGGAGTTCCTGGTGTGGAATGGGATAGTGGCAATCTTGGCCAGGGACTATCTGCTGGCTGTGGTTTTGCCCTGGCAGCAAGACTCCATAATGGAAATTACCAAATTTTTGTAGCTATGGGAGATGGTGAACAATCAAAGGGTCAAATAAGTGAAGCCAGACGATTGGCCAAAAAATTTCAATTAAATAATATTACGGTAATCATTGATTGTAACCGCCTGCAGCTTAGCGGCTCCTTAGAAAAAATTATGCCCCAAAACATCAAGGCGAATTATCTGGCTGACGGATGGGACATTCTGGAGATTGATGGTCATAATTACCAGGAGATATACCAGGCTTTACGGGAAGCAGTGAATAATAAAAACTCACCGGTGGCTATCATGGCTCAAACTAGTATGGGAAAAGGGATATCTTTCATGGAGGATAAGTTCGAATTCCATGGCATGCCTCTCTCCTTTGACCAATATAAAGCTGCCTTACCAGAACTCGGTTTCGATAACAACTTAGACGAATACTTCACTCAAATGGACGAAAAAAGAAAAAAAAATCCAGGAGAAACAAGTAGCGGAGAAAGAATCGTAAAAAAGATAAATATTCTTACCGGCAAGCCTCACACTTACACGCAAAAAGAGAAAATTGATAACCGAAGTGCTTTTGGGAATGCCCTGGAAGACCTGGGCAAACTTAACCTATCTCATCAAAGCTCCACCCCTATTGCAGTGCTTGACTGTGACTTGATAGGTTCGGTGAAGACAGGCAAATTTGCTGCTGCTTATCCAGAGTATTTCTTTCAAGTAGGAATCCAGGAGCATAACGCAGCTACAGTAGCCGGAGCTCTCTCCGTTGAAGGTATAGTCACTTTCTTTGCTGATTTTGGCGTCTTTGGAGTTGATGAGACTTATAACCAACAACGACTGAACGATATAAACCAAACCAACCTGAAGCTTATCTGCACCCATAATGGAATTGAGGTTGGCCAGGACGGAAAAACTCACCAATGTATAGACTATATAGGGATAATCAATAACCTTTATGGATACAAGATTATTATTCCTGCTGACCCCAACCAGACTGACCGAGTTATCCGTTATGTAGCCAGCGTATGGGGTAACTTTTTCGTAGGAATGGGGCGTTCCTCAGGACCGGTAATCCTTACTGAAAATGGCAGGCCATTATTTGGTGATGACTATCAATTCTGTTATGGAAAAGCAGACAAAGTGCATGAAGGTAATCAAGCAGCCATTATTTCTATGGGAGGAATGCTTGGTTATGCTATTGAGGCCTCAGAGATTTTGAAGAAAAAAGGATATCAGGTACAGGTGATAAATATATCCTGTCTCACCGACTTAGATAAAGAAAGACTAAAAGAAGCCGCTCAAACAGGAGCAATAGTCACCTACGAAGACCACAATATCAATACTGGACTGGGAAGTGTGGTGGCCAATTTCCTTGCTGAAAATTCTCTCAATCCTCGTTTTAAGAAGATGGGAGCAAAGGCTTACGCTGGTTCAGGCGCACCGGAGGAGCTCTTCAGAATGCAAGAATTGGATGTTGATTCTCTGGTGAGAAATGTGATAAAGCTCGTTAATAGCGTTTAGCATGTAGCGGATAACGTATAGTAAGAAACGAAAAACCATAGTGAATAGTGAAAAGAAAATGTTAAGAGATTCTTTTTGAAGCGGGGTTAAGACTTGCTGTGACTTTTTGCTCTGCAAAGTAATGCCTCCAAAGCCGATCAATTTCCTTAGGCAGATTTAGTTCATTTAAACTGTTTTTAATTTCCTCAAAGTCCAAACAGGCTATATCTTGCAGTCTGCCATAGGTAAGAACCTGTTTTAGATACCATTTCCTCGTCCAGGGGTCGGAAATATTCAGCTTTTCAGGTTTCACAGACCAGAAGATATATTTTTTGGATAATAAATTATTGTCTTTCTTCATAGCTTCCCTCTATCAAGCGTAAAAAAGCTTCTCTCCTTAAAGGCAATTATACCATAATAAAGGCGAATGGGCAAGGACACGGGGGTGTAACACAATAACAAAATAATCCATAATTCTCTCTCTTGACAAAGTGTAAGACAAGAATATAATTTATACTAAAGAGTAGAAAAGAGATTATTCTCCGAAAAACAAAAGGAGGAAATACCTTTAAGCAAGACAATAGGCTGAGAGAAGCTAGCTCTAAAACTAAAGAGAGAGCTATCCTGGTTGCATTAGAAGGAAGGAAATCTCAGGAGTGGACAGTAGCAGATTCCCTGGAAGAACTAACTCGCCTTGCTGAAACAACAGAAACAGAAGTTGTGACTAAAATTGTCCAGAATCGTTCTCTTCCGGATAAGACTTTCTATGTTGGAAAAGGAAAAGTAGATGAACTACTTAATTTATCCCGAGAGACAAAAGCAGACTTAATTATTTTTGATGATGAGCTTACTCCCACCCAACAGCGCAATTTAGAAGAAAAGATAAGGGTAAAAATCATTGACCGTACCCAACTTATTCTTGATATCTTTGCCAAAAGAGCTCATTCTGCTTCAGGTAAATTACAGGTAGAGCTGGCACAGTTAACCTACTTACTTCCCCGATTGACCGGAAAAGGAATCTTCTTGTCTCGCCTGGGAGGAGGCATAGGAACGAGGGGACCAGGGGAAACCAGACTGGAAACTGACCGCCGCCAAATTAAAAAAAGAATCATTACTCTAAAAAAAAAATTACGAAAGCTCGAGCAACAAAGAGAACTTTTAAAGAAAAACCGAAAGAGAAAATCCTACTATGCAGCGGCAGTTATAGGATATACCAATGTAGGAAAATCCACTCTTCTTAACGCTCTTACCAAAGCAAGAATAAAAGTAGATGATAAGCTTTTTGCCACTTTGGATCCTACAACGCGCAAGATAATCCTGCCTAATAATCAACTTTTACTCCTTACTGATACTGTAGGTTTCATTAATAAATTGCCTCATCATCTGGTAGCTTCCTTCCGGGCTACTCTGGGTGAAATTGAGGAAGCAGATATTCTTATTAACGTTCTTGACGCTTCCCACCCTAAATTAGAAGAACAAAATAGAGCAACCTACTCAGTATTGAAAGAACTTAAGGCAGATAATAAGCCTATTATTAACATTTTAAACAAGATTGACCTAATTGATAATGGATATAGACTTTCTCGTCTTCACAGAAATCTGGACTTCCCTATAGCTATTTCGGCCTTACAAAAAAAAGGCCTGGAAAAACTCATCCAAAGAATAAGCGAAACCTTGGAAGAAAAAAGAGTCTATGCTGAATTTACCTTTCCTTACCAGAGAAATGACCTGATATCCCTCATTTATTCAAGAGGAGAGATTATAGAAAAGAGCTATTCAAAAGACGAAGTTACTCTGAAAGTAAGATTAAACAAATCTTTAGCCGATAAATTGGCCAAATACGAAAAGAAAAAAGTACATCAAGGAGGAGAAAAAGATAAATGAGGCTAGCTCTAGGAGCAGACCACGCAGGATACGAACTAAAAGAAGAACTAAAAGATTTTTTCAAGCAAAAAAAAATAGATTATTATGATTTTGGCACCTATGATACTAAATCTACTGACTATCCAGATTGGGGAATAAAAGTGGCCGAGACAGTAGCAAAAGGCGAATTCGAAAGAGGAATTCTCATTTGTGGAACAGGATTAGGAATGTGCCTTATGGCAAATAAAGTCCCCGGAATTAGAGCCACCCCTTGCTATGGAGTTTTTAGCGCTCGCCTTTCCCGCCAACACAACAACTCCAATATACTAGTTCTGGGAGGACGAATAACGGGAAAAGACCTGGCTAAACAAATAGTAGAAGAATGGCTAGAAGCAAAATTTAAAGGAGGAAGACATAAAAGACGGGTTGACAAAATTACTAAAATAGAAAACAAGTATCTAAGGGAGTAATATCGTGGGTAGGGTATGGATTGAAGGAATACTTTTAGCGAGTTGTGTGATACTATCAGCTTTTTTCTCGGGCTCAGAAATCGCTCTCTCTTCGCTGGATAAATTGACTCTAAAAAGGTTGATTAAAGAGAAGGAGAAGAAAGGACGCCAGGTAGAATTTTTGTTAACAAAACCTTCCCGCTGGCTGATTACTATTTTGATTGGCAATAATTTCGTTAATATTGCCGCTGCTAGTTTGGCTACTCTTCTGGTGCAAGAAATAGTAAAGGGAACAGCAGGTCAGGTTGTCGGCATAGCTACGGGAGTGATGACCTTTGTAATCCTCATTTTTGGAGAAATCCTTCCTAAGAGCTATTGTCAACAGCACGCCAAAGAAATCTCTATTAAAGTAGCCAGACCAATCTTTTTGCTTTCTAAAATCTTGAGCCCACTGGTTAGGGCTCTTACCTTTTTCACCCAGACCGTCCTCAGGCTCACCGGAACAGAGGAAATCGAAAGAAATCGTCTGATTACGGAAAGGGAAATCCATGCTATCATCGACCTGGGCCAGGAAGAGGGAGCCCTGGGGGAACAAGAAGAAGAATTGGTTCATAGCGCCTTGGAATTTGATGAAACTCAGGCAAAGGAGATAATGGTTCCTCGTACCAATATGGTCTGCATAAATGAAGAAGCAAGCCTGGTAGAACTGACAGACCTCATAAAAAAGGTGGGATACTCAAGAATCCCTGTTTATCACAAGAATATAGATAACATAACCGGCATTGCTTATGCCAAGGATTTATTGAACTTTCTGGATAATTTAAGCAAAGAAAACAAGGTAAAAGAAATTATGCATCCTCCTATTTTTGTTGCCTATACTATCAATCTGGGTAGACTGTTTCGCACATTCCAGAAAGAGAAAATCCACTTAGCTATTATAGTAGATGAATATGGTGGAGTAGCAGGAATGCTAACCATAGAAGACTTGTTGGAAGAGATAGTGGGAGAAATCGAGGATGAATATGACATAGCAGAAGAAAAGATAACTATTTTGAAAGATGGAGCTGCTTTAATAAAAGCAGAGACAGATATTGACGAGATTAATGAAAAACTGAGTACCCATCTGCCAGAGAAAACAGATGCCTTTGAATCAATAGGTGGATTCATCTTTGATGTTCTGGGAAGAATTCCGATAAAGGGAGAGGTAATCGAATGGAAGAACTTGAAAATAAGAATAGTGGATGCAGATAAAAGACGCATAAAGAAAGTCATAATCCGGCAAAAGGCTAAAGGAGGGAGCGAAAAATAACAAATGGTCTTGACTATGGAAGCAAATGTCCCCATAGTAACTGCAACTTTTTATTTACCTATAGAACATTAAACCTTTTACTATACGCTATCCGCTAAACGCTTTTCTTCAATTTCACCCGCTTTGCTAAGGGCGAATTTGGTAAAGAAGGGACCAATTATTTCGTAGATTATGGTTGTGACCATAATGGTGGTAAAGACAATTCCACCCAGGGGAGAAAACTCTACCTTAACAATTAAAGCCAATCCCAGAGCCACACCAGCTTGTGGAACTAATCCAAAACCAAGATATTTTTTCACTAACCTGGGAGCTCTTGACAGATAACCACCCAGTGATGCACCTAATAATTTACCTGCTATTCGAAAACCAAAATAAGCAAGTCCCATCAGTCCTAGTTTTCCCAATAGATTAATCTCCAGATGGACACCAGCCAGAACAAAGAAGAAAAGATAGAGAGGAGAATCAATTCTTCTAAAAACTTCAAAAAATCTGATATTTTCTTTCCTTATATTAACTAACACCATCCCCAAAAAAATATTAGCCAGCAAAACTGGAAAATGAAGATATAGAGCCATACCTGTATTGAGAAGAACAAAACCCAGAGTATAAATGAGAAGATCCGCTTCCGTTTTTACAAAACGAGAAAAATAAGAAAAAGCCATAGCTATTAATGCACCTAAACCAAAAGCACCGCCAATCTCTGAAAAAGCTAAAAGGAAGATTTTCGGAAGAAAAAAAGTCTCTGTCAGAGGATATCTTAAAGCTTTGGCAAGAGTTAAAGAAACGGAAAAGATTATCAGGCTCCAGGCATCATCGAGAGCTACCACTCCTAGAAGAATATTGGTAAAAATACCCCTGGCTCTATATTCTCTAATTACCATCACTGTTGCTGCTGGCGCTGTAGCAGAGGCAATTGCTCCAAAAAGCAAAGAGAGATAAAGAGGTTGTTTTAACAATAAAAAGGAAGCGAAGAAAACACCTGCCCAGGCACCACCAGCTTCCAATAGGGAAATCCAAATTATTGACTTACCAATTCTGGAAAAATTTTCTCTGGAAAAGTTCTGTCCCAAACCAAAAGCAATAATACCTAAAACAATATTAGAAATTAACCCGGAAGCATTGATAATTTGCTCAGAAGCTAGATTGAGGACCCCTGGACCGATAAGGATACCTAATAAAAGGTAGGCTGTGACAGCAGGAAATTTGACTCGACGTAAGATTTTTGCCGCTAAAAAGCCAGCCAACAGAATAACACCAAGGGAAAGAAGAGTATTCATAATATATTATCTTTCATTGAGATGTAGCTTCTCCTGCCTTGAAGAGAGCATATTTAGTGAGAGGTGGAGCAATTAGCTCATTTATGATAACTGAGGCTAAGATAGCATTTACCATTATGCTTCCTATAATGGAAAAAGCAGAATTTTGCTGAGTTAATAGGACCAACCCTATGGTAACTCCTGCCTTGGGCAACAGACCAAAACCTAAGTACTTTCTAATCACTGTAGGTGCCTGAGAAATAGTCGCCCCTATTTTTGCTCCCACAAATTTACCACTGAATCTACCTATAACAATCAACAAGGCTAATATTCCCGCAGTTTTCACCACCCCCAAATCGAAATGAGCCCCGGCTAGAGTAAAAAACATGGCAAAGATTACATCTTCAATATCACTGATAATACTGAACATCTTTTCGCTAGGTCTCATTTTGTTCACGATGACGAACCCCATGGCCATATTTGCCAGAAGGCTAGAAATGCCTAAAACCTTAGTTGCCCCAATAGATAACATAATCATCCCTAAAACAATTACTAATAGTGTTTTTCTTGTTTTAGCAAAGCGACTCATATAAACCAAGGTAAATCCAAAACCTGCACCTAGTAGTAAGGAACCAGCGATATCAAGTATGGGGATTATAAACATTTGATATAGAGAAAGAGCTTCCACACCAATGATCAGGATCTCGGCAATGCTTGTAGCAATAGCAAAACTGATAATAGCAAAAGCATCATCCAGAGCGACCACTCCTAATAATGTTGTAGTTAAGGTACCTTTAGCTCTATACTCATGGATGATGGCCAGAATCGCCGCGGGAGCAGTAGGGCATGATATTGCCCCGATGATTATGGCCATAGGTAAATAAGTCTGGTAAAAGTTAGGATTGGAGATATCAAATTCTATAACAAAATGACCCAGGAACAATACCAATAAGGTAACAAAAATCCATGCTCCTAGTGCTTCAAAAGGAGTGATAGTAACGATATTTTTTCCTAATTTTTTTAATCTTTCTATACTGAGACTTCCTCCGATTAAATAGGCAACTACTCCTAAGGCGATATCGGTAATTGCACTTAAATCTTCCCTGATTAATTGCGAAGGTATAACATTCAAAACCGATGGGCTCAACAACATGCCCATAATAATATAGCCGCTAATCCTTGGGTATCTTATTTTCTTAGCTACCAGACCACCAAAAAACCCGGCAATTACTAATACTCCTACGGCTAATATTGAATTCATAACTATAACTTACCTGAGTTTAGAGAACCCCTTTCTTCTTAAAGACAGCCAGAATTATATCAAACAGACTGACAATACCTATCAAATGACCTTCTTCGTCAACAACGGGTAACCTTCTTACTTTATGAAGTTTCATCAGGGAACGGGCTTCGAACGTGGTCATTTCCCCAGAGATAGTAATCACATTTCTATTCATCAAATCATCAACCACACAAAGTATGCCTAATTCAGGAGGAATATCTACCTCCAGGAGAGACCTCTCTCCATATTCATCTAGAAAAGGAACTCTTTCCAGCATCTCCAGGATATGAGAAGGATATGGCTCAAATATCTTAAAAACATCTTCCAGGGCAATGACTCCCACCAACTTATTATCTTTCTCTATCACCGGTAGAGTATGAAAAGTAAATTTACCGAAAATCTCTATTAATTCTTTTAAGGTAGTACCTCTTCTTACAGTGACTACTTTCTTTTTCATTACTTCTTCCACTAGCATATCTCTTTTTCCCATAGAACTTTTCACCTCCCTTAATTTTAGCGTATAGCGGGTAGCATGTTAGTTAATTGGTTAAATGGTTAATTGGTTAAGCAGTTATGCAGTTAAGCAGTTATGCGGTTAATTTTCCCTCACCCCAAAGAGGAGAGAGCACCACTCACCAGTTAACTACTCACCATTCTCGTATTGCGTATATCGTATGTCGTATATCGTAAAGCTAAAACTTATTTTTCTTTCTTTGAATTTGATTTTGAGTTTTACGCTATGGTTTTGCATTTTTCGCTTTACGTTTTACGCTTTCTTTTCCCAGCGAAGAAGCTCTGTTACCGAAGATAGAGTTCCACCAGCTTTAATCTCTTCCCGGATTCGATTCTCCCTTTCCAATACATCCATAGCCCTATTAGCTATCTCCACAGCTTTTTGCTGAGGGATAACTACTATTCCATCCTCATCTCCAATAAGCCAATCTCCATTGAATACTCTTAGCCCACCTATCTTAATGGGAATTCCTATTTCTCCAAAACCTCGCGGTTCTCCGGCAGCAGGCGTAATAATCCTGGCATAAGCAGGAAACTTGAGTTCTACTATTTCTGCAACATCCCTGATTCCTCCATCAATCACAACTCCGGCCAGTTCCTTTTGAACAGCTGAATGTGTAGCTAGCTCTCCCCATACTGCTGGCCCTACCCCTCCTGCATCAATAACTACTACATCACCCTTCTTCGCTTTATCTATGGCTTCTACGGGCTTGGCAAAATCCCCTGGATAAGTCCTCACAGTAAGAGCCGGACCAATTAATTTTACTCCCGGGGTAACTCTTGAAAGACCTTCAATCTCTCCCCCTCGGTGCATAGCATCGGAAAGATTAGGCGTTGAAACTTTACCAAAGAGATTTATGATTTCATCCTCTCTTACTCTCTTGAATAATTCCGTTTTAATAACCTTCCTATCCCTTATCGCTTGTTTAATTACCCTGGTAGCTTTCTCAGGATTTTCAGCTTTAATTATAGCTCCTCCCACTATGATAATAGCTGCCCCCGCCTCAACCGTCCTTGCCGCGGTTTCTGAATTTATTCCCCCGGCTACAGCCAGGGGAAGGTCTATTTCTTGAGAGAACTCCCTTACTTGGTGAAAAGGGTCCTCTCCCCGCATCTGTTCATCAATTGAGGTATGTATTCCCAAATAGTCTATACCCATCTTTTCTATTTCTCTGGCTCTTTTTAGAGGATTGGCTACGCTTATTAAATCCACCATTACCTTTCCCCCATAATTCCTGGCCGCTTCTACGCACTCTCTAACAGTCGAATCATCAGCCGCTCCCAGAACACAGACAATATTAGCTCCTGCTTTAAAGGCCGACTCTGCCTCTATCCTCCCCGTATCCATAATCTTCATATCAGCCACAATAGTATAATCGGGAAATCTCCCTCTTAATTCTCTCACTATATCCAGACCTTCACTCTTGATTAAAGGGGTTCCTGCCTCAAGCCAATCCACTCCACCTGCTACTGCTGCCTCAGCTACTTTCAAGGCTCTTTTCAGGTTCACAAAATCAAGAGCTACCTGTAGTATAGACTCCATTAAATACCTCCTTATGAAGCTAAAAACCATAATTCAAAATTCAAAACTTGTCTTTCCCTTCTTTTTAATTGGTTTTAGATTTTAAGTTTTATTCTTACATTTTTAGTTTTACGCTATGGTTTTACGCTTTTCGTTTTACGTTTTTCGCTATTTCTCGTAGCTTACACAACTATCATCGGATTCCCATACCCTTATTTTACTTAACTTCGCTCCTTTTGAACATATACTTTCTTCCAATTTCTCAAATAAATATCTAGCCAGATTCTCCGTGGTAGGATTCATGCCTTCTAAAACGTCATTCAAATAGTGGTGGTCCAATTTATCTATCCATTTCTTAACTATACTTTTGACCTCCCTGAAATCCATAAGTATCCCCAAATCTTCTAATTCCTCCCCTTGAAGGAATACCTCAACCTTCCAGGTGTGTCCGTGTAATTGTTCACAACTACCTCCTATCTCTCTTAATTGATGAGCAGCAGCAAAATTACTTCTAACCATCAATTCATACATCAAATCCTCCAGTGGTTTCTTGCTTTTACTATACGCTATTCATATTAAACTAAAAGCTAAAAGCGCAAAGCTAAAAACCATAATTCAAAATTTAAAACTTTTTAGTTTTACGCTATGGTTTTACGCTTTATGAGGCCTTGATATATCTCCTCCAGCTCTGAGATACTCTCCTCTATGTTATGTTCCTGGATAGCCTTAAAAGACTCCTCCTTCATAGTTCTTTTTAACTCTTTATCAGAAAGAATTCTAATGATTTTATCCACTGCTTCCCCTGTGTCTTCTAAGCCAAAAGTATAGCCATTAATTCCTTCCTTTACTAGCTCTTGAGCTGCGTTTCCTTCATTTCTCGCTACCAGAACAGTTGTCTTCATAGCCATAGCCTCCATAGTAGCTATGCTTTGGAGCTCACAAAAAGAAGACAGAATAAAAATGTCCGCACAGAGATAGGCGCAAAGCAAATCCTTTCCTCCTAGATAGCCGGCAATGATAACGTCCTCTGTCACTCCTGTCTTTTTCACCTTCTTCTCCAAATCTTTCTTCAGTATACCTTCACCCACAATCAACAGTTTAATTCCTTTTTTCTTCTTGCTTAGAGCCTGCATTATTCTTAAAAGATAGCTTAAATTCTTTTCATAACTAAGTCTGCCTGCGTAAAGTAAAAGAGAAGAATCTCTCAAAAGATACCTTTCCCTGAACCTCCTCTCATCCTCAGAACTAACCCTTCCTGGATTGAATTTTTTTAAATCGACCCCGTTACTCACCACCTGTATAGGTTTATCAGTATACTTTTGACAGAGCCGAGCAGCAAAATGAGAAGGAGCAATTACCAAATCTCCTTTTCTAAAAAAATAGGAGAACCACAGCTCGATTAGTTTCTTAATAAAAAAAGGAGCATAGAAAGGAAAAATATTACCTACCTGGCTATGAAATCCGATGACCGCAGGAATATTTAATTTCCTGGCTGCTTTCGATGATTGCCAGCCTAAATAACTGGGCTCGTTGATTTGAATTATCTCTATTTTTTCCTCTTTTAATACAGAAACGACTTTCTTGAAAGCAGGAAAAGCAAGGTAATTTTTTGCTATGGGAAAATGGAAAGTAAAGAATCTATAAATCCTGATTTCTTTCACCAAGGGGATATTCTTAACCTTTGAGGTAAGAACAGTAACCCGGTGATTTCTCTGGTTTAACCTTACACAGAAATTCTCTGTAGAAATTCCCTCTCCTCCCAAAGGAGGAAAGGACTGGTCAGAAGAGAAACAAACCCTCATTCTTTCTTCTCACTTCGAAACCTCAAAAGTCCAAAACGAATGACCAAAAAGACAGCTACACTTACCCCTATGAGGTCAGTGAACCTAATCATTAAAGTAAAAGCAAGTGCTTTATCTGCCCCTATTCCAATAATTCGGTAAATTCCTACTGCTCCTAGTTCATAAATACCCAGGGCTCCAGGAGTGAACTGAAAGGCTAAAATAAGATGAGTAAGAGCAAAGACTAAAGCTAATTGAGAAAACCTAAAGATGAATTCAAGAAAATAAAAGAAAATAGCCGGCTTTAGAAAGATAAGAAATCCAGCTAAAAGATTGAGACAAAAAGCAATAAATGTCTCTCGTCGGTGTTGCCTGAAAGACAAAAAAACCTCATTTTCTATTTCCCATATATGGGGTATAATTTTACTCATTATTTTAGATAGAATACTTATCCGTCCTATAAAAGTAGCTATCTTAGTAAAAACTCTATTTTTAAGAATAAAACTGATGAGTAAAAGTCCCATTCCCAGGCCAAAAAGAATATTAACAATCAAAAGGGTAAGATATATCTGAAAAGGAAGTTTGTATTCTATCAAGGTCAGGATGCTCCCCAGGTAAATGAAAAACAAACCTGCTCCTAATTCCAGGAATTTGTCCACAATAACACTGGCCCCTATCTTAGCCATAGGATATTTATGTTTCTTGCTGATTATGTATGTTCTTAATGGCTCTCCTCCAATATACATAGAAGGGGTAAGATAGCTGACCATAGAGCCGATTATCTTCGCCGACAATACGTCTTTAAAAGGAGGAGAGAAACCATAAGACTTTAAAATGATACACCAGGAAAGGCTGGAGAGAAGAATTATCAAAAAAGTATTTACCAGAAAAATACCTGCTCCCAAAAAACCTATCTCTTTCGCCTGAAAAAATATTTGCCCAATATCGGCAAAACGAAATATCAAGACAACAATAACTATGCCGATTATAGTAGACAAGATAATAAGAAATTTTCTCTTCATTTCCCAAAAACGTTCTTCATGAAAATTTCTACAGCCTTATCTGTATCAACTTCATGACTCAACCCTCTATATTGGCTGGCTATTTCCACATCTCTTGTCAGATTTAACTCATCCTGGCTGACGCTGTAGAAATTTCCCTTTTTTCTATGATAATCCGCCAGATAAACCTGTTCTGTCTGTCCAGGAGTAGGAATAAGTAAAGCTTTCTTATTTAAAGCAACTAGTTCCATAAGAGTAGTATAGCCAGATCGAGTAATTACCAATTTGGCTCTATTCATAATTTCCTCTTGCTTCTTTCTCCCTAAGTATCCAAAGATACGAAGATGATTGAAAGTCCTATTCCTCTGGTCCTCTGGTCTACCCAGAGCAATAACGACTTTCCCTTTCAGAGAAGATGCCTGCTGCAGAATTATCTTTTCCAGGACCGTCCTCTGAGGTTCGGGTCCAGATAAAGAAATAAAATAATCGATGTCTTGCTTAACCTCTCTTTTTTTTAAATCAGAAATAATCCCTAAATATTCTACCTTGTCGTCCTTAAAATACCTCAGATTATGAGAAAGATCTCCACTTAAGGGATTTTTTTTATCATCGGGAACCAAAAACATAGAGAAATTTTCTTTAAAAAAAGAATAATTGAACCTCTCTGTAGCCATTTCGAAAAGCTTTATACGAACAGGAGAAATAAACCTCAATTGATGAAAAATAAAATAGGAAGGAATCTTCTTATCATAAACGCCGAAACGACTGTCAGAGATTATTCTCTCGTACTTCTCTTTTCTGACCAACTTTTTAATCTTAATATGTTCTTTGATGATTTCATCTATATAAAAAGGGAAATAACCCAGGAATTTAGCTACAGAGAAGTCCTTCTTGGAATAGACAGAAGAATAATCAGACATACTCACATACTGGCATCTATCTCCAAGTTCACCTTTTAAAAGCTCCAATGATCTCCCTCTTCCTACAATAGTCAGGCTATGCTTAGCCTTCAGGATACCTCGCATAAGAGGAATATCCCTAGTAGCATGACCCAAACCCCAAGAACAGACAGCAAAGAGAGTCTTCATGTCTATCTCTTTCCCTTTTTATTACCCATCCATTTCTTCCTGAATTGCTTTTAACACCCCGTCCTTTATTTGAGAAGCCTGGGATAAGATCTTCTCTAAAGCCTTGCTTCTTCTATTCTTGTATTCCTCGTCTTTAATGAAAGAGAGATTAATTTTCACATTCAAGACAGCGCTCTTCAAGGCTGCTTCTGCCAATAAAACACCCACTCCCACATCAGTTATCAAGTTAGGATTTCCCTTAGGGAGAAGTTTCTCTGCCAATTCTATTACCTGAAGAGAAGCTTGTGATATACGCCAGGGAACCTCAGCAGCCTCTTTTAGAGTTTTTTGTAACACCTGTTTCCGCTTTTCTCTCATTAGCGGAGTATCCTTTGGCATCTGACTGGCCCGGGAAAACTTCTCATAGGCTTCCATGTCCTTTCTTATCAATACAAAAAGACTTTCTTTAAGTTTATCCGCTTCCCCAAAGATCTTTTTAACATCTTTTTCCACGCTTTTATATTTTGGCTTTCCTGCGGTAAAATTTCCTACCATACAGAGAAGAGCTGCTCCCAAAGAGCCTACCAGCGCGGCCACACTTCCCCCTCCTGGAGTAGGAGTCCCCCTGGCTGTATCCTCTAGAAAACTTCTCAATGGCTGATTCAGGCACATTCTTCACCCCTCCCCTTTCTGTGTTCATTGTTCGTTAGTTAAATAGTTATGCAGTTATGCAGTTGTTTTTTTCAATCAAGTATTCCCTATAATTTCTTTTTACTATACGCTATACGCTACCCGCTATACCCTGTATTTACCCATGAACTATGAACTCATAACTATGAATTATTCATGGTTTTTGCAGTTAATAATTCCTCTCTCAGTAATAAGGTAGTCAACAGCTATATCGTGAGATTGAGAAGAAACATTATCCACCAGTTGTAACTCAAAAGCCAAAGCTACTAGCTTAGTTCTGTCTGATAATTTACCCAGAAATCTATCATAGAAACCCCCTCCAAAACCAAGGCGACTCCCTTTCCTATCAAAGGCGACTCCGGGAACTATTACCATATCAATATTTACTGGAGAGAAAGGAGAGTATGAATTATTTTTCGGCTGAGGAATTTTAAGAACGCCAATCTCGATATCCTTAGTAAGGTCTTTTATCTCTGAAGGCAGAATCTCTTTTCTTTGCCAATCAATAAGGGGAGCAACTACTCTTTTGCCCTTCTGTAGAGATTCTTCTATCATTTTCTCAGTTTGGACTTCATCCTTCATAGCCAAATAAAAAAGAATCGTCTCTGCCTGACAAAAAGGGACAAAGGTAAAAAGTTTCCTCCTTATATCACCACTTTTCTTTTCTATGTCCCGCAAAGATTGGGCTCGACGAAAAGCGAGAATTCTTTTTCTTAATGATGACTTCTGTTTTTCTATTTCCATATTCGCGTTCAGCATCTATCAGAATTTTCCTTCTCGAAAAGAAGTCAAATACTTCAGACAATATTCATCTTTACCCAGAAGCACTTCTCCTGCTCTAATCATCGCCATCATCTCCCTGTCTAAAGGATCAAGAATAGCTGAATCAAGCCCCATAGACATAGCGAACAAGAGAAAGCTCTTGTTCAAAACATCCCTTTCTGGTAAACCGAAGGAGATGTTACTTAAACCACAAATAGTATGGACATGCTCAAAAGAACTCATAATTTTTTTTATAGATTTCAGTACAATCAATCCAGAAGATGAATCGGTACTAACAGGACGAACCAGAGGATCGATATAAATATCTGACAAGGAAATTCCAGCTTTAGTTAATGCTCTTATTAATTTATCAGCAATTTCATATCTTTGCTCTATATCTTCGGGAATCCCTCTATCATCCATAGTCAAAGCAATTATTTTACAACCGAATCTCTCTAGAAGAGGAAGGAGTTCCTCCATTCTTTTTTTTCGGCAGTGATAGAGTTGACCATCGCCTTGCCTTTACATTCAGCCAACCCGACCTCTACAGCCTCAAGACGAGGGCTATCAATACAGAGAGGGACATCAACTACCTCTTGAACAATTCCTATCATCCACTTCATATCTTTAACTTCTGAGTTGATTCTGGTACCTACATTTATATCTAACACATCTGCGCCTGAGTTCACCTGTTTTTTAGCCAGATTCTGAATAAAATCCTTATCTCTAGTCTTTACCGCTTCCTCAACACCGCAAAGACTGGTATTGATTTTTTCCCCTATAATTAACATCGAGTAGAACTCCTTTTCCTCAATCCTCTATTTTTCTCAAGGTTAGCAAATTCTGCTATCGTTGTCAAAATCTCTCTTTGCGAAAAGAATACCTATTCTATCTTACCTATTGACTTTAAACACTCCTGCCCTAATACTTATTTCTAATAAAAAAAGATGGCATTTTGATGCCATCTTTTCTATTTTTTTAATCTGCTTCCTACCTTTTCTCTTTACAGGAAAGTAAAGAAAGCAAGAAAATCCAATTTTGATTCTTAATTACCAATCCCTAAGAGTTCCTTTGCCTTATCCACAGCCGAGGCTGCATCAGGAGCATAACCATTGGCCCCAATCTCATCAGCATAACTCTGGGTAACCGGTGCGCCACCAATCATAATCTTAACCTTGCCATCTAAACCTGTCTCTTGCGCAGCTTTGACAACATCCTTCATAGAAACCATAGTAGTGGTAAGAAGAGCAGAAAGCCCGATAAGGGAAGCATCTTTCTCTTTGGCTGTCTGAACAAACTTCTCGGCAGATACATCCACTCCTATGTCTATTACTTCAAACCCCGCTCCTTCCAGCATCATTCCTACCAGATTCTTACCAATATCATGCAAATCGCCTTTTGCTGTACCTATAACTATCGTTCCTACACCCTTGATATTCTTCTCTATCAGAATTGGCCTTAAGATTCCCATCCCGCCCTTCATAGCACGAGCAGCAATGAGAACCTCAGGAACATAGAACTCATTGGCCTTAAATTTTACTCCCACTACATTCATCCCTGCTATCAATCCCTCATTAAGAACCTTTTCTACGTCTATACCCTCGTCCAGAGCTTTTTGCACCAATTCTTTCACTTCAGGAGACTTCCCCTTGATGAGATTGTCAGCAATTTGTTGTAAATCTACTGCCATCTTTTCCCTCTCCTTTTCTTCAAGAATTTCTCACATTATGCAAAACATTTTGAAAGATGTCAAATTGACAATCCCATATTTTCTGATAGGATTTTACTATGGGAAGATTATCTATTTGAAAAGCTTTTGTAGTAAATAAGCAGGTTAGATAATGCCGAAGTGGCGGAATCGGCAGACGCGCATGGTTCAGGACCATGTGGAGGCAACTCCATGGGGGTTCAAATCCCCCCTTCGGCACCAAGAATCGTATATCGTGAAAAACAAAGCACTTCCTACGAACAAAAAGGGATTTGAAGCCGACCCGAGCGCCTGCGGTGCAGAGTTGCTGCGCGATGAATAAAGAGCGCGTGAATAGCAACGGGTGTGAGACGGTGAGCACCCTGAGTGAGCAGAGCGAACGACAGTGAGGGCGGCCGGGCTTCGGAGGAGGAGCGGGAGTGCGTCTCGTCGAAAAAACAGTCCGGAAAAATGTTTTCTAGGCTGAGTGAAGTAGAAGAAAGGAAGGTCAATTATGATAAAGAAAAGTGGTTTGATAGTAGCGGTGATAGTATTAATTACAGGGTTAGCCTATTCTTCAGCACTGGCGAAAATAGGTATTGGCCTGGGAGCCCACTATAATGTGGCGCTTGAAGAACTTGATATTTCCAGCTTTGACAAGAGCCATTTATCCTATATAGCATCAGTTCGAGCCAAAGCTGCCTGGTTTATGTTAGATGGTAGTCTTGATTACCGCCCTAATCCAGGAGTTGATATCTCCCTTACCCTCAGCCCACGCATCTCTTTTCTTGTGGATATCCTGGGAAGCGGAATATATGGAGGAGTGGGAGTGCAAAAAACTTACATTCGCTGGACTTCAGGGACACCCGAATGGTCTAACCTGGCCTATATTTTACAGGCAGGTTGGGAGATAGGATTGGGAGCTCTATCTCTTAGTCTAGATGCTCAATATGAATCACCTGTTTTCTCCCTGGATATAGATCCAGGCTTCATTACTTTTGGAGCTCGTATTTTCTTTTCTCTCTAGAGAGAAAGTTCAGGTGCGATAAATGCTCAGGTTGCGTTCCTCGAATGCCTGACTTTTAGGAGGTCGAAAATGCGATGGCTACTAATTATACCTATTTTATTGTTTGTGGCACTACCTGCCTACTGCCAACCCACTTTTACCGAACTACTGGATGAAGCAGTAACCCAATACAGGGAAGGAAATTATCTTTCAGCAAAGAATCTGATGATGAAAGCTACAGCTAATCTTAATAAGAGAGTTGCTGACCAATTAGAGAAAGGAGAAATCCCTTTCCTCTTATTCCGAGAGAAACTCTCTCAACTGATGGACGCCCAGTTCAAAGAGTGGCGTACAGACTTCTTGGGCAAAGAAGTCATCTGGCAGGGTTGGGTGGAAGATGTAAAGAAAGAGTGGTACGGAAGCTATACTGTCCGTCTGGAGATGGATGGGCCAGAGGTAGGAGTCAATGGATATGATGTTTCTCTTGTCCTCAGCTCAAATCAAAAAGAACTAGCCCTTAGCCTTGAAAAGGGAGCAGAGGTTAAATTCAAAGGAGATATATCTGACATTAGTAGGAGTACAGGAAGAGTAGTGGTAATCGTCAAAAATGTAGAACTAATGTAGCATTTTGCCGCATAGGAATTTCAAAAAATTCTGGAAAATGTTAAGAAAATTGTCCTTAACTTAGGAAGCTAGCGATTCACACGGCTGCCGAAGGACATTTCTCAAAATCCGTTGCTCGTTGCTTGTCGCTAGTTGCTCGTGCTCCCTCTTTGCGAGGAGAAGAGAAAGAAGTACGTAAATCGTATTGCGTCAATAGCATTGCTTTGTGGATTTTAAGGTCTTTTCTTACGAGATACGAGCGACGAGCAACTAGCAACGATGTTTATTGGGGAGGTTATAGAAATGGGTTTTTGGAACAAGCTTTTTTCCGGCAAGGAGAAAACAACATCTACTCGTATAAAAGGAGACTTTATTCCTTTCTTTGTAAAATGTGATAAATGTGGTGAAGAGATAACTGTGAGGATTAACCGAAGGACGGATGTACAAAACCTATATGCTGACCCTGGCGAGGAGGAAGCTGCCTACACCTTAAAAAAAGAGATATTAGGTAAGAAGTGCTCCCATTTAATGAATATAGAAATAGACTTTGATAGAAATTACCGCATAATTTCTCAAAATATCTCAGGAGGGAAATTCATAGCTCCCCAGTAAATACTTTCGTAACATATTGAGGGCTGCCTGGGAGGCCCTCCATTTAATCCGCTCTCTATTCCCGCTGAAGATAAATTCCCGAACAATCTGTTTAGTTTGGCTGCTAAGAGCAATATAAACCAACCCCACAGGCTTCTTGTCAGTAGCTCCAGTAGGCCCAGCAATACCGGTAATCCCTAGGCCTAAATCTGTGTTGGCAGATATTCTTGCCCCCAGAGCCATTTTTTGGGCTACTTCTAAACTCACTGCTCCTTTTTTCTTGATAAGAGACTCATCAACTCCCAAAAGATCTATTTTAGCCTGATTGCTGTAGCTAGCTATGCCACAGTAAAAATAATTAGAACTTCCTGCGATATTGGTAAGACGATGGGAGATTAGACCTCCGGTGCAAGATTCAGCCACAGCGATAGTAAGTTTTCTCTTCCTTAACCAAGATGCTACTATCCCCTCTAGAGACTGCTCATTGACTCCGTAAATATAATCCCCTAATTTATCTCGCAAGTCATCTTCCACCTGTTTAACTCTATCATCCACTACTTTTAGTGGAAACTTTGCCGTGATTCGTAGATGAACCTCTCCCTCCTTAGCTAATAGACCTAAAGTAGGATTTAAACAATGCAGTAAAGAAGGAGGAATCTTCTCTTCTACCTCAGATTCACCTATTCCTAATATCTTAAGCACTTTTGACCTGATAATATCTTTGTTCCTTACCTTAGCAGCAAGGTAAGGAACAACCCCATCTTGCATCATCTCTTTCATTTCTGAGGGTACGCCGGGTAACAAAATGATTATTTTATTTTTTTCCTCAAAGATAATTCCCGGTGCAGTTCCTACATTATTAGAAAGAATCTTTGCTGAAGAAGGAATTAAGGCCTGCTTAAAAACAGTTTTTTCACGTATTTGTCGGTGAGGAAACTTTTTCTTAATTTGCTGCGCTATTGTCTCACTAAATACCAGTTCCTGCCCCATTAATTCACTCACTACCTCTTTGGTTATATCGTCCTCGGTGGGTCCCAATCCGCCAGTGATAATAATTAAATCTACCCTCTCCAGGCACTCCCTTAACACTCTGACCAATCTCTTTTTATTATCACCTACTACAGTTTTGCGAAAGAGGTCTATTCCAAAGAGAGTAAGCTTCTGGGCTATGTAACTGGCATTTGTGTCTACTACGTCTCCCAAAAGAATTTCTGTACCTACCGATATTGTCTCTGCTTGCATTACTCTGCACCGTAAATATTTACTAAAGTACGTATACTACTGTCTAATGGAGGAGCGATAGCGACGTGGCAATCAATTTGTAGCGGTCGGATTCATCCGACAATTGTGCCATAAATGGCACCGCTACATTTGCTTCGCTCACTCTGTTCGCACGCAATGACGGACAGGGAGTCCCGCTCGTCGCAATGACGTGCTCCCTGATTCCGTCACAACAATCCTGTCCTTTTCAACACAGTCGCTGCTGCTCCTATAGCTCCAGAATTACCACTTAGGGCAGCAGGAACTATTTCTACTCTTTCTATAGCAGCGGCAAGAGCATTTTCTCGTGCATATTTTCTCACTGGTTTGAATATTAGAGCTCCAGCGGCAATCATTCCTCCAGAGAGAATAACCATTTCTGGATTTAACACATTCACTATACTAGCAATACCAATCCCCAAATATCTTGCTGTTTCCTCTACTATCCATCTACTGAGACTATCTCCCTTTTCTGCCGCCTTATAGACTAGCTGGCAGGTGATATTCTCCCATCGGTTCTTCACTGCATCGGCAAGTATACTTTTTTTTCCTTCCCTTATGGCAGCCAGAGTCCTTTTAATCACTCCTGTAGCTGAAGCGTAAGCCTCAAGGCATCCTTTCTTTCCACAACCACAAACAAGTCCACCTTCATGAATTATCATATGGCCTATTTCGGCTGCTGTATCCCAGGCTCCGTGAAGAACTTCCCCTTGGATAATTATTCCTCCTCCTATTCCTGTACCCAGAGTGAGCAGAACGAGATTATCAACATCTTTTCCTGCACCCCTCCACCATTCACCCAGGGCGGCAGCGTTAGCATCATTCTCTAAAAAAATAGGCAGAGCAAGTTTATCTCTTAAGATATCAACCAGGGGGACATTGGTCCAACCAGCTAAATTAGGAGCAAAGTGAATTAATCCCTTTTTGATACTTAGTGGTCCAGGGCTACCTATCCCCAGGCCGATTATAGACTTAGAAGAAATCCCCAGTTTAGCCTCGCTCTCTTCCAGTATTCTCTTTACTGAATTAACTATTTGAGAGAGGGCTTTATCTTTGCCCTCCTTAGCCAGGGTAGGTCGAGTGTCTCTACCCACTATTTCTCCTTTCCCAGTCATAAGGAGAGAAACAATATTAGTTCCTCCCAGGTCCACGCCTACAATATAATCAGGTGCCGCACTCATTCTTCTACCTCATTTTTTCTTTTCACATTTCACCAGAACTAGGAGGCTGGTGAAAAAGTGGTTTTTTGTAGAGGTTTCATTTATGAAACCCGCTTTGCTAAGGGGTCCGATAAATCGGACCCCTACAATACGGGGATTTTTCACCCGCCTCCTAGCACTAATTTAAAATTCTATCAGAACCACCCTTTCAGTCAAGTAGTGTGGTAAATGTATTAATCAAAATGCGCTATTTAGTGATTCAGAGTTTAAAGTACACTATTCCAAATACGATAAAGAGGGAATTTTGAATACAAATCAAAGGCAGGCACTATCGAGAATAAAACGAGGATTTGATCTCTTCTTCACACTTTGGCGTCCGCTTAATAGGCAGCTTGATAACAAAAGCGGTGCCTCTTTTTGGGGCAGAGAAGACCTTTATTATTGCACCATGGTTCTTCAATATTCCATAGGCAACTGTTGCTCCTAAGCCGTTCCTGGTAGGTTCCTTGGTAGTAAAGAAGGGTTCGAACATTTTTTTCCGAACTTCCTCGGACATTCCGCTTCCTGAGTCAACAATCGAGATAGCGACAGAATCTTTTTCCGTCCCTGTTTTGATATCAAGCTTTCCGTCCTTCGGCATAGCCTCAACAGCATTAATCAGTATACTTATTAGAGCCTTGCGCAACTGGGACGAGCAACCCAAAACGGGAAAAACATTTCCCCATTCGGTATTTACCCGAATTCTCTTAGCCTTGAGATACGCTGAGACCTCACTCAGCGATTGTTTGGTAACCTGGTCAATATCTACCGTTAGAACTTGTTTACCAGAAAGTCCTTCCATAAACTCCAGGATTTGACCTACCTTCCGGGTCCCTCGAAAACAAGATTCGCTGATTGATTTTAGCCCTCTTTTGATCACCCCATTCCCTGCTTCCTTTATCTCTTGGCCGATCAAATCAGCTTCCAGGATAATAACAGTCATAAGATTGTTGAAATGATGGGCTATTCCGCCCACAAAATCTGTCAGAGCCTCAAGTCTCTGTGATTGAATGAGCTCTGCTTCCTTTTCCTTCTGTTCGCTAATGTCTCTGCCGATTCCCACCACCCCCCTTGTCTTTCCTGAGGACTCTCTCAAAGGAGACCAATCGATGGCATAGGTAGCTATTGAACCGTTTTTTTGTTTGAGCCGATAGACACAGGATTTCATCTGGTCTTCGGCAATCACGTCAGTGATATCTTTCTGGGCCACTTCTAAGTCTTCATCAGCAATGAGTGTTGACAGGGAACTATTTATAATCTTCTTGACATCGTAACCTAGAAGTGGCATTATCCTCTGATTTACAAAGGTAATCACTCCCTTTCTATCTACGGTGATTATTAAGTGGGAGACATTGTGAGTTAGAGCTCTCCATCTTTCCTGGGATTCCTTAACCAGAGATTCCTTTCTCTTGAGGTGAGCGATATTGTGGGAAATCTCCCCAATAGCGGCAGGTTTACCTTTTCGGTCCATTATGAGGAAGGCGTCGATACTGACCTCAATTTCGGATCGGTCCTTGCACAATCTGGTGGTTTGGTAACCGGGGACTTTCTCGTTCTGCCTGATTTTATTCAAGAAGGAAAAGAAGTCTGTGGTTAGCCGAGGGGGCACCAGAGGGATGTACTTTTGTACAACTTCTTTTTTCTTCCAACCATAGACTCTCTCAAAAGCAGAATTCACATCCAGGATATATCCATTGAAATCAATTATATTGAATGGATCTGGTATGTTTTGCACCAGAAAATCTATTTGAGACCTACCTCGCCACATTTTCTTGCTTCGTGATAATCTTTTTTCAAAGACAGAACTCTTCATCTCATTATCCTTTACTTAAGCTTATGATAAGACAAATGGTACGGTAAAAGCTTTTAGGGTGAGATCCTTTCTGAAATGTGTACCCGTGAGCTGCCATTCTACTGTCTTATCCTCATAAATCATAGAATTGGCCATATTTATTTTGGTCGGAAGGGTAACTCTTATTACAAGAGTATCGGCGGCTATCCGATCGATTTTCCCTTTCAGTTTACCAACCTTTATCTCCAATGAATATGTTTTATCCTCTTTTTCCTCAAACTCAATATATCGACTTTGATTGAAGTCTACCTGATACCCTGATTGAAAAGTATGCACAATGTAGTCTTTTCCATTTGCTTGTTCTTTTCTCCTAATTAATTTGTAGTCTCCCTCGAGCTCTAGAAATAGATAATCAAGTTCTAACATCCCCAATGATCCCTGACTGTCCTTAGGTTGTTCCTCAAACCAAAGACTGACTGAGAAAGCCCCTTTTCCATCCGGACCAAAGACCATGTCCTGTTCTCGAAGAAATCCAGCCGATCCTTGAGAGAGAGGGGTAACTTTCACTATTTCCGGTTCCTTTCCAGCTTTCTCACTCACCCGAGTATTAAAAGGAATATCCTTTCTGGAGCGTTCTATTGCTCTTCGCCCCAGGATAAGTGCTCCAGCCAAAAGAAGGAAGAGAATGAAGCCCCCCATAAAGGAAAGACGAATGCTCCCCTCGGTTACCAGCCCGCCAACGAGACTCAAACCACTCAAGATAAAACTAATGACACTGAAAACTAACATTTGATTCTCCTTTCTAATTCAAGTTTTTTCCTGGCTCAACTTTCAATTTTTCCAGGATATATGAATAGAAATCTTTTATCCTCATTTTTCCCGCCAGACAGCACATTCTCTTCTATTTCCGAAACTTCTGATTCTTGTGAGTAGATAAGCGGTTTTTTACCTCGCTTTTTAAACCAGAGTGACTCTAGAATAATACCGTTTGTGTTCACGGAAAAAGAACTATTGATTTTCTGGCTTTCTTCATCCCAGATTCGGTAAACTAAGCTGTCTTATGCCAAAAATTCATTTTTGGACTTTTTTTCGAGCTATAGTTTCATCCTAAGGTGCAAGTTAAGGTGGCAATCTTTACTCCTTGTTCTCAAAGATTCGCTTTTTGTCTAGATTGAGGCAATTTTTGGCGTACCTTCCCTATAAAGGAAAGAGCAATATTTCATCAACTAAAAAGAAGAGTTCAAACCCATATCTTCTTATGTATTCTTGCTTATCATCTCTTGGTAGCTGATGAGGGTATCCATACCTCCTGGCTGACAGTTAAGGATACCTTAAAACTCATCAGGTAGCAACAGTAATCTTGCCCACAACCAGTGGAGAAATCTTAAAGATTGGCAAAGGAGTTAATGCAGAACCTCCTCATCTTGAAATCTATAAAAGCCTTAAAATTTCTTCTGAGGTTATGAAACCTATAAAAACATGGCACACTTCAAATATAGTGACTGAACGGACTCGCAAACTACCATAAACACCACATTTCTTTCTAGAATTGCGGAAGTGAGGTTAACTCTCGTTTGCTGAGACATCTAAGGGGAAAACGGGAGGCATTCCAGTTTTGACTAACCATCTTCCCCACTGCTTCGGGTAGTTTAGCCAGGGGCTCAAAAAGATCGTGCTTTAGGCAGGCTCTTTCTAGAGGGTTCCTTATGTTCCAGGCGTAGACCTCTGCCATCCTTTTCACTCTCTCTTCCGGTCTCATCTCCATTTCCACTCTTATTAAATGACTCGAGTTTTAGGGAAGAAAAAACCACTAACGTGTTCACGGTTAAATACGACTGGCCCTATGAGTAGCGGGTCTTCCCGCGCTTCTCCATCCCTGAAAGAGCCTTTGCCTAGTTCGGGGGAGGAGATGGCTATCTTTTCTGAGATTGTAAGACAGCATTTACTTCTCTTAATACCTTATTGTAGTCAAAAGGCTTGGATACAATAAAATCTACTCCCCTTTCCTTCATCTTTTCTTTGCTGGTAACCACTGCCCAACCAGTAATCAGTCCTACGGGCACACTCGGATCTATTTCTTTTATTCTTTTGGTAAGCTCCCAACCAGACATCTCTGGCATTGCGAGGTCCGTGAGAACCAGATCAAAATGAGCCTGGTTGAACTCCTCCAGTCCCTTCCTGGCGTTTTCTGCCAGAGTTACCCGGTGACCCTCATCCTGAAAGACCCTTCCCAGCACATCTCTTACACCTTCTTCATCATCAATAACTAAAATCTTTGGAGAAGAAACCTGTTCGGGAGTTTTAAGTTGTTCTTCACCTGAAGGACTTTGTCGGCGAATGGGGATACTGATGGTAAAGGTGGTTCCTTTTCCCTCGGTGCTTTCTACCTTTATCTTTCCTTGATGGCGTTCGATGATTCCATAAGAGACCGAAAGACCGAGACCCAAAGTCTTTGGACCTTTTGTGGTAAAGAAGGGATCGAAGATCTTTTCCTTTAAGGTGTCGGGGATACCCTGGCCAGTATCAGTAAAGTAAAGCAAGATCTCATTTTCTTTGGCCTCGGTGCGGGTGGTAATTTCTCCTCCTTCGCTCATACTCTCTACGGCGTTGAAGATGAGGTTGGTGAAAACCTCCATTAGCTCAGATCTACTGCCTAAAAGAGAAGGTAGCTCTCCTAGCTCCTCCTTTATCTTAATTGTAACTCCCTTTGCTTCGGCCTCATACCTCCAGCGAGGAGAAGTAGAGGCAATAGCGGATCTTACAATCTCATTTAGGTCAATCTTGGTAAAATCCCGGGTGGAGAGTTCGGTGCGGGTGAAAAGCCGCATTCTTCTTACTGCATCTCCTCCCTTATAGACTGTTCGAATAATGATCTTGAGGCGCTCTTTGATTTCCTCGCTCTTATAGCTTTCCACTCCCATTTCTAAAAGCTGAGCATTTCCTAAAATGATAGCCAAAAGGCTATTAAAATCATGGGCCACTCCTGCCGCCATCTCTCCCAGAGCTTTGAGCCTTTCTGATCGGATGAGAGCCTCCTCTGCCTTCTTGCGCACGCTGGTATCGCGGGCAATGGCCAACACCAAAGATTCATCTTCGATCTTTACTGGGTACGTGTTTATCTCTACTGTGACCTGTTTGCCGTCTTTCCGGTTTGAAATAAACTCGTCCGGCCCAGTGGGCTTCCCCTGAGCACTTTTGGCTAGATTCGCAGTCACCTTCAGGACTTGCTCTGGGGGCAGCAGTTTCAGTTTCAAAAAATTCTCTCCTATCAATTCTTGCCTTTTATAACCGAATAATTCCTCCGCTGCTTTGTTGCTATCAACAAAAGTTCCTTCTAAATCGGTCAAATAAAGGCCGTCCGGGGCAAATTGGAACAATATCTTTAGTCGCTCCTCGGAACTTTTCAGTTCTTCCTCGGCCTTCTTGCGCTCGGTGATATTCCGAGAAATGCCCATAGTACCTATTACCTGGCCCTTCTCATTATGTTGAAGTATTTTGGTAGCAGAGAGCCAATGTTCGGTGCCATCCGCATGAGTAATCTTCTCCACCTTGTCAACCAGGGGTTTATTGAACTCCATTACCCAATTATCATGGGCAAAAGCCGCTGCCGCTTGCTCGTGGGGAAAAAAGTCGAAGTCGGTTTTCCCAATCATGTTCTCAGGAACGGTGCCTGAAAACTCAGCCCTTGCTTTGTTTACCCTGATAAATCGATTCTTATCATCCTTAAAGTAGATGTGATCAGGGATATTATCTATAAGCGCCTGCAGCAAGTCACGTTCCTCAGCTAACGCCTCTTCCACCTTCTTGCGCTCGGTGATGTCCATCAGTACTCCTTGCACCCCAACAACGAGTTTTTCCCTGAAGAGCGGCCGGCTGGAAGTACGAACCCAGCGGATTTCGCCGGACTTGATCCAGACCCGATACTCATTTTCTTCGGTATAGCCAGAAAGGACTCTTCGAAAATTCTTGGTGCTCCGTTGCAAGTCCTCCTCGTTGATGAACTCAGTGAAAGATCGACCCATGACTTCTGAGGGACTATATCCGAGGAGCGATTCTATGGCGGGGCTGACATGGGTCGTCACTCCATCCTTGTCAACAGTATAAATGACAACATTTGCGCTTTCTAATAAGTCCCGATATTTTTTCTCTGGGGGTATTCCTTTGGTAGGTGCACCTCTGATAGTAGTTAAGACGGCAATGAGGAAGTAGATACTGCCGAGGTACTGGGCGGACCTTCCTGCCCATCCCATGGGGCTGCCGACAGCCCTCTGAAGGAAGAGGGCGGATAAGCCTACGGCGATCAGCGCCAGGGCCAGGAAATACCAGTATAGAAAGCCTGACTTCGACTTGAAGAAAGATCTCATGAAGAGGAGGGAGGAAATAGCGAATAGAGCCACCGCAGTTCCCAAAACCCCCTGCCTTAACGGCGTGGCGCCTATTCTGTAGATGAAGAAGGGTGGGATCGCGCCCTGAAGAACTGCTATCGTGAGCACGGCCATGAAGGCCAGCACTCCAAGATAAGCAACCATCACTTGAAATTTCCTGAGCCTCCACGCTGTCTCTGGGGTTACTGCCGCTAAGATTGAGGCCGCACTCACGAGATGAAAGACTGACCCGAATAAAGCCCCAGTACTGTGTATAGTCGCGCCAACTTCTGCTCCACCTGGAGCGCCTAACAACCAGCCAACAACATAATTTCCGGCGCCGAATGCCAGCACCCCGCTGCCTAGCAAGAGAAGGCTAAGTGAACCAGTTGTCAAATAGCTTTTTGCTGAGAGGTAGGCCACAATGATTGCTATGACAGAGACAAACACCATATCCAGTAGGGGTAGTAGAGATGGCTCGAACATCACTCTGATGTCTAATATGGCCAGGGTTGCGATGAGGGCTATAAACGCAGGAACCGGTATTGCGGCAAGACTCCTAAGCAAATATGAGGAAGTCCTCTCCATACTCCCAATCCCTTTTTCGCTTTCCTGTGGCATCTTCTCCGTCCGCTGATGCTCGGTTCCTGATGCTTTCAAATCAGTAACTCGTCGGCGCAAGATTGTAAACTCATCTTCTGTCTTGTCTTGGTCATTCATCTTAATTTACCTCCTCAAATAGGCAGTAATTTCACCTAAGTGGTTGTTAGAGCCATTCCATCCAAATTAAACGATAGGCACTGTTGCCAGCGTGAAATCGGGGAGTGGAAAAATATTAGTTGATTTTCATCAGTCGATTTCCTTGTATTGACTAATCCCTAATTAGTCTTCCGGGCTTTGGACCCTTTCTCCAGAAAAATAGTCCTGCCATGGAGAATTTTACCTATTCTTGATGGATCTTCAGATACTTTATTTTTCGTCGCAGGGTATTTCGATGTATTCTCAATAGCTTTGCTGCCTTAGTTTGATTCCAGTGAGTGCTCTTCAAGGCTTTTTGGATGAGGGTTTTTTCCCCTTCGAGTAGCGAAATAGATCTGGGAGATGAGATGATCTCTGAATCCAAAGTCCTCTTCCACGATCTTAAGAAAATATCATCCGGTAAAATAACGTTGTTGTTAGTCAGAACGAGTGCTCTTTCAATGACATTCTCGAGCTCCCTAACATTACCCGGCCACTCATAATCCATTAATAGATCCAGAGCCTCAGCCGAGATACTCTTTATTTTCCTGCCATTTACTCGATTATTCCTTTTTAGAAAATAGTTTACCAAAAGAGGGATATCTTCCTTTCTTTCATGCAAAGGAGGAAGATAGATAGTGACTACATTTAAACGATAGTACAGATCCTCTCTGAAAAGCCCTTTAGCTATTGCCTTCTCCAGGTCCTTGTTAGTTGCGCTAATGAGACGAATGTCAACTTTTACTGACTTTGTTCCCCCTATCCTTTCAAAAGATTGTTCCTTAACCACCCTTAGTATCTTGGCCTGCATGGGTAGGCTCATATCGGCGATCTCATCCAGAAAAATGGTTCCCCCCGAGGCTCCCTCAAATTTCCCCAATTTTCTGGTGGATGCTCCGGTGAAGGCTCCTTTCTCGTAGCCAAACAGTTCACTTTCCAGGAGCGCTTCCGGTAAAGCAGCGCAGTTGACCGGCACAATGGGCTTCTCCATCCTTGAGCTATTGCAGTGAATGGCTTGAGCCACCAGCTCCTTGCCGGTTCCGCTTTCTCCTCTGAGGAGAACCGAGCAATTACTCAGGGCTACTTTCTCAATTAATTTGAAAGTCTTCCCCATTTCTTTACTCTTTCCCACAATACCGGTAAATGTGTATCGGTTTTTTAATTCTCGCTGTAGACGCTTATCATCATCTACGATGAGAATAGAATTCATGAGGATCTCCTCTGACGAGACTCAAAATGAATGCCAAAACTTGCTAAAGGTTGAAACACGTTTCCAAGTCTCACTAATTTCCTTATCGGCAACTTTCATGCCAGGCCCTTTAAGTGAGAGGAAAAGTTGGGCAGGATTATCCAATAAGCTAATCTATTCCATCTATAAAGAATTGAGTAGGTAAAGATGCTTATCCAAAAGATGAGACCAACTCCTCTACTTGCCTATCTGGGTGCACATTAGGCACCAAAGTGAGGCAATTCCTTGAGTGCATACTA
>Ga0307430_1000602_pt1 | contig 30331 bp, 22 predicted proteins | sample SalMarWE160130MG_FD_202159 | JGI IMG/M metagenome (GOLD analysis project Ga0307430, IMG submission 202159) | Salt marsh sediment microbial communities from the Plum Island Ecosystem LTER, Massachusetts, United States - WE1603-130 | ecosystem: Environmental > Aquatic > Marine > Intertidal zone >...
CGATTTGTGCGATCAAATCTTCCGGAGAAGCGAAGCGTTGTTCCGCCCGCAACCGTTCCACAAAACCCACACGGATCTGCTTTTGATATAAATCGCCGTTGAAGTCCAACAAATGGGTTTCAATCGTGGGTTGTGCGGGTTCGTTTTCGAATGTGGGACGCACACCGATGTTGGTTACTGCCGGCCAGCGTTCACCGGCATGCTCCACGGCACAGGCATAGACGCCCGAACCCGGATAGGCGCGTTCTTCCTGGATGTGTAGATTTGCGGTCGGGATCCCCAATTGCCGCCCTCGGCCCACTCCGCGCACAACTTCACCCGGCAAGCCATAGATTCGTCCCAGGTAGCGTGCCACTCGAGCGACATCCCCCTCACGCAGTGCCTGGCGAACAGCCGACGAACGAACCAACGTACCTTCGATATGAAAGGCGGGGAATACGTTGACGTCGAACGAATAATCACTGCTGACGGATTCGATAAAGGCGCGATCCCCCATTCGGTCCCGCCCCAGCGTGAAATCCTCCCCAATCCACAGACTTTTAGGTGAAAGCTGCTGGTGGAGAGTGTTCAGGAAATCCCTGGCAGGGATACGAGACAAGGCATGGTCAAATTGCTGCGTTACAACGTAATCAACACCGAGTTGACCCAGAAATTCCGCTTTCTCGTCTGGCAGGGTGATGTAGAAAGATGGGCTGCGTCCGTGGAGTATGACAGAGGGATGGGGATAAAACGTGAGTACTACGGCTGGAAGATCACGCGCGTGGGCATCGGAAACCATGGCACCGATCAACGCCTGATGCCCGACGTGGACGCCATCAAAGGCTCCGATCGTCAAGGCACAACCCTGCAATTGGAGGGAGTGAATATCACAAACGTGCTGCATGCCAGATCTACCCCGGGAATACCTTACGGGGATGCCACTCCTTGCCTTCTTCCACAGCTTCCAGAATCGCCACGAGATCTCCATCCGGTCCAATCGCCCGTGCCAAACCCTCCGCATTGGATTCCGCCAGAATCCGGTGACCATAGAGAATTTTCTCCAGATCTTCCCCCTCAACATCGATCATCGGAACGTCGGGTAGAGCATCCGCGGCTGGACGCACATACTGTTCCCACTTTCCTGTCAGGAAACCAACTTCCAATTTCGGCAATGGAATCGCATCCTCCAATGTAAACGGTCCTGCTTTTGTACGTTGCAGCTTCGCCAGATAGGCGCCGCAGGAAAGACGTTCGCCGAGATCATTGGCCAGCGAACGAATATACGTCCCCGCGGTACATTCGACGTCGAGAGTGACGTCGGGGGGCTTGAAACTGACAATTTCTAGATGATGTATGGTTACCTGGCGCGGTTCCAATTCCACCTCTTTCCCCTTTCGCGCCAGTTCGTATGCTTTCTGTCCGCGCACTTTGATCGCGCTGAAAGGAGGTGGCACTTGTTCGATCTCCCCTCGGAAATCTTCCAGCGCCGCCTCAACCTTGGCCCGCTTGGGCACCTTGCCAGTCTCACGAACAACCGGACCTTCGGCGTCATACGTCTCGGTAGATGCACCGAATCGCACCACGGCTTCGTATCGCTTGGAAGAAGTCGAAAGGTACTCACTCAACCGGGTCGCCGCTCCCAAACACAACACCAGAACACCCGATGCTCGTGGATCGAGTGTACCTGCGTGCCCAACTTTGCGGATTCCCATACCTCGACGAACGAGCGATACGATTTTATGCGAAGTCGGACCTACCGGTTTATCTACGATCAACAGACCAAATACCTTCATTTATCTAACTCCATTACGCCATTTATCGCTACCAAGGAGGCCGCCAAAACTTCCTGTTTCACAGTCTCAAGTTCACCCGAGATGATCGCACCTGCTGCTCGAAGGTGGCCTCCACCTCCGAAAGATGTCGCCAGTTCAGCGACGTTCACATGATCTTTCGAGCGCCAACTGATTTTAACCGATCCGCCCTCTTGTTCCACCAACAGGATCGCCACTTGCGCCTCCTCGATAGTCGACAGCACATTGATTAAATTGGCGTCATCAATACCAGGATACCCTGCGATTTCTCGATCCTCAAGCGTCAGGCTGGTTATAACAACGCCATTATGCTGCTCCAGTCTGGTAAGACCTTGTCCCCAATAACGGGCGGCAACAAAACTTCTACGATTTAACGAATTCTGATACACCTCGGTTAATACAGCACCATGGTCAATCAATGCAGCCGCAACGTTTAATGTTTTTGCCGAGACATTCGAGGTCCGAAACCCGATCGTATCGGTAACCAATCCCAACATGAGATGCGTTGCAATTTGGGGATCGAGGGGAAGATCCAATTCGAGGATGAAATCGTACAGAATCTGGGTCGTTGCCGCAGCTGTGGGTTGGACGATGTTGATCGCGGCAAAATTCGTGTTCGTTGGATGGTGATCGATATTGAGATCGGGTTGGCCATTGAGCTGGGCAGAATCGACGCCCAACCGCCCCAAATCCGATACGTCCACCGCAATCAACGCACCATACTCATCCGGAAATTCTGTTCTGATCTCATCCGTGTCTGCGATGAAGGTCAACGTCTGTGGCACGCCATCCACGAGAACCGGAACCACCTGCTTGCCAATCCGTTGAAGACAGCGGGAAAGCGCCAGCAGACTTCCCACAGCATCGCCATCGGGGCGAATATGCCCCACGATGACGAAATCGTCCTTTGTTTCGATCAGATTACCTGCTTTGAGAATCTCAGACTTCACGCATATCCTCATCATCCCCCTTTTCCTGTTCCAGCATATCGAGCAGCTCATCGATCCTCGCGCCGCGTGTCTGGGATGCATCCCAACGAAACCGAATTTTCGGAAATTGACGCAATTGAATACGAGCTGATAGCTGTTTACGAATGAATCCGCTTGCCCCTTCGAAAGCCTGCAACATCTCTTCGCGGCGATCATCGGCTCCAATCGCCGTGATGTAAATCGTTGCGAATGCCAGCTCACGATCAATATCCACCGCCGTCACCGTCACTATCGAGAGGCGCGGGTCCGATATCTCGCGCTGGATTATATCCGCCAACTCTTCGCGGATGCGATCAGCAATCCTGCGTGCTCTTGCCTGATTTACCATGTGTCTCTACTCAGCCGCAACAGTCTCTTCCGTGTAACACTCGAGAATGTCACCCTTTTTAAAATCATTGAAGTTCTTTAGGCCAATGCCGCATTCGAATCCTTCACGAATCTCGCGTTCGTCGTCTTTGACATGCCTGAGAGAAGAGACCGATCCATCGAACACGACCTCATCTCCTCGACGAACACGGATATTGGCATTGCGGCGGATGACGCCATTCGAGACGATGCATCCGGCGATATTACCCAGTTTCGGGATGCGAAAGACCTGGCGGACATCTGCACGACCAATGACGACTGTCCGTTTTTCCGGTTCGAGCATGCCTTTCAAGGCCTTCTCGATGTCTTCAGTCAGGCGGTAGATGATGTCATACAAACGAATATCGACACCTTCCGCTTCAGCCGCTCGTTTGGCCGTTGGATCGGGGGCGACGTTAAAACCGATCACGATCGCATCCGAGGCTGTCGCAAGCATGATATCACTCTCGCTGATATTACCGGTATCGGCGTGAAGCACGTTCACTTTAATATCCCCAGCGCTGAGTTCGCGCAGCGAATTTGTGATCGGTTCGAGCGATCCCTGAACGTCGGCCTTGATCACCAGGCGCAGTTCCTGTGCCTCACCTGCGTGGAAAGCATCGAAGATCTGTTCCAGAGACATCGCCTGGGGCTTGGCTTTAAGTTCCTCTTCGGCTGATTCTCGTTCCAATATGGCATTACGTGCCTCTCGTTCCGATTTATAAACCGTGAATAATTCCCCCGCCATGGGAACATCTGAAAGCCCGAGGATCGAAATCGGAGTGGAAGGTGGTGCCTCTTCCACCGCATTACCCTGGTAATCGAACATAGCACGAATCCGCCCACAGGAGGACCCCACCGCGATGGCATCTCCCACCTTCAGGGTGCCATTCTGGACCAGGAGTGTCGCCACGACTCCCTTGCTTTTATCCAACTTGCCTTCAATTACCGTTCCCAGAGTCTTTCCTTTGGGATTGGCTTTTATCTCTGTGGTATCGGTGACCAGCAAGATCGCTTCCAGCAAATCTTCGATTCCAGACCGCGTCTTCCCGGAAACCGGGACAACCATTGTGTCACCTTCCCAATCATCCGGCTGCAATCCCACATCCGATAACTCCTGTTTTACGCGGTCGAGATTGGCCGTATCGCGATCGATCTTGTTCAATGCCACTAGAATTGGGACCCTCGCTGCGCGCGCATGCGCCAGCGCTTCCCGAGTTTGGGGCATGATGCCATCATCGGCAGCAACCACCAGGACAGCGATATCTGCGCCCTGGGCACCACGCGCACGCATGGCTGTGAAGGCCTGATGTCCGGGTGTGTCCAGGAAAGTAATCGTACGACCATTATGTTCGACCTGGTAAGCAGCGATATGTTGCGTGATACCGCCCACTTCACCATCTGCGACGTCCGTCTCCCGGATCGCATCCAACAAGGTCGTTTTGCCATGATCCACGTGGCCGAGCATGGTCACGACGGGCGGTCGTTCAACCAGCGCTTCGGGATCCTCATCATCGATCATGCGGCGCCAATCCGGAACCTGTGCTTCATCTCCGGTCTCGTCGTGTTCCGCTTGAATCACCTGCTGCGCTTCAAAACCGAACTCTTCCAACAAAATTGCTGCAGTATCGAAGTCAATCTGCTGATTGATGTTTGCCATGACACCATTGGCCATCAACTGTTTAATAACTTCAATGGGGCTGACTTCAATTTCCGTTGCAAGATCACGGATTGTGATATTGGTAGGGATTTCAATTACCTTATGGCCATTCTCACTCATAATAAACCTCCCGCACGAGCCCTTCGGCTGCGTTTCGCGAGCGGCCGAAAAGGCTAGGGGAATAGGATTCTTCGTTTAATTCGCGCCTTGGCGTACCCAGGCTGCTGGTTCGCCTCAGCCATTTTCCTCGTTCACCAAACCATCCATGAAAGCCATCAAATCCTGCCGGGCTTCCGGTGTGATTTCCGTATTGAGGGCTCGCGCCAGTGCACCCTTTAGCGCGGCTTGCCAACAAGAGCGTGAGTCATGTAAATATGCGCCACGACCAGGTGCTTTACCACTCATGTCGATCTTTACACCCTCTGGTCCTCGTACAATGCGGATAAGCGCTCGCTTCGGCAGCACCTCTCGACAACCCACACACGTTCTCTGCGGAACGTGCCGCCGATGACGTTTTCTGGATGTCAAATCCACGCCTCCACATTTCATGCAACGGAATATCGCTAAAATTTTTCTTCCCAGTCATCTTGTTCGCGTTTGCGTCTACGTGTAACGATCATTTCTCCTGTTTCCGGATCGTACTCCACGATACGCTTCTTGCGTTTCTTGCGCTGCTTGTCGTCCTCGAAGTCTTCTTCTCCATCTTCTTCCACAAGCTCTTCCAGCTCTTTCGGTTCTTCGAATTGAACTGGTGCCTCAAGCTCATCAACTGCCGCTTTGAATGCAGCTTCGAACGCCGTCATAGGTTCACCCGGTTTGGCTTCCGAAGCCGCAACTGCTTCGGGCACCTCAGCTTCGTCAGGCTCGAGCGCTTCCTCAGTTTGCGACTCAACGGGAACGGCCTCTTCAGCTGCTACTTCTTCAGCCTCCGCATCCACATCTTCAGGCGCAATGGCCTCAACTTCCTCAACGACTTCTTCCTCGATTTCAGGCTCGACGACAGGCTCAGGATACACGAAGGCTTCGTGTTTCTCGCGGATCTCATCAACGGCTTTTGGCCCGATCCCTGGAATTGAAAGGATTGCATCCTCATCAAGCTCCAATTTCTCGATCAATTGACCGGCCGTTTCGAATCCCGCTTCATGCAGGAGATTGTAAACGCGTGTCGAAATATCGAGCGCTTCGAGATCGACCTGGTAGGCCATCTCCGGGATCGTCTCCCTCACCTTGTCAAGTCGTTCCATTAAGACCTGGCGAATCGCATCACGACGCGAGACCACCTCGGATTGTATCTGATCGACAAACTGCCGCATAAGCTGATACTCTTCGGGCGTAATCGGACGGTTTTCTGCCTTCTTGGCGAGAATGCCTTCCACCCCCTCGATTTCTTCTTTCACTTTTTTAACAAGATCCGCATATTCGCTTTCGGCCTGTAATATTTGGATCGAATCCGCCGCAGCCTCCGGAAGGCTCTTAATATCGATCCGCCAACCGGTAAGTCGCGCTCCTAACCGAGCGTTCACTCCTGCACGGCCAATCGCCAGACTTAATTGATCTTCAGGGACGACGACCATCGCCGTCTTCCCATGTTCCAGATTGTCATCCAGATAGACACCGGAAACCCGCGCCGGGCTTAACGCTTTTGCGATAAACGTCGCCACATCCGGATTCCACTCAATGACATCGATCTTTTCGTCGTTCAGATCGCGCACGACAGACTGGATACGAACCCCACGCAAACCGACACAAGCTCCCACGGGATCGACGCCATCCCGCATTGCAGCAACAGCCACTTTGGCGCGCTTGCCTGCTTCCCGGGCAATAGCCTTGATCTCGACCAACCCCTGGTTGATTTCAGGCACTTCCATCTCAAGCAAGCGCCGCAACATGGCGGGGTGCGTCCGAGAAACGACGATTACGGGTCCGCGTGAAGACTTACGCACTTCCAGAACATACACACGGATGCGATCGCGTACGCGAAAGCGCTCTCCAGGGATTTGCTGGTTGCGGGGCAAAATCGCTTCTGCTCGACCGAGCAATCCGACCATTACGGCCTGTGGGGTGATGGAGTGAACCGTGCCGTGCACCATGTCACCCTCGCGCTCGATGAATTCGGAATACTGCGCTTCACGCTCTGCTTCACGCAAACGCTGCAGCATCACCTGTTTTGCGGTCTGCGCAGCCACCCGACCAAAATCCTCGGGGGTTGATTCAACCATGATGACACCGCCCAATTCCACATCCGGATCGATTTCTCGCGCTTCATCGATCAAGACTTCCGTGGCGGGGTTTTCGACGTCATCGACAATTTCTTTCTCGGCATACACAACGATATCACCCGAGTCGGAGTCAATCCGCACTTCCACGTTCTGTGCGCTGGAAGCGTTAACAGACCGCCGATAAGCAGAGGCCATGGCCGCTTCCAATGTTTCCATCACCGTTTCTGCCGGTAGACTGAAGCGCTCGGTAATCTCGTTAAAGGCTAACGAAAATTCACTTTTCATCGATCGATTTTCCTCATCAGGTCCCTATTATGCAGAAAAAGTGGGCTCCACCCACTTTTGCACGTGACTTCTTTATTTGGAACCCTACGGTTAAGATTTTAGCATAGAGAACTAACCACTGCAAGTAACTCGATTGTTCAAGGACGGACAACGATTTCCCCCAAACCTGTCTGATGCGATCATCTGCCTGCAACCGCTCTGAAAATGTCATTGGACGAGGGTTTGAATTGACGCTGGGGACGCATCCCTTTATCATACCTGCGTGAACGTATCCCCTGTTGAGGTGAAGCATGGAAGTTGGACTGGTAAAAAGAATCAACATCGACGATGAAATGCAGCAATCCTACCTGGATTACGCCATGAGCGTGATCGTCGCCCGCGCCCTTCCAGATGCACGCGACGGGATGAAACCGGTTCATCGCCGCATACTCTATGCGATGCATGCCATGGGCATCCGGCCGGATTCGGATTTCAAAAAATCAGCCCGCATCGTTGGTGAGGTACTGGGAAAATTCCACCCGCACGGGGATATGGCCGTTTATGACGCCATGGCACGCATGGCACAAGAATTTTCCATGCGCTACCCACTCGTTGAAGGCCAGGGAAATTTCGGTTCCATGGATGGTGATCCTCCCGCCGCGATGCGTTATACCGAGGCGAGGTTGACGCCGCTTTCCATGGAGATGATGTCCGACATTCAGAAGGAAACCGTTTCTTTCGTAGAAAATTTCGACGGTTCGATGGAAGAACCCACCGTTCTGCCCGCCGGTTTTCCCAACTTGCTCGTCAACGGCGCGACCGGAATTGCCGTCGGTATGTCGACTTCCATCCCGCCGCACAACATGAGTGAAGTCTGTGACGCCTTGATCTACATGGTTGAAAACTGGTTCACCCTGGATGCAATCTCCCTGGACGATCTCATGAAGTACATCAAAGGACCCGATTTCCCCACGGGCGGCATCATCCTTCATGGTGGCAAGGGAGAGGATCTTGCCGCGGCGTATGGAAGCGGCCGGGGCAAGATCAAGGTGCAAGCGAGAGCACACATCGAAGAAATGAGCCGTGGTCGCTCTCGAATCATCGTGACAGAACTGCCCTACCAGACCAACAAGGCCAATCTCATCGAACGCATCGCCGATCTGGCCCGAACCAATCATCTCGAGGGCTTGGCCGATCTACGAGACGAATCCGATCGTCAAGGGATGCGAATCGTCCTCGAATTGACGAAGAACGCCAATCCCCAGAAACTGCTTCAGGAACTGTATAAGCGCACACCGATGCAATGTACCTTCAGCATCATCATGCTTGCACTTGTAGATAACGAGCCGCGGTTGCTCAGCCTGAAACAGGCGCTGCGCGTGTACATCGAACACCGCATCGAAATTGTGCGCAAACGGAGCGAGTACGATCTCGCCCGCGCCAAAGAACGTGAACACATCCTGGCGGGTTTACGCATCGCCATCCAGAATCTGGACGAAGTGATCCAGATGATCCGCACTGCCAGAGACGCCACACAGGCAAAGAACCGGCTGATGAAAAACCTGAAGCTGAGTGAGATTCAAGCAACAGCCATCCTCGATATGCCCTTACGTCGGTTGTCCAGTCTGGAACGTAAGAAATTAGAAACTGAGTATAAAGAAGTAGTGGCCAGGATCAAGAAGCTGGAAAGTCTACTGCGATCGCCCAAGAAAATGCGAAACCTGATCGCGGAAGAGATCATACAGATCAAAACGGCATATGGCGACCGTCGGCGTACGCAAATCGTCGAAACCGGCAGCGGAAAGGGTAAACGCAAAGTACTGACGGCCGGCGATCTCGCACCTGCAAAAGAAACCTGGATCGCCGTTCGCCGCGACGGCCTGATCTCACGTTCCCCGACGGCGCGCCTCCCCCGATTGGCCAGCCGGTCTGCTCCCAAATTGGTGATCGGCGCCAGCGTACGTGACACGCTCTACCTCTTCAACAAAGATGGTCACGCCGCTGCACTTCCAGTCCACACCGTTCCCGAATGCGATCAGCCCAAAGATGGATCGCCGATTGCCGGAATTTCCGCATTCGAAGGGGAAGACGAAATCGTCGCAGGTCTGGCACTCTCCCCTGAATGGGTCGGGCGGGAAGGAACGGATGCCTTCATTATCTTCTGCACCGAACAAGGCATGGTCAAGAAGGCGACTCTCGAAAGCCTGCCAGGACCTTCGTCACGCACCTTCCAGACCATTCGCATCACCAAAGGGGACCGACTTGGTTGGGTTTGTCTGACGAGCGGCAGCGACGATGTTTGCATCGTCAGCAATGCTGGGATGGCGATACGTTTCTCCGAAACCGAGGTCCGTCCCACCGGACTCGCAGCAGCCGGGGTTATGGGAATGCGAATGGACGAGACGCACCAGGTTGTGGGTTTTGGAATCGCACGTCCGAAAAATGAACTCTTCCTGATGGGTGAAGATGGACAAGCGAAACGAAGCGTTCTGAGCCAGTTCCCCAGTCAGGGCCGCTATGGAAAAGGTGTACTTGCCTGGAAATCCACAGAGACGATACACATCATCGGCGCCGCAATCGGTCAATCCGACGATCGTCTCGTCGCTCACCGTACGCGTGGCACCAGTCGTTCGTTGCGTTTCTCCGACGCCCCTCGTAAGGCTCGCACAGGAAGTGGGAAACCAATTGTGGACATCGATGAGGGCAACCGCGTTACCCAACTCACGATGGTGGTTCCGAAGCCGGAAATCAAATTCGAGTCGAAAGCAGAGAAAACCTTACCCACAAAGAAAAAGAAATCAAAATAGGAATACCTCGCGGCGGCACACATTGTGGATCGTTTTCATTCTCGTGCAGATTAAGATGAGTGAAACCCAGGGAATGACGTCCTCTAAATTTCATTTTACCAACTAGATCAAGCCATCGAAATTGGATTTACTGGGACAATTCGTATATGATCCGCGTCTCGGCCGAGGAATACTCACTTGCAATGACGACCTTCGATCCCTTGGTGAGGGTACCTTGATACGGGGCATCGCCGTACGCCGTTAGCCAACCATCGAGAACGAACGGGATTACCCCACCGGCGGCAATCCACTCGCCATTGTAACGACGCGCAACATGCACGTGGGTTCCGGTGGATTTACCCCCCTCACAGGACGGATGGCCAAGATTGTCCCCTTGTTGAACGTAGACACCTGCGGCAATACGATCGTCCGTTGCCACGTGAAAGAAGAAAAGCACCCAGCCGGTCCGTTCGTCGCCATCTCCATACAAATCGAGTACCACCGCAGCCTCGCCGCTGCGTGCAATCACACCGCTCGCCGGCGCCACAATCCACTCCGCCGAGGGAACACAACCACTCTCCTCGGAGGGAGGTCCAAAATCCAGGGCCCCCAGCGGCAGCGCCTTGCCCCATGAGAAGTGCGGACCCGCCGTGAAATCCCAGACACGATCTGGAGCAAAAGGTAGCGCCAACTCCGGCTGTTGGAGGTTGGCAGGGATGAAATCCTCCTGCAGATCGAAGGGATCGCCCCAAAGGGAAAGATAGGTTTGATAGAAACCCTCCGGGCTGACCGCCTGATCGAACTCCTCCTGGCCGTACAGGCTGGCAAAGACGTGCTGCACCGCTACCGTGCCGGCATTGAGCCATGGATCGGGCCGTACGAGTAAACCGTCGGTCAACTCCAATTCTCGCAGACTTCCCTCCCGCCAGCCGTAGTAGCCATCGTTGATCTCTTCGCCCACCCAGATCAATTGCCCAAACAAGCCGGGGAAGCGAGGATTCTGGTAGCCGAGCGGAAACCGATCTTCATCGTCGTCTGGAAAGGGTTTTGTCAGTGCCTGTGTTTGATATTCCAGCAAGGCCAGCAGCAATCTGGGATTGACGGAATAATTACGCGCCACCACTTCGACCACATCCCACGCATCACGCTGCCGGTCGTAGGCATAATCGGAAAGACCAGCGAGAAAACCGGGACGCTGGCGAATTTCCTCGGAAAGATCAAACCCGAGGGTCGAGGGTCCGTTTACGACCTCGCTGTCCGGCAAAATTTGGAAGGGAGAGCCCAACAGGGGCTGATAGTAAGCCGGGATGCGCATCGGGTACCCCGCCGGGAGAGTTGTTACGCTCGAGGGTAAATCCGGATTCTCCGCAATGATTTCTTCTACACTGGTATTGAAGTGCGCTGCCAACGCAGGAAGCGTGTCCCCGTTTTGGGCGATGTAGTCAAACACCTCGCCTGGCGCATGCCTCGTACGCACAGGCAGTGGAGTCGGGCCGATTTGTGCCGTTGGAGAGGGCGACGCCTGAGCATCCACATTCGAGACGGGCACGGACGAACAAGCGCTTGTGATAACGACGATCGTCACACAAGCAACGATGCCAAATCGCATTTGAGGCTTCATCTTTGAATCAATGTCTCATGAGAAGCGCAGGGGCAGGCGAGGACAATCTGATCGCCTTTAACAAGGGCTCCCTGGTAGGGCTTCGAACCCGCTACCGCAATCCAACCACTCATCTCAAAGGGTAGAGGTCCGTCGGCGAGGATCCACTCACCATTGTACTTGCGTGCAAGATGAACGTGTGTGCCGGTTGCCGTGCCGCCTTCACAAGACGGATGACCGATGAAATCGCCGGTTTCAACGAAGGTCCCTGCTTGAATCCGATCTTCCGTGGCGATGTGCAGATAGAGCAGCACCCATCCCGTTTGCTCACGTCCATCCCCATCCATGTCCAGTATCACCACGCCTTCTTCACTCCGTATGATGTATCCCGGAGCGGCGGCCAAAACCCAAGCGTCGGATTTTACACAGCCAGATTCGATAGACGCAGGCGCAAAATCAAGCGCAGCCCAAGCGCTGTCGCGCTCCCAGGCACCATGCGGTCCTCCCGTCAAAGCCCATACCGTGCCACGTAGAAACGGTAGGATCAATTCCGGCTGCTCGACGCCGTATTCATAGAGGGGATGCTCGTACGCCCAAGGGTCACCGAAAAAATCCTGGTAAATATCGATGAAGTCCTGCAGCGCCTGCTCCCACTCAGACTGAGTCCGATCCAAGGAGAGGTAGTAATGAATGGCGACCGTTCCGGCATTCAAATCCGGTGCCAGCCGCATCGTCGTATCATCCACGAAAACCAGCTCGGTAATCGTACCCGCTCGCCAGCCATAATATCCGTTACTAAGTACGTTCGTCGCCCAAGCCAGCTGCCGAAAGAGTCCGGGGGATTGTTCGGCGATGTGGCCCATCGGATAGGAGAATTCGTCGCCCACGGGCGCAGTCGGATTAGTGACCCATCCAGACTCAAATTCAAGTAAAGCCAACAACAAGCGCGGATTGACGGAGTTGTCACGTGCGGAGATGGACAACACCTCAGTACCCGGACGGAAGGGAGCGCCAAGCGATTCGCGATATTTCGTCAGATACCCGCCGTATGGGCCGGCAAACGCAGCGACATCAAACTCGACGGCGTGGGGTGAGAAAACAATTTCGCTATCCGGAAGCAGATGCTCGTTCGGCCCGGTGACCCCAATTCGATCCGGAATGAATAGCCACTGACCAGGATTGATCAATCCTCTTGCATCCGGAAGTGGTTCCGTTGAAGTAATGTCCTCCGGGACGACACCGAAACGTACAGAGACGGAATACAGACTGTCACCGGGCTGCGCCTCATATGCCAGGGTTTCGGGCTGCTCATCCGTCTGGGCAGTAGCCGTCGGCGGGAAGGTTGGTGTGATCACAGGTTCCGGAACTTCCGGCATCATGGTCGGAATGATAAATTCGAGGGTTTCCGTAGACTCGACATTGGAGACGTTCTCTTCCATCGCTGTGGTCGGGCTTGGCATACTCCCCGATCCAATGGCTTCCTGCAAAGGGACATCTCCGCGCGAACAGGCCAGCGCGGCGAGCAGCAGCGCAATCGTTACAAGGAATAAACTTCGACGGGCACCTCGCAGAGAGGTGCGCTGCCGAGTAAAGTCACCGTCCGATCTGGTTGGTATCATTTCTACAATCACAAGAAACTATTGTATCCTGATCTCTGCGTAAAGTGCCACTGTAAGCCGTTCCATCCCCCGCTGAAACCCATCCATCCATGACGAAAGGAAGCAGCCCATCCGCTGCGATCCATTCACCGCGGTATTTACGTGCAATGTGCACGTGAATTCCTGTTGCAAAACCGCCTTCACAGGAAGGATGCCCAATTCGCTCTCCGGCGTGAAGATACGTTCCCACTTCCACCCGATCACGACTTTCCACATGCATGTAGAGCAACACCCACCCTGTCTGTTCGTAACCGTCCCCATCAAGGTCCAGAATAACTTCCCCGTTCTCCGAACGCAGGACGAGGCCATCGGCCACTGCCACAACCCATTCAGCGGAGTAAACGCAACCTAGTGCATACCCCGGGGGTGCAAAATCCAGGGCAGCCCAGGCCGCTCCTTCCCCCCAGGCGGAGTGCGGGCCTCCGGTATAGGACCACACCTTTCCCTGTTCGAATGGAAGCTGGAGCACCGGCTGCTCCAAATCCTGCGGTACGAGAGGCTCGATCGCCCGTTCAAAAGGATCGCCGAATAGAGACCTGTAGGTTTGGATGAAACCTTGCTCAGAGACCATCTCGCGCCACGCCTCGACATCATAGAGCTGCGCGAACAGGTATTGCAGGCCGACCGTTCCCGCGTTTAAGCCCGATCCCGGAACGACGACACTGCCGTCCGAGAACACCAGCGGTCCCACCCAACCGGCGCGCCAGAGGTAGTAACCCTGATTGAGCTGATCGGCAGCCCAGGATAACTGCACAAACAAACCGCCCCAATCCTGCCGCTGATAACCAACCGGATAGACCTGTGCCATTGTGTCGATATCCGTAGTTGTCACCCAGCCCCCCTGAAGTTCGAGAACAGCCAGTAAAAGCAGCGGATTAACGGAATAGCGTTGCGCTACCAACTGTACAATCTCTGCACCGGTTAATATTTCGAATTCCACCTCCTCTGTGTACTCCGAGAGGTAACCGCCGCCTTGCTCGATTTCACCCTGCAGGTCGAGCATCACACTCGCCGGCCCATAGACAAGTTCTGAATCCGGAATAAGCTTGTAACTGGTGCCTTCGGGTTGTGGAATGGGTACCGGGATTTCGAGTAGTTGTCCCACAGCAAGATAATCGAGACTCGCTAATTGGTTTGCCCGACTGATCTGGAGCACGGATACGTCGTACTGTTCCGCGATCAAGCCAAGTGTCTCCCCCGGCTGAACCACATGGTAGAGCACATCTGTGCGAACATCAGGCGTGTTGCGTACAGGATCGGCTGTCGGCGGCAGTGATTCCTCGCCCGGCTCGCGCGATGGTGGCAGTAAGGCAATTAATGGATGCTGGGTTGGCGTCGGAGAAATCGTAGGCAAAGAATCGACATCATCAGTGATGGAGGCCTCTTCGTTGTCCGCAAACACTACGGGCAACGAACAAGCGATCGTGCTGGCGATCGAGGCAAGCACGACGAAGCCGATGCTTATCCAGCTTCGGGATCGAGAATTTTTCAGCAGCAAGAATTATTCTCCAAACATTTAATACCGATCCGACAACCTGGTCGATTGTGGTGCGCAGGTTTGCGAGGATCGCATGGCATCGCAATGACTCAAACATGACGCCCAGACCCTTTTTCAGGTTCAAGATTCATGCCAAGCCGCTTGAAAACCCGTCGACTCATTCCGGGAAGACTTCATCTACCAGGCGAATGTACTTTTGCAGCAACTCCAAGACCTGCCTTTGATGAATTCGCACTTGAAAACAAGATCCCAGGGAGCGAAAATACCAGGCTTGATCCTTGCGTGGCCGATTAAACCGCTCCCACATCTGTTCCCCTTCCCGCTGGAAATAGGTCCGAATGGAGCGCATATTATCGATTTTATCAGCCAGGGCGAGTACGAGTACATCATCAGCAGCAACTTGAAGCTTGTCCAGCGTTTCCTGCTTGCGCACCTTCCAGGCAGCCGAACGATCGGACTCGGTAACCGCAGCTACAAGCTCGGCCACACGCGCGCTAAATTCCGCTCGTATCTCATCCAGGGTTACCGAGGTGTCCTCCACAGTATCGTGCAGGAATCCGGCAATGACGATCTCCTGCACACATCCTGCTTCGGCCAGGATTCTACCTACGGCCAGCGGATGCACGATGTATGGAACGGAAGTGCCTTTACGGCATTGTCCGGCATGTGCCCGCACGGCAAATTCTATCGCTGCAAAGAGGTCATTCATTATAAATATCGTATTCCTTCGTTGGCTGAACGCGTCATATGGATTTTCAAATCCGACGGTTCACCGAGTCAGCACTTCATGAAAGCACATGACCAAAAGATGAATTCCCATGTTGCCGTAGAAATCGTTGGAACTCAAAGCCACTTCTCGAGCAGCACGGACGGCTCATGGACACTCCGCAATTTCCCTCTGTGATCGATGAAGGACCATCGACCCGGATCGTTCATATAATAAGAATATCCCAGTCGTTCATACAAACGGCGAGCGCCGTGGTTTTCTTCTGCGGCAGCAATCACCACCCGTTCATATCCCGCCTCAGTCAGGATAGATTCTGCCTCGAGGATCAGGCGCGTACCGATGCCCCGATTGCGGAAAGTTGGCCGGACTCGAAAGGCGTGCAGGTAAGCGCTGGAGAACCCTTGATGGATATCCGCTCGATGGGCATTGAATTGGATAAAAACCTGACCCACGACGAAGTTATCGCTTTCAGCGACAAGGATCAAACGTTTACCCAACTCCATCTCTTCCATCACATGGCGGTAAACCCGCCGATATTGACGGTATTCTCCTTCCCATTCCATGCCGGGCAGGTCCGTTTCAACGGCAGTCCGAATATAGAAATCGAGCGCCTCAACCATCGCGACTCTCCGCTTCGATCAGTTGCTGCAGCAAAGCTTCTTCTTCTGCCTTCGATTGCACTTCCCCATTGATCCAGGCCGCCCGTAGTTCCCAGAGAATGCGACGATAACTCGGTCCCGGCGGCAAACCCATGGAACGCAGAATCTCGCCATTCGTTTTAGGTTCCACAAAACGCCAGGTGCTCAGGTATTGATCAATCATACTGCGAGCGTGCGTTTCGCCCTGCAGCGCCAGCCAGGAAGCCGCAACGGCCATCTGGCGACATTCATCCATCCGAGCCGTCAATTCACTCGCTTTGGCCTGATTTGCCAACTTGGGCATATCCCGGCCCAGACTCGCGGCGTCGATAATTAGCGCCATCAATCCGGAGGGGAAATGCAAACGATTACCGGCGGCACGAATCTCTTCCTGGGATAGACGAAAGAACAGGAGTGTGTAGATGAGAAAATCCTTCTTCGGCAGATCTTCCAGTCGCCATGCCGCCGGCGCTTGAAATACGAACACTTGGGAAATACGATCTTCGAGCCAATCGTCCCAGACGAGTGTGGGATGGATGGCGTGCAGTAAATGCAGACCTTGCAAACGAGCCATGATTTGCGGCATACGCGATTCGTGGAAGATTTGAACCAGTTCGCTGCGCAGCCGCTCGCCACTGACACGATCCAGAAGTGGAATTGCCTGGCGGAGCAATTCCAGGGTTCGTTCTTCGATCTCGAAATTGAGACGCTGTTCGAGGCGTATGGCACGCAGCATGCGTGTAGGATCGTCCACGAAACTGATGGAGTGCAGTACACGGATTTTGCCTTCGCGTAAATCTCGCCCCCCACCCCAATGATCGAGCAGCTGACCGTAATGCCGACCATCGAGACGAAGCGCCAGGGTGTTGATGGTGAAATCGCGGCGATGCAAATCCAACTTGATGCTGCCCCGTTCTACGGAGGGCAAAGCTGTTGGGTGCGTATAGAATTCCCTTCTGGCGGAAACGAAATCGAGATCAGCCGGCAGATCCACTTCTACGACGTTTGAAGCGCCAACGGCTTGTAAAAGCCTTTCGCTCGCATGATCGAGGTGCCATTTGGCTGTGCCAAAACGTCGGTGGCTGCTAATGCGTCCACCGTACTTTGAAGCCAAACGCTTCGCTAATCCGATGGCGTCCCCTTCCACGACGAGATCGAAATCCACACTGGACTCACCCAGCAACAGATCACGCACGAAACCACCTACGATGTATAAGGCGACGTTGTGCGCCATTGCTTCCTGCGCGATCTTTTTAAGCAGCGCCAATCGCTCCGGCTGAAGCGCAGTATGCAATCGATCGATGAGATTTGTAACCGGTGGCTCTTCGACAAGTGCGCCAAGGCTCTTCAATAGATCCGTGCGTGTAACAATGCCGATGATCTCGCCGCTCTCCGCATCCGCAACAGGCACCTGGCCCCAGCCGTGTCGAATCATGGCGCGCTGCAGATGCTGAACGGAATCCTGCGGATGAACCGTTAGCTCTCCAGCGTCCATGATGCTGGAAACGGACCGATCCTGCATACCGTGCGTCATCGCCCGATCCACTGCCCGGCGGGTGAGTAAACCCTTCACCGAATTGCCATCCACCACGGGGTAACCCTCATGTCCGGAACGCTGCATACGCGCAAGTGCATCGGTAATGCGAGTATCCGGATCCAAAACCCGGGGACCACGCGACATGATTTCGGCCACCGTTTTGACAGGCTCGATCACCTGGTGTAAGAGTACTCGCAGCTCCTCACAGATGTCCGCCAATTTGCGATCTTTGATCAACGCCGCAGCCGCCCGATCGTGCCCTCCCCCGCCAAAATGTTCCGCTACACGGCTGATATCCAAGAGTGAGGACGAAGAACGTCCGACCAGCTGAATGCCCCCGTTGAGGGCTACGAGCACCACTAAACCATCCGGATCAAAAACGTCACGCAGTTTATGTGCCAGCGTGGAAATCTCATCGATCATCCCACCGGCGACTCCGCTGGCGATCACGACCGAAAGGCCATGAATTTCGAGTGTCTCCGCGTTTTCGAATAACGCATTGAAGAGCTGTTGTTGTTCGGGAGAAAGTGGATGATTAAGAAAACCCGCAGCAATATCGAGGCTGGCACCAGTTTCAAGCAGCCATGCCACCGCCTGGGCATCTCTCGCGGTTGTAGAAGCGTAGGACAATGACCCGGTATCCTCGTAAATACCCAGCAGTAGCAAAGTCGCTGTGACGAGATCGAGCTTGATGTGTTCTTGCTGGAGCGTTTCGACGAGCATGGTCGTGGTCGCGCCAACGTCCTCAAGATGCATCGTCCAGGATGGATCCAACACATCCGCCTTGGGATGGTGATCGATGACATTCACACGGGTATTCTTGCTGACACCTTTAACCGAAACTGATGATTGCGTGTCGACCAGAGTCAACCGTTCGACACGACCTCGAGGCAAATCCTGGAATTCTTCAAAGGGTAACTGCTCACCGTACAACGTTAGATAGGCACGCACGTTGCGATTCAAGCGCCGCGGTAAAATCGCCAGCGCATCTGGATGAAGCAGGCGCGCGGCAAGCAAAGATGCAATAGCATCAAAATCCGCTTGCTCGTGTGTCAGAATCAAGTGCATCGCCATACATCCCGTCGGGCAAACCCAAGCCCTGAAACCACAAGGGTCGCTGTTTGCCGGCTCCCTCCTACAGGGCGATTATACAATGGGCTTGAAAATCGCGTTTTCTCGAAATGGGCAACTATTTCGGCCAGGTAGAAACCCATCCGATCCTAGTGGTAATTTAGACTGGAATATCACACGAATCGGAATATCTACGACCTTGAAGATACAAATTAGTTGTGACAAGATTGAAAATCACGATGGATTTTAAAAAGGATGCGCTGTTCGATATCCGCCCTGCGAGCCTTAAAGACACAGCCGAGATCGCACGTCTAAGCGCAGAACTCGGCTATCCCGCTTCGGAAGCGCAGATTCGAAATCGACTCCAGCCAATTCTAGAAAACTCCGATCATGCTGTATTCGTAGTCGAAATCCCTGATGGCCCCATCGTGGGATGGGCTCATGTATACCTGCGTCCGCTGTTGATCTCAGAATTGAGCGCCGAAGTTGGGGGTATCGTGATCCAGGAAAAGTATCGTCGTCGAGGGCTTGGAGAGAAACTACTTCAAAACATCGAGAAGTGGGCATGTGGCCGGGGCTGCCAGATTGTAGCGCTGTACTCCGGCATGCAAAGAAACACGGCGCATCAGTTCTATCCAGAGATCGGTTTCACCAGAGTTAATACTTCCTGGAAATACGAAAAGAAATTGTAGTTTGCGTAATTTGAGGACGGTGATGAACCTACCAGCTGCTTGCGTTCACTGCGCGGGCATATGAATTAGCGCGCCGCCCCTCGCAGGAAGGTACAGCCGCAGGCCATCATCGTTAACCTGGAGTTGTTCTTTGGCGACGGCGTTGAGTACCCCTCGTCCGGTTTCCCAGCCGATCGAATCGACGGCAAGAAGTACGCTGCGTGCCTCGTCGTCGATATTCAACACGATAACAACCGAATCACCCCGCAACGATCGAACACAGGCAAACACACCACTTGCGTTATCGGTCAACAAAGTCCGATAGTCCCCTCGCCGCAATACTTCAAGGCGATGACGCAATTGGATCAGCTCTTTGACATACTCGCGCAGCGCATAATCCCACTGCGTTTCGTCGGTTGGGAATGCACCCCGGCAGTCGGGATCCTTCCCTCCAGACATGCCAATCTCATCACCGTAATATATCGCCGGAGCGCCGGGGAATCCCATCTGGAAGAGAAACGCCTGGCGCACGACACGATCGTCTCCGTTGCAAAGGGTTCGTATACGCTCCGTATCATGGCTTCCCAGCAACACATAATGGGCGTAATTATTCACTTGCGAATATGTCTGTAGAACATGATCGATCCTTTCGCCGAATTCGATGGGAGAAATTACCCTCTTGGCGACAAAATCCAACAATGTGCCCCGAACAGGATAATTCATCAAACCGTCAAAATGTCGTTCATCCACAAAGCGAGGGTCTACTTCCCATACCTCCCCCACCAGGTAAGCGTCTGGATTGATTTGCTTCACCTGCGAGCGGAAGTCATCCCAGAATGAATCGTCATCGATCTCAGTGGGAACATCCAATCGCCAGCCATCCGCGCCCAGTTCGATCCAATAGCGTGCCACGGAATAGATATACTCGCGCACGGCAGGATTATCGGTGTTGAATTTGGGAAGGCTGCGGAGGTTCCACCAGGCCTGGTAATTGAATTGATTATGTGATTCATAGGCATGGAGGGGGAAACGTCGGATATGAAACCAATCCCGATAGGGCGATTGTTCCTGATTCGCAAGCACATCGGCAAAGGCGAAAAAACCGCGTCCACAATGGTTAAAAACCCCATCCAGGATGATATGCACATTATTTTGATGTGCCTTTTGGATCAGAGCCCGAAAAACCTTCAGATCGCCGAGTTTGGGATCGATTCGAAAGTAATCGTGCGTGTCATAACGATGGTTGGAAGCCGCCAGAAAGATCGGATTGAGATAGATTGCGTTCACACCCAGGTCGAGAAAGTAATCGAAGTGATCGATCACACCTTGCAAATCTCCCCCATGAAACCCCCATCCGGTTGGTTTCTCATTCCAGGGACGAACATTGGGTGGATCGTTGCCTGGATCGCCATTGGCGAAACGATCCGGAAAGATCTGGTAAAAAATCGCATCTCGTACCCACTCAGGAACCGCCATTCATTTACTCCATCAATACAACATCCCGACAGTGCCAGGGAAACATCACCTATTCTTCGTTTTCAACATCCGAACCCAACAACTCGATCTTGCTCAAGGCCACATCGATCGCCAATTCGGGATTCGAACCCTGAACCGCAGCCATCTCTACGGCGCTTTCCAACACCGGGCGATATAAATCCAAATCCTCAAAAATCGGCCGAGGAACACCCATGAATAGCGCGGCGGTAAGCTCTCGCTGAAGAATATCCGATGACTCTAAACCCGAAAGGACCGAGAGATGATCTGCGTTGGACGATTGGCTAAGGAGCCCCTGCGCTTCTGGCGTTAATAGATATCGCATGAAGGCCCAGGCAGCTTCCATTTCAACATCCGAGAGGCCCTGCAACAAATACATATTTTCGGTCCAAACGAATCCCGCCAATCGTCGATCTGTATCTTCATACAGCGGCCAGAGATCGACAATCAAATTCTGGATGCCTACTGCTTCTTCGTATCGTCGAGCATTCCAGGTGCCATCGATGACCCAACCTGCCTGACCGGTCTCGAAGAGGGCCAGATCTTCGTCGGAGTTGAACGTCACACGACTGGGACCTCGAATATAGGATAATAACTCCAGCCAGCAGTACCCTGCGGGATTATCGATCGTGACTGCGCCCATCTCATCCATCACCGATCCGCCACAAGCCGCGATTTGGGAGACGGTAAAATCGAAGCCGAGATCGAAAGCGATGCCCACCTTGCCTTCTTCCTTGAGCTGCCGCGCAGCTTCAACCCAAGCATTCACATTTTGCGGTGCCGCCCCAGCCAGGGACCGATTGCGATACAAAACGACGCCCTGAAGCTCTAGCGGCAAACCGATGCGGGCATCCTGGTAGGTCACCTGACTCCATGCCAGTGGATGGACATTGGTTTCCAATTCCTCATCGATACGATCGGTGATATCGACAATCAAACCCTGAGACCATATCCTTGCGCCCCACGTTGAAGGGGCGAAGACAATCGACGGACCCATTCCCCCTTCCTTAATCGCTTCGAGTGCACCAGCAAGGTCTTCTTCGGGGAAGTATGCAATCGAAAAATTACTCCCAGGATTTTGCTCCAGGAAGCGATCAATGACACGATGCATGCTGTACAATTCCTTGCTGTTCCAACTCAACCAAATGCGAACCGCCCCTTCCAGGGATGGCGCGAAAACCGTCTCCAGTGGAGTCGGCGAAGCAGGCGCAGCAGTTAGTGATACGGTCATCGAAGGGAGAATCTCTTCGTTGGGAGTAGGTGAACTGGGAGTACGCTGACACGAAGCCATCATCCCTACGATAAGCAATCCAATTACCAGACAAGTTATTTTTCGTTTTGGCGGCATTTTCGATCCAGCTCGATATTTCGTGTGTGTGCCCGGCATAGAAACAGAGACGCTTTCCCCCGTTCCTATGCATAATTCAATCGCGGCGTCTCAGTCTACCATATTCCAATGGTTCCAAGAATACGCCGCATTTGAAGCTTCATTCGCTTGGGCGTTTGCCTTAACGTCAAACATCCAGCAAAGTGGGGATTTGTGTTATACAATCAAATCCCTTGGATACCTTATAATGCAGAACAACTGGAGTGGACACAGCATGTCTTGGCGTTCATCAATCGAGAATAGACTCGAAAGCCTGTTTCGTGCGAAGCCTGTCGTGATCCAGCGTGATCATGAAAACCGAATGTCCATTCTCGAACTACGCACATGGATCCCGGTACTCGCCCTTGGAATTCTTCTCATCTTGCATCTCCGCCAACCGCTCACAATAACTGCGATCGGATTCGCTGGATTATTCGGTATTATCTTCACCGCATTCATCTGGTCGCGTGCGATGCTTTACAACGTCGTAGGAAAACGAACGCTGGTCTATCGAGCAATTCAGGTCGGTGATGAAATTGAGGAGATCGTCGAGGTCCACAACAAATCCCTTATTCCCATCTTGTGGGCAGAATTCGTTGATAACAGCAATCTACCCGGGTATACCATCTCAAGTGTACGTAGCCTAAATCCACGTGCGTCCATCCAATGGCGGGCTGGTGCGATCTGCAACCGTCGAGGTCTATTCCATCTAGGTCCCTGGGAATTACGCATGGGAGATCCATTCGGTATCTTCAACGTGCGTCATGTTTTTTATGAACCCGAGGAGATACTGGTATTTCCTCCCCTTGCCAAGCTGCCTCCGGGTTTGATGCCACGTGGTGGTTCACAAGGTGAATTCCTACTCGTCCCCCAACCTTTGCACGCGGAGACAGTAAACGCCTCCTTCGTGCGTGCATACGTTCCCGGCGATCCGCTGCGGCAAATTCACTGGCCAACAACAGCAAGACGATGCGAACTATACGTCAAAGGATTCGAACCTGAAGGTACTTCCACCATTTGGATTGTCCTGGACATGGATCGAGAAGTACATTTTGGGGAAGGACTATCGTCCAGTGAAGAAGTCATGATAATGATCGCTGCTTCACTGGCTCGTGAATACCTTCAAGCCGGATTGTCTGTTGGTCTTTACGCACATGGTGACCAACACGTCATCATCCCGCCGCAACGAAGTCGATCCCATTTCTGGACCCTACTTCGAGGGCTGGCCCCACTGCATACCAGCGCGTCCCACTCCCTAGCAGAGACAATTATGGCAGCATCCGCCATTCAATCTTCTCAACATCTTGCGGTGGTCATTACGCCTTCCCTGAACACCAGCTGGTCAGCGAAAATGAATCCCTTTGCCAGTACCAATCACGGCACAGTAATGGCGATACTGCTTTGTTCTGCAGAATCGAGCCAGACAGGGAAAACGGAAGCTGCTGTACTCGAATTATCCAAAATGGGTATCAAAACGCGCACTGTACTGCCAGCTACGGTTAAACCCATCTATGCTGCTTACGGAGAGCTGCATCGCTGGGAGTTCTCGCAACTTGGCACCGGTGCGATCATCACTCGCTCGAAACCCCGCGCTACGATGGAAATCTCGATCGGAGCCGATGAATGACGGCATCCGCGCTGGTCCGACGGACGAAGCATTTATACCTCCCCCTGGCGCTCGTTTTGGCGATCGCGCTTATCTTTTCGGCCAGCATTCAAGAAGCCCGCTGGACGCGGCATGAGGTATCCTATGCCCTGATTTCCTTGCTGGCCATCATCGTTGGGGCCGCAACTGCCGTTTCAAGATTCCGAATCAGAACTATCGTCTCATACCACCTGGTATTGTCCATCATCGTCGCCTCCGAAGCGGTTGGGCGTTTTTTTCCGTTTCGAATGATTTTCAACAACGAACTGCAGATCAGTGCCACCCAATTCATGAACATCCAGATCACGAATTTGCTCGACCGTATTTACTATTGGATCCTGGCGATCATCAACCGCCAGGAAATCTTTGACAAAGGATATGTACTTTTCTGCATTGTTTTCCTTCTCTGGAACGGTCTGGTGTGGTTTATGTGGTCTTTCATTCGCGAGAAGCGCGTATTCGAAGGCATGGTGCTGCTGGGATTGATACTTGGCGTGAATATCCATCAAGGTGCGAAGTCGACGAGCCCGCTGGTAACTTTCACCGCACTCACTTGCTTTCTACTCACTTTCATGGCGTATTCCCGCACGCACAGCGATTGGCGCAGTCGGATGGTCGACCACCCGGACCTCCAATCGGATTGGAGTTTTACTACCGTTGTTCTTACTGGAGTAATCCTGATTTTCGTTGTCATCTTCCCCCTTCTAACGACACCCGAAGGCTGGCAGAAAATCGGTGACTTCCTGGATCAATTTCAGATCGAGCCAATAATGGACGATTCCTTGTTGCCGGATGCCCCCCGTGTTGGCAGAGAGCGCATCACCGCCTACACACCGGACATGAGCACAATCGGCACACCGCTGCAAGAGGGCACAAGTACGGTTATGCGAGTGCGCCTGAGTGACCCCGTACCGCCGCCGCCTGAATTGAATATTCAAACTGTCTCGATACCAAGGCATTATTGGCGCAGTGCAGTCTATGGGGAATATACCGGAAGCGGATGGCTTCCTGTCGAATCGCGGACCATTATTGATTCGATCCCCGATGCCAGAACCGAAGCACCGGAAGGCCGATATTTCCTCCGACAAATTTTCTGGATTATCGCAGAGCACAGTGATACGCTTTATTCGGTCAACCGACCGGTGTGGGGTGATATCAACGTACAGCTTGTCTCAATTGGTCCAGATGACACGTTAACCTCCGGGTATACCAATCGCTACGTCGTCTCATCCTTTGCCGTCGATATTACCAGCCGTGAACTTGCTTCCGCCGCGTCGACGTATCCGCAGGAAATCACAGAGACCTATCTGCAATTGCCCAACACCATCACCGAGCGCACGCGAGAGTTAACCGAGCGAATCGCCTTCGGTGCCGAGTCAAATTACGAAATCGTAAAGCGGATCGAGGAATATCTGCGCAATAACTACACCTACAACCTGGATGTCCCACTTGTTCCTGAAGGAAGGGATGCCGTTGATTATTTCCTTTTTGACGCGCCCGGCGGGTTTTGCAGCCATTATGCATCTGCGATAGTCGTTATGCTGCGTACACAAGGCATTCCCGCTCGTATCGTTACCGGGTATTCGATGGGTGAATTTGATCATCAAGTGAATGAATACCGTGTACGGGTAAATAACGCACATGCCTGGGCAGAAGTCTACTTTAGCGGATATGGGTGGATCGAATTCGAACCCACTACAACACAGGAAACCTTCGACCGCAATCTGACATATGAAGATTTTGAAGATATCATCGACGTCGAAATCGAAGAGCCCGCTATCCATTATGTACCTAGGGACCTGGCACACACCATCATGCGCATATCCCTTACCATCCTCGGCATTGGAGGTGGATTGCTTCTCTATCGAAGATCGGATTTTACCCGCAAGTCTCCGCGCGAGAATATCGAAACTCTTTATACACATATTCGCCGATCACTGAGATCGTTGGGCTATACGGCCTCACAAAGCACCACACCCAACGAATTTCTGGCTCGCTATACGCCCGTGTTATCAAACCATGCCCGGATTCAGGAAGCGCTTTCAGAAAGCACATCGGTCTATCTGAAAGCCAGATTCAGCGCCCTGGATATTAATGAAGATGCAGCACGCAGGCTTCGGGCTTTGTGGCGTAAAACGCGACGACAACGCTGGGCATTGTGGATCCGTCGTTTTTATCATCAACATTTGTCCAGGTTCGTTCCCCATAATAGACGAGATGCAAAAGCCGCATAGCTACCCCAAGACATTCAATCTGAGGCGGAGATCTGAGAAGAGATAAGCTGATTCTCTGATATGACGTGCATCATTACGTTTCTATATATAATGTCCAGCACGACAGATGCGTAAAAAATCCCCCCTTTCTCTCCCGGATTTACACCAAAAGAAGCCGCACCACCTTCCGAATACCCCCAGGCCGCTTGGCACGAGCGGCGAAAACCATTATCATTTCCATTCCTCCGGTATACGATACTACTTCATGCCGTCAAATCGGGGTTGAGATTACGAGGAGCAAGTAGGATGGCGAAATTAGTAGATGGACGGGCGTTGCCTGGGAAGCTCTTCATCGTTGAAGGAATCGACGGATCGGGGAAAAGCACGCAGCTCGACATGCTGCGGAAATGGCTACTCGGTCAGGGGTACTGCGTCGCATTCAGTGAATGGAATTCGTCACCCATCGTACACAAAACCACAAGACGCGGAAAAAAGAAACGGCTTCTCACCCCGACATCCTTCAGTCTGATCCACGCTGCCGACTTCGCCGATCGAATGGATCGACAAATGCTGCCGGCACTAAAAGCCGGCGCGATCGTCCTCGCCGACCGATACATCTATACCGCCTTTGCGCGCGATGCTGCCCGCGGAGTCCATCCGGAGTGGGTACGCTCCGTTTATTCGTTTGCAATCGTACCCACAGTCGCATTCTATTTCCACGTCTCGCTTGATGAAGCATTGGAGCGAATCTTGAGTGGGCGGCCATCTTTGAAGTGGTATGAAGCCGGAATGGATTTGGGTCTGAGTGACGATCCCTACACGAGCTACAAACTCTTTCAATCGAAAATACTCGATGAATATGAAAGCATGACCACCGAATTCAACCTCGAAGTCATCGACGCATCTCTGCCGCTTCTGGAACAACAAGAACTGGTTCAGGAAGTCGTACAAAGCCATCTTGGTGACGCGCTGCGTACAGAACCCAGTGCCTGGCATCAGGTGCTGACGTCCGAAGGATTGATCGGCCACTATCTCGAAAAAGACAACCCGCGTGAGAGAGCGCCATGACGGATTTGAAATTCTATGGCCATGGACTTCCTGGGATAAAGAAAAAAAGTCTTCCCGGCAAACTGATCGTGCTGGAAGGTACCGACGGTGTGGGTCGATCCACCCAGATCGCCTTGCTGCGAGAATGGCTTGAATCAGAAGGCTACGCAGTCGCTGCAACGGGTTTCAAACGGGGCAAGCTCGCGGGGAAAGGAATCAAATCCGCCATGCTTGGCCACACGCTCAGCGACACGACGATGAACATCTTCTACATAACGGATTTCGCAGATCGTCTCGAGCAGGAAATCATTCCTGCCTTGCGGGCGAGCTTTGTAGTCTTGCTCGATCGTTATCTCTATTCCATCATCGCCCGCGCACAGGTGCGCGGTGCCGATCCGAGTTGGCTTCGCGATATCTTCGGCTTCGCCCTGGTTCCCGATATCGTTTTTTATTTGCAAGCCGATCTCACCAATCTTGTGCCTCGCGTGTTGAATGCACGCGGTTTCTCTTACTGGGAGTCCGGTGTGGACATTCTTCCCGGTCGGGACTATTATGACAGCTACATTGAATATCAGACACGTCTGCTCGCTCAATTTGACTCGATCGCGGACGAATTTGGAATGATCCGTGTAGATTCCAACCAAAGCATCCACGATGTGTTCCAAAGCATACAGAAGCAGATCTCTCATACGATCGCGGACATGAAATCCGCCAAGCGATCGAAGAAAAAGACGGAACCAAAAGATGGAGACAAACAAGGCAAAGGCAGCAAGGGCAAAGTGAGAAAAGGCAAAAAACAGCATTGATAAACCGAAAAATGGAAATCACGCTTCAACATCACCATTAGGCCGACAATCATCACTACGAGGAAAGCGAAGTGGAAAAAAGCACCACGAGTCATGAATTGACCCCGGAAGAGAACGATATCCTGGAGCAAATTGCGCAAAAAGGCGATCCGTATTCTCGTCAACTTGCTTGCCTGATCATCTTCTGGAACCAAGGTTTATCCGACGAAGAGATATCTACGAAGGCCAAGATTCCTCTCGATGAAGTCCAAGACGCTATTCAAAAGTACAGGGAAAAGGGAACCCTTATTTTCCCAACAGCCCTGGTTGAAGACGCAGTTGTCGCATTGGTTTCCGGACGAAGCGATGAAACAAAAACCAAAAAACAGAAAGCGCCGGGTGTCCTGGCGGATGACTACATGAGCGAGGCTGGCCGCAAAGTTCTTCGCTTCTACTTTGGACAAATGTTGGAAAATGAATCAGGAACACGCCTTGGCGAAGACATCGAAGCACTGCACGATATGCGCGTGGCCACACGAAGGATGCGTTCTGCATCTCGCGTTTTTGGACCTTATTTCAAACAAAAACGGATCAAGCCCTTTATCAAAGGACTTCGACGTACGGGCCGCGCACTCGGACGAGTTCGAGACATCGATGTATCTTTGGAAAATGCAAGCCGTTACCTCCAACAACTGTCAGAAGACGAGCAGTCTGCATTGGATCCATTACTCGAGCGATGGCGGCAAAAAAACCAGGATTTGCGTGCATCCATGCTGAATTACCTGGACAGCAAACGCTACAAGACTTTCGTGGATGAATTCAACACATTCCTGGCGACAAAGGGGGACGGCGCCAAGAAAATCAAGACATCGAAACCAAACACCTATCGGGTTTATCAAGCCGTCCCGATCCTGATTTATAAAAGATATAGCATCCTTCGCGGGTATGATGAGATCATTAACCAAGCTCAGCTTGAGACGCTGCATGCACTGCGTATCGACGTTAAACGCTTCCGCTATCTTCTCGAATTCGTTCGTGAAGTAATCGGCCCAACGGGGAAGGATGTTATCCAAGAATGCGTAATCGTACAGGATCATCTGGGCGAGTTGAACGATGCCGATGTTTCCTGCCGAATTCTCGTTGATTTCCTGGAAGAGTGGCGGAAGAAAGGCCGCCGCGAATCGACCGATATCAGTGGCGTGGCTGATTATCTGGTTTGGCGACAGGTTGAATTACACACACTCATGGAGATATTCCCGGCAACGTGGATCCGATTCATACGGTCCAATATACGCCGTAAACTCGCTAATGCAATTTCAGAACTATAGGCTGACGCGTGGAAGTGAAGGGAATCCTGTGCGTTGTATACGAATCGCGATAGGATCGTCCCGTAAGATCTATCACAACGGAGTAAGAAATGATTCTGGTTCTACTCGGCCCCCCCGGCGCCGGTAAGGGGACGCAAGCCGAACGCTTGCAGGAGACCTTCAGCCTGGTCCATGTAGCCAGTGGAGATTTGTTCCGCGAGAACCTGCGTGAACAGACGGAGTTAGGTATCCTGGCGCAAAAATATATGGATCAGGGAAAGTTGGTTCCAGATGATGTTACCATCGGTATGGTCCACGCCCGCCTCGAACAACCCGATTCTGCAAAAGGTGTCATCCTCGACGGTTTCCCACGAACGATCCCGCAAGCACGCGGTCTCAACCAGATGCTCGATGATACAGGCCGAGAATTGGATGCCGTCCTGCATATTGCTGTACCTGATGAAGAATTACTCCGACGCTTATCCGGACGATGGATTTGTGAGAATTGCCAGACCCCCTATCACGACCTATCCAAACCGCCGCAAAAAGCGGGCGTATGTGACATGTGCGGCGGGAGGTTGTATCAGCGCGATGACGATAAACCGGAAACCGTGCGCGCCCGTCTTAAGGTATACCACGAGCAGACCTCCCCGCTCATCGAATTCTATCGTGAATCAGGCCATTTGCGAGAAGTGGATGGCGCGGGAGACATCGACGCCGTATGGCAGGCATTAAAAGAAAGCGTACAAGCACTCGAATCCTAGGAACGGGAGCACTCAATCGGAACCCCATGTGTGGATTTTCGATTCAACCTCCTGCATAAAAGTGCCTTTCGGATCTAGAATTTAAGATTGTCGGACAAATTCCATACTTATCCCCCTTTCACGGGGGAAGAAGGAATCTCTTCTTAATACTCACTTTCCAAAATGAGAATCCTGATTCTCCTCTCACCCCCCGTTCGCCCCCCCGTTGGGGGGACAACAGGGGGTAAGTAAAAAACAATTTTCAACACACTTTACAC
>Ga0307430_1000606_pt1 | contig 30183 bp, 30 predicted proteins | sample SalMarWE160130MG_FD_202159 | JGI IMG/M metagenome (GOLD analysis project Ga0307430, IMG submission 202159) | Salt marsh sediment microbial communities from the Plum Island Ecosystem LTER, Massachusetts, United States - WE1603-130 | ecosystem: Environmental > Aquatic > Marine > Intertidal zone >...
ACCTCAATCGAAAGGCGAAATGCGATCCGGCTTTACAATTTTGCTGGCGAACCAACTTCGCAGCTGGATCCAGGGTTTTTGGGTAAACCGCAGCGGTTCCGCATCGAGCTGCTGTTCGGCACACGTCATCCCCATTTCGATCAAGCGATCGGCCTGTGTGTAATCCCAAAAGGCGATATCCGTTGGCGCAGGCAGTCGAATCACACGCAGCGAAGCGCCAGATGTTTTCGCCCAAGCGATTTCACGGGCAGCTTGTGCTTCCACCATCAGTGAGACTGCATAGGAGGACATGCCCAGAATTCCTTTGGCCGTCTCCTTCGAACCCATGGCGTGAGATACATCCAGCGCAAGAATCTGTGTAGCGCCTCGTTCGATGGCCACTCGGATGGGAAGCTTGGAATATACACCACCATCCAAATAGCGCTGATCACCAACCTTCCACGGAGGGAAATAGGGGGGTACAGCCGTACTCGTCATGGCGCCGTCGATAATGCGATCATCGTCGAGATCACCGAAGACACGCAATTCGGCTGTTTCGATATTCACAGCTACAGCGTAAGCCGGAACCCCAGCGCTGTCGCGCAGCTGCCCGAAGGTGTCCACTTCCTGTGGCAAATGCTGACCCAGAAATGCCGCCAGCGCATCGCTCGGTACCAGGCTGTCCTCTTGCCGGACCAATCTGCGAACAACGCCAATCGCTGAAGGTATGCCCACTTCCTTGGGCCCGGCCGCCCGCCAAAGATCCTGCATACGAGCGACCCCGCCCGGGCTGGGATCGTATGCCATATAAATGGCGTTCAACGCGCCCGCAGATGTTCCCACCACCATTTCGGGCCGAAAACCGGAGGCGAAAATCGGATCCAACGCGCCAGCTTGCAGGGTACCGTAATTCGCCGCCCCACTCATTACTAGTGCTCTCATTGAATCAACCCCTTAAAATCGTATTGAAAAACCTGTCGGCTCCAACTACTGCTCAACCGGACGGATGGCTACAATCGGCATCACGTCTACCAGGGCGAGATATCCCTCTGGCGTATGTTCCAGCTGGTAACCAATCAAACGACCCAATTGCCGGATGGCCGTCGGATGTCGTCGGGCATAATCCAGCACTTCCTCTTCCGCTTCGTCGAGCGGCAAGCGCTGCGCCAACGCAGTGAAGCGCCGGCGTCCGACGGTCACATCTACCCGCGGTGTTTTACTGATGTTCTGAAACCAATCCGACTTCTCTCCCCATCCGGAAGCCACAATATAGGTATCCGTATCCCTATCGTGGCGCATCACTTCCAGCACCACACGCCGCGCAAGACCGCTGACACGCCCTGTGTGAGTCATCATCAACGCACGCTCACCCAGCAGCCAACCCAATCCCGCTCGATACAGTAAGATGGGGAAACGGAAGAAAATGCGCCTCAGGCCGCGTGGAGGTTTTACCTCATGTACCTTTTCAATCATCGGCCACCTTCAATTCGATCGCCCCTTCCGGACACTGCAGCACGCAAGCGCCGCAGGCGATACAGCGTTCCCCATGTTCAAAGGCAACAACTCGCTTCTCATAATCCGGCCGCCAACATCCAACCGGACAAACTTCATAGCACTGCCAGACGCCTTTGCAGCGTTCGGGGTAAAAATGAATTTGGAGTACACGCAAGCGACGCGCCAGATCGATGTGTTCTGTGAGCATCTCAAGCATGGAAGGGGATTCAGCCATACGCCTACCTCCAACCCATCAAACGAGGGATCAGCCAATACGCCAGCCCTAATAATACAGCGATGATCGCCTCCCAACCCCAGTTCGCCTGTTCACCACGCATGCGTGGGGACATTCCTTGTAATTCGGCACCAACGAAAACCGAGAGCCCGGTTAATCCTACAACGCGATTGAAAATGTCCGCCAATGCCGTGGAATGTACGAACCACGAATAGAGCAGCATCCCCGCCAGTGCAATCAACCCCAACGGCAGACTCTTCGCCAGACCATCAATACCAGGCAGCCAGGGAAGCGTGATGGCGTAAAACAGCGACAATCCAAGCATAGCGGCGAGTAAAGGCCAGAAACTGGATGGCCAGAGCAACGCCACCGGGATGAGAATCAGCATCGCATAAAAACCCATCGTGGCTGCTAACATCTCCAACCGATCACGCAACGGAAACCGTACCTGGCGCATGTCCTCGGTTTTTTTCCTCCCGGCCTGGATATAGGCTGGTAGATCAGCAGCGCGGACGGGCCCCCAATGCACACCCCATTTCGTCTGTTTACGGATCAGCCAACCATCCACACCGTTGGCACAGAGCTGCGGCAGAATCAAGGCTCGATGGTTAACCACTTCGTCCAACCGGCTGGTGCTTAAAGCGCCGATAATACGCTCGGCGGTAAGAAAACCACCACCGGCCGCACACCAGACATTGATGCCGCTCGAGTCAACCACCAGCAGCCAGACATGCAAATGATGATCGATGGCTTTCACCAGGCGCCGGACAGTGAGTTCGAAATTTCCGGTTACCAAAACGGGCGAGTCAGGAGTCGGTTGGCCAATGGAATACAAGCCGGGCTGCATCTTTGGATAAGGCGGTATGATGCGAAAGAAAACCGCCCAGAGATCGACCAACAGGGTTCGCAAACTCATCCGATAGCGAAGGCGGCCTTTGAACGAAACCGGCAATGGTTGAGACCCGTCATCGAGTTTGGGTTCCGCCAGGAATAAGCATAACGAACCCAGCAAGGTTCGTTCGATGACATCTGCGCGGAAGCCAGCGCGCTCGAGTGTGCCTTGAAAATCGCGCAATGGATTTGTCGTCGTGCGTGTCAGCATCCAAGTGATGAAACGCAAGGGGATGTGTACCATGGCAACCGCGAAGCGGGCGGTCCATCCGTGCGGCGACATCTCATCTAAGATAGCCAATCGCCCGCCGGGTGCCAGCAAGGAATGACAAGCCGAAAGCACATATGCTTGTGTATCCCGGGACATTTCACTGAAAGCCAGGCTGCTGACAATGAGGTCGAAACTGTTTGGCTTAAAACGCTCGGCGATTAAAGCGGCATCCACATGTTCCAGAACGACGTTTTTATACAATCCCGAAGCAGCCAGTCGATTCTCCGCTTGTGCCAGCATCCCTGAATCTAGATCGATCCCCACAACCTCGGCACCCTTCGCCGCAATTGCAACGGTGAGCGCACCAGTCCCGCAGCCAATCTCAAGCACACGCATGCCTGGCCGGACAAGAAGCCCGACAAGTCTATCCTGCAACTTGTGAAGCTTTCCCAAGGTAAGCAACTGAATGCCGCGATCGTACTTCTCAGGCTGAGTCTCCAACCACTTCATAAAGACGGTTGCCATTGTGCATCCCCTTGGTAATGGATAATAGACTGACCAGTCAGTCTTTTAGACTATATTCGCATTTCTTTTTTTAGTCAAGCACGATCAAACATGTCATTGTGCTATAATCCCTGCATGGAAAAACAATCGCAAACACAAGCCGCGAACAGCGCCAATGGTACTTTACCAGAATCCAACGTGATTCTCTTAAACCGCAGCCAACTTTATGCCGCCTTGCTGCCACTGGCATTCGTCACGGGAATTGCCGTCGGTTTTTTATTTTGGGGCAACCAAACCCCGAATCAAGTCAAGACCGTCGAAGTGCAGTCCCCAAGCCCCCAACCAGAAAGCGCCACAGCACAACCCCAGACTCGCTTCGACATTGACGTCGACGATGATCCTGCCATAGGTCCCGAAAGCGCGCCCATCACGATCGTTGAATTCAGCGACTATACTTGCGGTTATTGCCGACGTTTCCACGTACAGACTTTCCAGACACTGCTCGAAAAATATCCGGACCAAATCCGATTTGTCTATCGTGATCTCCCCGTCTCCGGCGGCTATGAAGCCGCACAGGCAGCAGAATGTGCTGATGAACAAGGTGCTTTCTGGGACTTTCACGATCTACTATTCTCAGGCGGGCTCGGATTTGACGAAAACGCTTACCGCGACTATGCAGAGACGATCGGCATTGACGCCGATTCACTCATGGAATGCGTCACGGAAGAACGATATGCCGAGGAGGTTGAAGCGGATGCCCAGTATGCGTTTAATTTGGGTGCCAATGGAACCCCGACTTTTTTCATCAACGGCATTCCCCTCGTTGGCGCACAGCCCATTTCAGAATTTATGAAAATTATTGACAACGAACTCGAGAACTAATCGATACGACAAGCCTGGGAGATAAACGTAAATAAGCGTCGATTGCAAATTCGACGCTTATTATTTAATTCATCCATCTACAACCGAGGTCAAGCAATTTTTCGGACAGGATTTCCCTTCCTGGTTCTCTTTAATCCCGGCTGCGTTATCTCTTCAGGAGATTCTATGCTTTCGATCAGAGAGCCTTTCGCCAGCACAGCGGGAATGTCCTTTCCATCGATAGGTCTTCCCAGATAGTACCCCTGCGCAGCATCACAACCCTGGGCATAGAGGATCGAGAGCTGATCCACCGTTTCGACCCCCTCGGCGATGACCTCCAATCGCATACTGTGAGCCATAGCGATGATCGCCTTCGATATTGCCGCATCGTCCGAATTATTGGTTAGATCCTTCACGAAAGTTTGCGCGATTTTCAGGGTGTCGATGGGGAACCTCCGCAGATAGCTCAAAGACGAATAACCGGTGCCAAAATCATCAATTGAGATGCGCACACCCAAGTCTTTCAGGTTCATCAACGTTGAACTGCTGGTTTCCGTTTGTTCCATGAGTGTGCCTTCCGTGAGTTCCAATTCTAAGCGTCCCGGTTCGAGTTCGGTATCCAGCAAAATTCGCTCGACGACATTATAAAATGCACCCTGTCGGAATTGACGCGCCGATATATTAACCGAGATTCGAAAAGGTGTTAGGATAAGGTCCATCCACTCCTGCACACTCTCACAAGCCTTGCGAATAACCCATTCCCCGATAGGAATAATCAACTCGGTTTCCTCTGCAAGATCGATGAAGCGGCCTGGTGATAGCAATCCATAATTAGGCAGATTCCAGCGCAGCAATGCTTCCAGACCAATGATTTTGCCGCTGCGCATGTTCACGATGGGTTGATAGTGAAGTACAAGCTCGTTGCGATCCAAGGCATGATAAAGGCTGCTGCGGAACGTCAGCCGTTCCGTCGCGCGCAGATTCATCTCTGCAGCGTAAAATTGGTAATTGCTGCAACCCTTCTCTTTTGCGCGGTACATCGACCGATCCGCAAATTTCAGTAAATCTTTGGCGTTGTCGGCATCCATCGGATAAAGAGAGATACCGATACTCGTGGTGATAAAGACCTCACGCTCGCCCACGTGAAATGGCGGCGCCAGCATATTGTTGATCTTCTGCGCCACGATAACCGGCACATCACCCTTCGAGAGACCGTCGAGGATAATGATGAACTCATCACCGCCCAATCTGGCGACGGTATCGGTCACTCGTACACATTTCTTCAGTCTTTCGGCAACAGCTTGCAGGATGATATCTCCAGCATCATGCCCGAGCGTGTCGTTGATCACCTTGAAATTATCCAGGTCGAGGAACATCAACGCCACCTGTTCATTATTTCGATTGGCATGCGCCAGCGCCTGCGTCAAACGGTCTTTGAATAACGTACGATTCGCCAATCCGGTTAGATGATCGTACTGGGCGAGATAAGACAGTCGCTCTTCGACCTGCTTGCGCTCGATGGCGTAACGCAGCGACCGCGTGAGCAGGTTGCCGTCCCCCTGTCCCTTCACCAGACAATCTTGTGCCCCTGCTTTGATCGCTTGTACAACGACCTGCTCATCGGAGACATTACTCAAGGCCACAATCGGCAGGTTTGGAAATTCGGAATTGATCACACGGATCGATTCCACGCCTTTCGCATCAGCCAGGGTAAGATTGAGTAATACAATATCGAAGGAGTTCTCCCGCAGACGATCAATCGCTCGCTTAAAGACTTTCTCATGATGAAACGAGAAGCCTTTTATATTCGATTCCTCGAGCATTCCTTGCATAAGCCCGGCATCATGAGGATCACCCTCGACGACCAGCACCTTGATCTCGTGCGAGTTCGTCATCTCACCCACCCTTCAGAATCTAATGAACTTCGCCATGTGTACTCCATTCACACACTCTCGAACGCATGAAGATCCGGGCTATAATGTTGGGCCATTCCAATGAATGCTGCGATGTTCAGAGGACGCTTCACGACACCACCAACGGCATATACGATCACATACGCATTACCAAGAGTTCTTGGCGCAGAAAAACCTTACGGCTTATAGCAATACCATTTACAGATATAAATTATCCGTGTTAGACCACTCCATCGTACAAGAAACCCACCAGCTACCGACCTTACGGAAACCCTACAAACCTGGTTCTACATCATACACCAGGTTAAGCATGGTTTGTACAACAAGCTATCCCGCTTCGGCTGGGCTACGACATTATTCGGAAGTCCATTATGGCGACGGACTTTCGATTTCCACAACAACCATGCGGTGATCGGATGCCAGTGAAGTTGAAACCCATGCGGAAGTGGGGTTCAGGTCACGCAGCCAGACGAAGTCGATGCGCGAACGTGGATCGATCGCCGGGCTGGTTAATGGAGCCGGGTCGATACCTAAAAGCATAAAAGGGTCTTCGAAACCGGCCGTCAGGATCGCCTGCGGGATGGGTTCATGGTAATCGACGTTGAAATCGCCGCCAAAGACCGCATTGGGCCGATCGCCGATAAATTCCAGCGCTTCCGAAATTTGAGTCTGGGTGTCTTCATCACTCAATCCCATCCAGATCCCGTAGGCGTTCAAAGGCTCTCCGTCGAATTCAAGATTCACCTGGATGATGCCCGTCTGTTCCTGCAGACTCGTCAACCATTGCTGTTCAGAAGACGCCACGGGTCCTCGATACAGAACTGCGATACCTGTGAGATGTTCAACCGTAGGCAGATAAACCTGATTCATATTCAATTGGCGGGCAAGATAATAAGCATCGTCCACACCGTAGCTGGTGATACGCGCCGTATCCACTTCCTGCAGCACAACCACATCGACCTCAGCTTCCCCGATCGTGCGCGCCGTGTCCGCCAACGTAAAATGCCATAAGTCATCATAGCCATAATGGATGTTATACGTGGCGACTCGCACAACATCATCGGTGTGGAAATCCTGCGCCGGCTTCGGCCAGGTTGTCACCAGCGTGAAAACGAGTACGCCCAGGACGAGCACACCATCTGTAACGAGACGGAACTTCGGATGCGAGAAGTAAGAATCGACAACGCCCTGCACAACACTTCCCACACCAACCATCACGCCCGCCGTTAGAAAGACGACCCACCCATACCCTCGCAAGATGGGAAGCGTATAAGCGTAGGTGAATGTAAAGGCGTATATAAAATTTAGCAGCAAGAACAACAACATACCCAACGCTATGTTACCGCCAGAAATCCGACGGGTTTTCGGTGTGCTCTCGAAGGCGGAACCGAAGTTGAGTAAAGCCGCAAACTGTGCCAGGAGCAAGGCCAACAAACTCAAGCCACCCTCAGAGAAATAGCCTACGATCAATCCTAAAAACAGCAGCAAGGATATACCAATACCAGCCAGTGAAGTTTGGGAAACACGCACGAACATATCTCGTATCGATGTTATGGCAAACAAGACCAACATTCCCATAAGTGCTGCAGCCGAAGTGAAATACGTGGTTGAACTCCAGCGCGCCACAGCGTTGGGAAACGATAGCAGCGAGATCTGTAAGAAGAGAAATCCACACAATGCGATTCCGTCCACGACACGGATACCAGTGACTTCGATCTTCTCCTCATCTGGTTGTCGGAATAGCATGATGGCTAAGGTAATTACAGCGAAACTCCACAGGATCTGCACAGACAGCCAGGAACTGCGCAGGCTGATATCATACGTATCCCCAGCGGCGCGCAATAACTGATCCAGGACCAACGCGCTGAGCATAGTTTGCACAAACGATCGTCGACCGGTCTGCAAGCGGGTCGTCAGGTAGAGACTCCCAAAAGCAACGGTGAACAACGATCCCCAAAAGCGTACACCGGCAAGATTGACCGACAGGCTGACACGGGCAAGCGCCGTCATTGCTGCAAAGACCAATGCCCACCGGTTTCGATTCTTTTTCGGAGTCCAGAGCGGCGCAGCAAAGGCCAGCACCACCAGGAGATTACTGATCACGAGCCAGGCATCGGCAGGCCCTTCGAATATCTGATCGTAGATAATGCCAAACAACACGGAGAAAACCACCCGCAAAGCTTGCAGTAAAAAGAGAAAGACAGATACAGACACGACCGAATCAAGGCCTCGCAGCTTCATCGTATTCTCCTTTCATGAAGTTTGAGCTGACCTGCGAATCATAAACACAACCCGAGATTCGCCCCGGGCTAGGATATCGATGAGCTAAAGGATCCAATCACGGATAGAAATCCTTCAGTTCGTTCACCGGAAGGGTAATCAAGCCTTCGTGTTGTTCGCCCACCTGAGTCACTTGACGTGGCTCTTCTCCCACCAAAAAGGCGGTGTAGGCAGCCACCAAAGCATCTAAAGCATCTGCTTCGCAGAGACCATCCAAGGGCAGATTTCCCGTCAGCAGGTGATGGCGAGTCATTTCTTCGAGCACGCGCAGGGGATTAAAAATATCGAATCCTTCTTGATAGAGAACCAACTGGCGCTGCATGCGTCCTTCGAGGGTTCGCTTCAACAACGGCCGGTGCTCCAGGATGACGGAAAAGCAAGCATGCGGATTGACTTCCAGGAGCGTATGCCCAACAGGTTCTTCGCCGATGAGAAATTGCTGAAAGGACATTTCTTGCAAGCGGCGAAAAAGACGAAACCCATTCCGAACCCATCCAGGTGCCTTTTGTTCGTCTGCCGGTGTATTGTAAAGGCGTATGTTCCGCTGACGAAGTATAAATTCACACACACGCCACTTCGCCCAGGTTTTTCCATCCGGTTGCAGATTGTGTCGACGACGGATTTTAGATTGTCGCATCAGACCTATATTTGGACCTTGTGGTGCGGCTATAGCGACGATGACGTTTTCCAGTCCCGCCACGAATGCCAACACGGATTCGATATCCCCCTGGTCCAATGCCAATATTTGTTTTCGTTTATCGATGACAGCGTAGTTGATAGGACGCGTCCCCGCCGTTGGATCGATTCCCATATATGCGACATCTGAAAAAAGCATCATGTCCTCCCACCCCAGACGTGTTTACGAAACACGTCATCGTCAAACGGATTCAGCCCGACAGGCGACAGCGAATGCTTCCCATACTTCCCGATCGGTATGGTAGGGAGCAAGCCAAGGCGGTTCCGCTGCCGTACGCAGCGCCGACTTTACTGAACGTCCAGCCATGATTGAATAGGCCACATACGCCCATCGGGTCCGATGAAGGCCTAAACTGCTGTGCAGCAAGACACGCAATCCTGCGGAGACGGAAGTATGTAGAAAAACGGCCGCCAACAAGCGCTCGTCAAGTCCCGCTTGTGACTCATCCGCCACATCCATCCAGAGGAATTGTTCCGGAACCGATCCGGAAAAATCCTCCGGAGATTCTGGTTTAAAATGAAGGATGACGGATATCCCCGTCTGATCCATAAAATCATCCCACGTTGCAGGAATGTGTTTTCCACCTGCGGCGTAGATTTGATCGTGAATCCAGGTCATCTCACCTTCCCGCACCCGTCTTCTCAGTATACATTGACCTTTTGACGACGGCGAGGCTCGCGGCTATACTTTGCATTCAGGCGGGAATACCCATCAGGAGGAGATCATGACTAAAAAGAAATCCAAAATGAAGGATGGAAAAGCAGCGGACGGTTTCAAATTAACCTATGCCACGATGTTCGATCCACCCGAAGAACTCCACGAAAGTTACGAAAGTTCTCTCGCACAAATCAAAAGCAACATGGGCGCCGAACATCCAATGATCATTGACGGCAAGGAAGTCAGTGCTTCGGAGAAGTTCGAGGTCCGCTCACCGATCAACCAAGATTGGCTGCTGGGAACCTTCCAGCAAGGAACGGACAAAGATGTCAAGAAAGCCCTTGCAGCTGCACGCAAGGCGTTTCCCGCCTGGTCACGAAAACCCTGGGAAGAACGTGTCAAGCTGTTGCGCAAGGCAGCCAAACAGATCGATAAACGCATCTTCGAATTTGCCGCCGTTATCTCGCTCGAAGTCGGCAAGAATCGCATGGAAGCCCTGGGAGATATTGCAGAAGCAGCAGATTTGATCCGCTACGCCTGCAAGCAGATGAAAAAGAACAACGGCTACATCGTACGCATGGGCAAGGATCCCCTCAAGGGATACAAAGCAAAGAATACTTCCATATTGAGACCGTACGGCGTTTGGCTGGTTATTAGTCCATTCAATTTTCCCGGTGCTTTAACCGGCGGTCCAGTTGGTGCAGCACTGCTCGCCGGCAATACCGTGGTCATGAAACCGGCCTCAAACACACCCTGGACAGTTCGTCTCCTGGCTGAGTGCTTCCACGACGCGGGCATCCCCGCCGGTGTGTGTAATTACGTCACCGGCCCCGGAAGCACAACCGGAGAGGCATTAATTTCGAACAGCGAAGCGGACGGAATCACTTTCACGGGCTCGTACGACGTTGGCATGAAAATTTATAAGTCGTTTGCCGAAGGCAAATACCCGCGCCCGATCATCCTTGAGATGGGTGGCAAAAATGCCGCCATCGTCTCTGAAAACGCCGACCTCGATCACGCCGCGGCCGGAATCGTCCGCTCCGCATTTGGTTTGCAAGGACAGAAATGTTCCGCGAATTCACGCATTTATGTCGTCAAAAACGTCTACGAGACGCTCCTGAATAAGTTGATTGAACTCACCGACAAACTTTCCGTCGGCGATCCGACGGATCGCACAGTTTTCATGGGACCGGTGATCAACAAGAAGTCCTATCAAGATTTCAAACGCTTCTCGAAGCAGTTGGCCGACGCAGGCAGCATCACCACTGGCGGCAGCGTCATCACCGAGGGCGAGATGAAGAAAGGCTATTTCTGCCAACCTACAATCGCCGCCAACGTGCCGCTGAAGCACCGCTTGTGGAAACACGAGATGTTCCTGCCGATCACCATGATCCATCCGGTCGCCGATATCCAGGAGGCAATGACTCTGGCCAACGATAGTCAATACGGCTTGACGGGCGGCTTCTATGGATCAAAGAAAGAAGCCCGGTGGTTCTTCGAAGAGATCAACGTCGGCGTCGCTTACGCCAATCGACCGCAGGGCTCGACGACGGGTGCCTGGCCGGGGTTCCAGCCATTCGGTGGGTGGAAAGGCTCGGGATCTTCAGGCAAGAACGCCGGTGGTCATTACTATCTCACGCTCTACATGCATGAGCAAAGCCGAACCTTGATCCGACCGGTTTAATATCACACTCCGACGCCTGAGAGACAGATCTTCTCGGGCGTCGCACAACCTATGCTCACATGGAGGAAATGTTGTCATGCGGGAGTGTCACAAATCGGAACATTCACACCGGACCCATCACCGCGGTCTGAAATAACAGGACTTTCATGGCACATCGTGTAAGTTTGGCGCTGATCTTGATCGGGTTGATCACCCTGCTGGTTTACATCACCAGCGCATCCAATCAAGAAGGAGACCCCCAGGTACTTTTGGTGGGAGCTTGCATCTCCTTGATTGGGTTGTTGTTACGCCGACGTGCGATCCGCAGCAGGGCTCGACAAGCACAACGCTTTCGATTACTACGGCGCGACCAACCGGATGAAATGGAAGAATGAATCCAACCACGATTAAAATGCCTAATTTTTTACCGACAACCTCTTCGAAGTCTGGTAGACTACGGAGGGCTAATAATTCCACAATGGAGGATCGACATGGCTGATTTAGTCGCCTATAAAATTTTCGGAGATGACCTGCAACTCGTCGAGATCGAACTTGACCCCGGGGAAGGGGTCCGTGCAGAGGCAGGCACGATGACGTACATGGAAAACGCCATCGAAATGGAGACTTCGACCGGTGGAGGTCTTTTTAAGGGCTTGAAGCGCGCCGTTACAGGCGAGAGTTTTTTCATCACCACATTTCTCAACAACGGCAGCGGCAAATCACACGCCGCGTTTGCAGCTCCCTACCCGGGCAAGATCATCCCGATCACCATGACAGATTTTGGCGGCAGTATTCTTTGCCAAAAAGATTCCTTCTTATGCGCCGCTCAGGGCATCGAGATCGAAGTTGCTTTCACCAAGAAAATCGGCGCAGGGATCTTTGGCGGCGAAGGTTTCATCCTGCAACGCCTCGAAGGCGATGGATTGGCCTTCGTGCACGCCGGCGGCACGGTGATCGAAAAAGACCTTGCTGCCGGGGAAACACTGCGAGTCGATACCGGCTGCCTGGTTGCCTTTTCGACCAGCATCGACTATGACATCCAATTCATCGGTGGTTTCACAAATGCCCTCTTCGGTGGAGAAGGGTTGTTCCTGGCGAAAATTACCGGACCTGGAAAAGTCTACTTGCAGAGCTTGCCCTTCTCGCGAATTGCAGACCGCGTTATGGCAGCCACACGCCATCAAACTGGCGAACGCAAGGGCATCGCCGGACTCGGCGGTCAAATTCTGGGAGACCTGATCAGCGGCAAGTAAGAAGTAGATTCGCACCCGCCAACCACACGAGTGCAATCTAAAACCGACATTCGCTCGAACGGAAATACCCGTATCAGGCGACGTTACTCCAGCAACGCTCGCGATATCTATCGATCGGTCAACAATGCCGATTGTCCGGGGAAACAGAGACTGTTTCCAGGAATACATCCGCATGCCAGGACTAACGGACCAAACAGGAGATCACCACGCTTCCGGGGAAGACATCGTCGATCAAGCGCGGCAGGCATGGCAGGAAAGCATGCTGCGCCGTTTGGACGAACTGCGCTCCGAACTGCATACCCGCCAACCTCAAATCGTAGCCGATCGATGCGGCGGATTGTATCGAGATGGCAGCATTCGCTTCGAGTATTGGGGGCAAAACATCGCCATTCCCTGGGACACCTTGGCACCCGTGTTCGTGGAAAAAGGCAAACCCTGCTCTATATTCGATAGTGCGATGTTGATTTACTACCTGCACACCGCCAAAGGAACCAGCCTTGCCGACCGGTGGATTGCCTTCCGCGAACTTCCCGACGGGGCTTTTTACCACCAGGCATTCCAGGGATACAGCGGAAATCGATTGGCACGTCGATTCGGAGAACGCCCTGAAGATTTCGATCTCGCTGCACAGAAACTGGATGGCTGGCGCCTTTCCGCACTTGCGTCTTTCGCCTATGCATTTCAACCCTTACCGCGCATCCGTATGGCGGCAGCACTGTGGCCGGGCGATGAGGATTTCCCTACCCATGCATCCATTCTTTTCGACGCAGCCTCCGATCAGTACCTGACCACATACGGTTTGGCACTTATCGGATCCGGGCTGGCGGGTCGTTTATTGCACGCTGGCAAGGCCACTTGAGCTAAATAGCCCGGTCAATCCAGGAAGTTACAACGTAATTACACTGTCGGCTGTGTTCATTGCAGTGATGATATCCGTCATACCACCGACGATTCCAACACGGACAGCATCACTCAATCCCAATCGGTTAAGACATGTATTGCACAGCACCAGGTGGACACCTTGCCTCTCCAACGTTACTAGTTCTTTCAGAACGGGAGATCCCTCACAAGCCAGTTTCACGCCATCCGTGTAAAAACATACCGCTTTTGGCAGTGGATCAGCCATCATCAACAACTGGAATAGCTTGCCCGCCAGCATCTGGCGCAATTCCTGATCGTGTGTCTGCCCCATTCCATCGCTTGTAAAGATATAAACGATAGATCGCTCCATGGATATTGACCCTCCAAATGATAACTCATGCCCCAAAGTCACACTTCGAACGACTTTCGCCGAAAAGACTCGATAAGTATAATCGAGTCAAACAAGTAAATATTAACAAGTACAAATGAGTTCTATCGAATTGTGTAGCGCCCTGGCGATCGTTTGTAACTATCCCGGAAGCTACACACCCATGAAATAGCCCTCCGCATCGAATGGGGATTTCGTCAACGGACGGGTATTTGCCATTACAATCGTTACGATCGACAAGACATTGAAATTGCCATCGTCCGTGGGGTTTCGTCGGAACAAATGTCCATTTTCTGCGCAGTGAGATGGCGGCATCTTCATTTCACGTCGCCAGCATCGCAGCTTCATCGAATCGCACGCATTCGAGTAGAGGCTTGTAATTGATCGTGGACAAAACGACACGCTCTCACCTGACCTGTAAAAAGGGAACATTTTGACAGCGAATAACTTGACCCAAGTACAACGAGCGCATATCAAAACGCACCTTGCACAGCTCTACTCCGAAGAGCAGCGCACGATGGCCTTTACGCGGATTGAGAACGCGCTCGAAAAACACCTGCTTACCGCTGGAGAAAAACCACCTGCTGCCAACCCACTATCCGAACGCGACGCTATTCTGATTACCTATGGCGAAATGGTCAGGCAAAGCGGTGAAAAACCGTTAACAACATTGTTTAATTTGCTGTCGAATCAGCTTGAAGGAACAGTCAACGGCGTTCACATTCTACCTTTCTTCCCGTACTCTTCAGACGACGGATTTTCGGTGACCGACTATCGAGCTGTGGACAGCGATCTGGGAGATTGGTCCGAAATCACAAAGATCGCCGATGTGTTTCGTCTGATGATAGACGCCGTCATCAACCACGTATCTGCGCAGAGCGACTGGTTCCAGAAATTTCTCTCCGGGGATCCCGCCTACCTGGATTACTTCATCCGCCTCGATCCCAACACCGATCTCGACGATGTCGTTCGCCCGCGCGATCTGCCCTTGCTGACCCCTGTCAGGACATCGCAAGGGGAACAATACGTATGGACGACATTCAGCGCCGATCAAATCGATCTCAATTTTGCCAATCCTGACGTTCTCCTGGAAATTCTGGAACTTTTGCTCTTCTACATTCGCCGCGGTGCCCAGATCATTCGCCTGGATGCAATCGCCTTTCTCTGGAAACAAGTAGGCACATCCTGCATCCATCTACCCCAGACCCATCGCGTTGTGAAAGTGATCCGCTCTGTGCTGGATACCGTCGCGCCCTGGGTACACATCGTCACCGAGACGAATGTGCCCCACTCCGAAAACATCTCCTACTTCGGCGACGGCAACGACGAAGCGCATATGGTCTATCAATTTGCGCTGCCGCCGTTGGTGCTGCACACATTACTCTCCGGCGACGCGTCCCGCCTTACGGATTGGGCTGCCGGTATTCACCTTCCCTCTAAAAAGGTAACCTTCTTCAACTTCCTGGCATCCCACGATGGTATCGGCCTTCGCCCGGTCCAGGGTATCCTCGCTGCGGATGAGATCGAGGCACTGATCCGACAAACGAAAGCAAATGGTGGCGGCATCTCCTATCGGCAAGTAAACGAAGACGAGCGTCAGCCATACGAACTGAATATCAATTATTACGATGCACTTGTCGAGCAAACCGCGCAAAATCCCGGATCGGATCGACAAGTGGCGCGATTCATGGTTTCACAAGCGATCATGCTTTCCCTCATCGGGGTGCCGGGAATATATTTCCACAGTCTGTTTGGCTCTCGTAGTAACCTGCAAGACGTAGAAAAAACCGGCAAACTGCGCAGCATCAATCGGGAGAGACTCAAGCTTGCCCAGCTCGAAGATCAACTCGCCGACCACACTACTATTCGTGCTCGAGTATTCCGTGAATACAAACAACTCCTGCGCGCACGCCGACGCTTTGCGGCCTTCCATCCGCATGGCGAACAGCGTGTCCTCGAGGTCGATCCATCCATCTTCGCACTCATGCGATATGCGCCAAACAGCCCAAGCATCATGCTCTGTTTGCAGGAAATTTCAGGGGAGGCGTTCCGCGCGAGGATAAACCTGCCTGATTACTCACTGCCACGGGCGGAAGACGTCCTCTCCGGTGACACCGTTTCCCTCGATAACTGTCCCCTGGATCCCTATCAGGTTCGCTGGATAAAACTCGATGGGAGCGACTAAAGATGAAGATCGGGTTGTTACACTACAGCGGTCCTCCTACCATCGGTGGAGTCGAGCAAACCCTGTATCACCACAGCTCACTCTTAACCGAGTTTGGACATACAACGCGGTTGATCGTGGGCGCGGGAGAAAGGTATGATCAACGCATCCCCGTGGATGTGGTTCCAGAACTCTATTCAAAACACCCTGCCGTTCTCACGGTTAAACAAGAATTGGACCGAGGTGAATGCAGCCATTCATTCGAAAAATTGCGTGCAACCATCCAAGAGCGATTGAAAGCCGTCATCCAAAACCTCAACATCTTGATCGTGCATAACGCAATGACGCTGCACAAGAACCTCCCGCTCACAGCGGCTCTCTGGGAACTGCATACCTCTCGCCAATCGCCGCCAATCATCGGTTGGCATCATGATTTCGCCTGGGATCGAGAACAGTATCGGGATGAATTGAAGTGTGCATACCCCTGGGATTTGTTACGTAAACCCTGGCCGGAGACAATCAACGTCGTTGTATCCAAAGCACAATGCACTCGTCTGGCAGAAATGTATGAGATGGAATCCACTTCCATTCATGTCATCCCGCCAGGGATCGACCCCAGCGTGATCGGCAATTGGACCGACCGGACGCGCTACCTGGTGGCAGAACTCAATTTACTCGAAGCGGATGCGATCCTTTTACTGCCCGCCAGAATCACTCAGCGTAAGAACATCGGTTTTGCGCTGCAGGTGCTTGCCGAGCTTCGTTCACTTTCGCAACAAGATGTTCGCCTGATCGTAACGGGCCCTCCAGGGCCCCATAACCCGGCCAATGTTGCTTATCTCGAGCGTCTGCTCGCGCAACGGCGTGCATTAAAAATTGAGAAATATGCCCATTTTCTCTACGAATCTGGCACACAGGAATATCAGCACATCGATCAAGCCACAATGGCGAATCTATACGCCTTGAGTGACGCGCTCTTTTTTCCAAGCCTTCAGGAAGGATTCGGGATTCCACTCTTACAAGCAGGATTTACACGTCTGCCCATTTTCTGCAGCGATATTGAACCGTTCCACGAAAGTGTGGATGATCGCGCAGATTACTTTGCTTTGGACGATTCACCAGAAAGCGTGGCGAAGGACATCGCAGAGAATTTGTTTACAAAAACCAGTTTTCTCCTGCGCCGCCATGTGTTAAACGAGTACACGTGGGAGACCATCGTTTCCAAGATGATCATCCCCCTACTAGAGAGTGTAGACAATGACTGAGAGACAGATAGAAAAAGCAAAACCACGCAGAGGTCGACGCAAGCGAAGCCGCGTTCTCGTTCCGATTTTCAACAACGTTCTTGGCGAACCGATGATCTCGCTTGCACACCAATTAAGTGATGGAAAGATGGTGCAGGTCTTGGGTGTGGTTGCCGTTGAGAGCGATGAGACTTTGAGTCTGGCATCATCTCTCACGCAAGAATTACGCACACGCGTGCGTAAAGCGATACGAGCCTATGGGGGTCAGCAGTGGCCCAAGATCATCGCTTCAACCCATCCGGCATTTGACCTCACCACATTTATCAAAAAACAAAACGTCAATCTACTTGTGCTGCCATGGACAACGAAAAATCCCGAGTATTGCGAGATTGTGGAATCCTTATTGAAGTACGCGTCATGCCCGATAGCGCTTCTTCAGGGAAGTGCACCATCGAAAGGGGATCGCATTCTCGTTGTCCTACGGCCCGGCCCCGACAGCGAGTTGGCCTTACGCCTCGGACTCAATCTCGCTCGCAGCGGCGGTTACACATTGTCCACCATCCGTTCAGAGACCTCGATCGACGATCTCAGTACCGGCGATACCATCCCCGGCCTCGATCAAGTACTCGAACACTTACCTCAAATTGAAGATGCCTTACTCATCTCCGAAGACCCTGTAGATGCCATCATCAAGCAAGCCGAGAAATTCGATCTGCTTATCGTCGGCGCGTGTGAAACCGACGATGTGGGAGATGGGTTGTATGAGCCACTTAGCTCTCGCCTTTTTAAAGAATCTCACATCCCCATCTTGTACACATGTTCAGGTAGACAATCAGTACCCCAGCCACAACCGGATTTTGAGGGCATCGAGGCAATCTCGATCCTTGTCGACAAGTGGTTCGCCGAGAATACATTTTCAGCCAATGAATTCGACAATCTCGAGCGCCTATACAATCGTAAACTGGAACAAGGTCTGACAATCAGCCTCGCTCTACCCACGCTCAACGAAGAGGAAACCATCGGAAATGTCATCCGTACCATTAAACAAAAGCTAATGGATGAAATTCCCTTACTCGACGAAATGATCTTGATCGACTCAAACTCAACCGACGGCACACGCGAAATCGCGCGTAGATACAACATCCCGGTTTACACTCACCAGAATATTCTCCCACAATACGGCGAACGCCACGGCAAAGGTGAGGCCCTCTGGAAGAGTCTCTACGTTACACATGGAGATATCGTGATCTGGATCGACACGGATATCACCAACATCCATCCTCATTTTGTTTATGGATTGATCGGACCACTTCTTCACCGACCGAACTTGAAGTTCATCAAGGGCTTTTATTTAAGACCTATTCGAGTAGGCGATACGACCCACGCTCGAGGCGGAGGCAGAGTCACCGAACTAACCGCTCGGCCGCTGTTGAACCTCTTTTACCCTGCCCTTTCCGGATTCATACAACCTCTCTCCGGTGAGTATGGTGGCCGCCGGCAAGTGCTGGAACAGCTCCCCTTTTCATGTGGCTACGGGGTGGAAATCGGACTTTTGATTGACATTCTCGATCGCTATGGACTCGAAGCCCTGGGGCAAGTCAATCTCATAAAACGGCTTCACCGAAATCAACCATTATCCTCTCTCAGCAAGATGTCTTTTGCAATCATCCAGGCGGTTATCCGTAAAATCGATCGACGAGATGGGCTACAATTACTACAAGATGTCAACCGAGCCATGAAACTGATCCGCCACGAGGAAAGTCGTTTCTTCCTCGAAGTTGAAAGGATCGCCGAGTTACAAAGGCCACCGATGATCGAAATTCCGGAATACCATACTCGCCAGGGGGAAGACAGTGCGGCATAATTAAATAATGACAACACTGATCCTGATACGACACGGTGAAACAGACTGGAACATCGAAGGCCGTTATACAGGTCAATCGGACATTCCCCTCAATACACGCGGACTCCAGCAAGCCGATACACTCGCTTCGAATGAATGTGTAGACAAAATTGATGCAATTTACAGCAGCGATCTGCAGCGTGCCAGTGAAACGGCGATGCGGTTGCTAGCCGCCCGCGCTGTTCCACTTTACCTCGATCCACGCCTACGCGAGATTCACCAGGGCGAATGGGAAGGGCTTCATTTCGATGAAATCCGCGCCCGATATCGGCAAGCCTGGGAAGAACGAAAAAACGCGCCGCTGGAAGTCGCTCCGCCCGGAGGGGAAACCGTTGGAGAGGTTCGGCAGCGCGTGCTTGAAGCGATACGTGATATCATCAAGCACCACCCGAAGGAAACCGTCGCCATTGTCTCTCACGGCCTGGCATTGGCGATCATCCAGGTGGAAGCGAAGGGACTACCGATCGAAACCGTGTGGGATCATATCCCCGCCAACGCCAATCCCAAATCCCTCGAAGTGGAGCAATTATGAGTAAATATGCCAGGAATATTGGATTTGTTTCTACACGATTTGCAGGTACGGACGGCGTTTCCTTGGAGACGAAAAAGTGGGTTCAAACCCTCAATTATCTGGGGCACCAATCATTCTTCTTCGCCGGCGAATCGGATCACCCGGAAGATCGGACGCATCTCGTCACCGAGGCACATTTCAATCACCCGGAAATCCTTTCGATCACATCCGATCTTTTCGATGACTACATCCGCTCTTCAGAATGCAGTGGGAAGATCCAACGCCTGCGGTTTCATTTGAAGAAAGAACTCTATCAATTCGCAAACAAATTCGACATCGATATTCTCATCGTTGAGAACGCACTCGCGCTCCCCATGAACGTTCCACTCGGGCTTGCATTGAGTGAATACATCGCTGAGACCAATATACCCACAATCGCCCACCATCATGATTTCACCTGGGAACGTCGACGTTATTCAACGAACGCCGCCCAGGATTATCTATGCGCTGCATTTCCACCACTCTTACCCTCAATTCGCCACGTGGTGATTAATTCCTTTGCCGCCCGCCAACTCGCATTACGCACGGGCGCCAGTTCAACGCTTGTGCCCAATGTCATGGATTTCGAGAATCCTCCTTCACCACAAGATGATTACTCGGAGGATATTCGTGAAGCATTGGGTATATATCCGGAGCAAAATTTCCTACTCCAACCTACTCGAATCGTGCCTCGAAAGCGAATCGAACTCGCCATTGAGCTGACAAGAAGACTAGACCCTGACAGCGCCCTGGTGATCACACACACTTCCGGCGATGAAGGATCGGCGTACGAACGCTATCTACGCGACTACGCCGAGATCCTGCGTGTACGGGTTATCTTTGGATCCAAGTACGTCAACCACACACGCTCGACGCATGCGGATGGCCATAAAGTCTATTCCTTGAAGGATGCATACCAGGGCTCCGACCTGGTTACCTACCCTTCGACGATCGAAGGCTTCGGCAACGCCTTTTTAGAAACGATCTACTATAAACGACCGATTGTCATCAGCAGCTATGAAATCTTTAAAACCGATATTAAACCCAAGGGGTTCAAAGTCATCGGCTTCGACGATTTCATCGAAGATGAGACGGTTCATCAAGCGCGTGAAGTTCTACGGGATCCTTCTCAAGCCGAAGAAATCACTGAACATAATTACAAAATCGGCAAGCGACATTACTCATTTAGGAATCTCGAAACTCAACTCGCGACGCTAATCCTGCAATGTGGCATCTAATTCATCCAGAATCCACCTGCAAGAGCATTTCGTGCTCATTAGCAATGGGTTATGATCCGTTCCAGAAAGCACTCACATGATTGAAAACCGATCCATCTTGCAAAGGATTTTCATTTCAGAAGACGAACCCCGCCTTCGAGCTGGTTGGCGTTTGATCTGCCATGCACTGCTATATTTCTTCTTTGCCCTCCTGATTGTTGCCGTCTGGGGCATCTTAATCATCGCATTCAAGCTTGCCGCACCAACTGACAATATTGGTAATAATCTACGTTCGGTCAACTTCGCCTCGATCGCGCTCGAGGTTCTGGTATTGACTATTGCCACCTGGATTGCCCGTCGTTATCTCGATCGCCGTTCATTCATCTCTCTGGGACTCTCACTCCGTCGAACCGCCTGGTCCGACCTCATCGCAGGTTTTTCCTTGTCCGCCTTCCAATTTTCGTTGATCTATCTCACAACAACGATCATGGGCTGGTCGCAGTTCCAATCCTGGGCATGGGAAAGCGAGAAACTGGGAACGGTTATCGGCGAGACAGTTTTGATGTTCTTTTTATTTTTCGGAGTCGCCTATCACGAGGAGTTATTAAGTAGAGGCTACCACCTCCAGAATCTGGCACAAGGAAGCAATCTTCCCCTGGCTGTATGGATATCATCTTTCATTTTCAGCATCCTGCATCTTTCAAATCCCAATGTCAATGGAATGGCGGTTCTTGGTTTGTTGGCCGCGGGATTGTTCCTGGCTTATGGCTACGTACGTACGAAATCGCTTTGGCTGCCTATCGGTTTACACCTCGGCTGGAACTTCTTTGAAGGCACGATTTTCGGGTTTCCGGTTAGCGGCATGACAGATTTCAGCCTGATCCAGCAGCAAATCAACGGTCCGGAATGGATCACCGGTGGATCGTTTGGTCCCGAGGCAGGTTTGTTGCTGCTCCCCACACTGCTTATCGGCGCGTACATCATAAAAATCTACACGCGAAAAAGATCCCTCTGAATCTTCACTTTCAACCCCGAAAATCGACTTGACAGCAAAGAACGTTTGTTCTATACTGCTGCCTACCAGCACATTTGTTCTGTATGGAGGTGTTCAATGTCAACCTATGCACAATACTCCCATGTGGATGAAACCGACAGTGCGTTTGGCGCACTCATCAACAAAATCTCGCCACACCTGCGATTTAATCGCAAACAATCCTTCGGGATCATGATTTTCGGTGCACTCGTTGCCTTCGAAATATTCAATTACAGCACTACCGAGTTCGCCCTCTCAGACCTGCTAGGTCCACTTAGCTTCGCAGGATTACGATGGTCTACAATCCTCGCACTCGCCTTTTGCGGTATGGACTTCGCAGGAATCGCTCGTATCTTCACCCAGGAAGACGAAGAGCTGAAAGCAACGACGACCTGGTATCTTTTAGGCGCATGGCTGATTGCCGGATCGATGAACGCCACCCTCTCCTGGTGGGCCGTTTCCCTTGCTCTCCTCGGGCATCAAGGCCTCGGAAATGAAGTGATTGGCCGCGATGCATTGCTCACCGTAGTTCCCATCTTCGTCGCTATTCTCGTTTGGCTGATTCGCATTCTCATCATCGGAAACTTCACCGTCACCAATGGGCATCTCTTCACTTTCTCTTTCGTACGAAAGCCGCAGAGCGAGCGCAAAGTCCGACGCGTTCCCCAGGCCGCTGCTGCGTCTCGACGGGAATCCCAAAACGGCAGTCAAAATCGACCTGTACGTCCGGCACCAAAACCGATGTCTGCTGCTCAAAGTCGTATTCCCGACATGGTTCAGCGCTCTTATTCCGCCCAGCCGCCACGACGCAGGTAAGCAATGCAGAGGCAAATAATCCATCCTGCACCTTCGCAATACGGTCGTCCGTCACCCTCTCTCACAAGAACGCTTCGACGGACGACCGTGTACTCCCTGCCGGTTTCCGCGATACCCATCGCCCTGATGGTCCTTCTCATTATCATCGCGGCATGGTCCTGGAGTGTTATCCGTCCTGAGTTAAATGCCACGTTTCGTGAATCAGGAGATTCCTCCACGATGGAAAATGGCACACTGCAAACTTCTGCGGTTATCTCAAATGTTGACATTCCTGATGCAGGTTCTCTTTCCTCCAACTTTTCCCCTCAAGTCTTATTTTGGTCCGACGACATCCTTAAATGGGCTTATGATTTTCAACTTGATCCCAACATCATTGCCCTCGTCATGCAAATCGAATCTTGTGGATACACTCAAGCTCATTCACATGCAGGCGCCATGGGATTATTCCAGGTCATGCCATTTCATTTTGGCCACGATGAAAACCCTTACGACCCATCTACAAACGCTACCCGGGGATTAACTTATCTTGCCCGTTCATTGGAACTCGCAAATGGAAGATTGGATCTTGCCTTGGCTGGCTACAATGGTGGACATCTCATGATACAAAATGCGCCGTCTCTATGGCCGGAAGAAACACAGCGCTATGTGGATTGGGGGGTTCGCATCTATAACGAGATTGGCAAGTACGATTCCATGCCCCCTTCCCTTCAGGAGTGGCTCGACGCAGGTGGAGATCAACTCTGCAAGCAAGCCACGGATGCGCAATAACAATGATGTGATGACTCTAGCTCATCATTGTGTCTTAATCGACACAATCTTCACCCACCCTGGGCAACCATATTGTAAATTCAGAGCCTTTACCTTGTTGTGACGACACCTCGATGCGACCCCCATGGTTGATCACGATCCAATTGGCGATCGATAAACCCAATCCCACGCCACCACTCGCCTTTCTCCGACGCGAACGATCCACTCGATAAAATCTGTCAAAAATGTGCGGCAGTTCTTCTTCCGGGATACCCGACCCTGTGTCCTCAACACTCAAACATACCCACTTATTAACACACTTCATGTTCAATGTGATTTTCCCCGCAGGTGGGGTGTAATCCAGCGCATTTGACACAAGGTTAAGAACGACCTGTTTTAAGCGATCTCGATCACCCAATACTCGAGCCTGATCCTCTTGACCAATACAGATATTGACTTGATTCCGTGCAAGTAATTTCGCTTGACGATATACCTCAAGCAGTAAAGTGTCGAGTTCGACGATTTCATTACCCAATGATAATTTTCCCGATTCCGCTTTTGCCAGCAATAGCAGATCGCCTACCAAACGCGTCATGCGATCCACTTCATCGGTAATTGCGTTCAGCGATTCTTCATCAACCTGTCCAGTATGACGGATGAGATCGACGTTCCCACGAATCGCGGTTAATGGCGTTCGCAATTCGTGGGATACGTCAGCCAGAAAAAGTCGCTGCACATCAAATACATCTTCCAATCGCTCAAGCGTTTCGTTGATCGCCTGGACAAGCCGACCGTCTTCACTCGTTGGCGGGACCGAAAGCGAAATCCTTCTGGAAAGATCATCTGCTCGAGAGATTTTCAATACGGTTTCTGTTACTTGATCGATGGGTCGAAGCGCTGCACTTGCTGCAATATATCCGATCACTGCCGAGATGATCGTTGCGATCAAACCTGCTGCGATCAATACATCGATCAACATTCCCCGCACCAGATCAACTGCATCCAACGGACTGGCAATCTGCAGACGGGCAACGACACGTCCATCCATTTGCAGCATCACCGGCACGGTGAGCACGCGCAAATGCATCCCTGACACTTCTCGATGGGTGAACACATTCTCTTCAAGTATTAACGAATCCGGATCGAATGCACCCTCCACACTCGGCGAACTCGTCGATTGCCATAAAAGCTGTCCTTCATCATTCCATACTTGTACGTACGTATTTGAGGTAATGTTCAAAGCGCGCAGTGTAAGCGGTAAAGCTTCCGGACTCCGATACACGCGGATGATTTCATTGGCTACTCGGCTCAGCGTATGATCGATCTGAGTGGTTAGACTATATGTAAGCGAGAAGTATACGACTCCCCCAAAAGACAACAATACAAAGACCAATACCAGCGAATACCAAAGTGTCAATCGTAAACGAAGAGTCACTCGGGTTCTCTCAGGACATATCCCACACCACGGACCGTATGCAACAGTCGGGGCGAACCTTTTGCCTCAGTTTTTTGGCGCAGATAACGAACGTAGACTTCGATGATGTTGCTCTCACCCCCAAAATCGTATCCCCATACCCGATCGTAAATTACGTCACGAGTTAATACTTGTCTTGGATTCCTGACAAACAATTCCAGCAGTTCATATTCTTTGGCCGTCAATTCGATGGATTTTTCCCCCCGAAATACCTGGCGAGTCCCTGTATCCAAATGTAGATCTTCAAATTTCAATACCTCAGGTCCGACGGGTTTTGCTCGACGCAATAGGGCACGTACTCTTGCTAACAACTCATTCAACGCAAAGGGCTTCACCAAATAATCATCGGCTCCTGCATCCAATCCCACCACTCGATCTTCAATCGAGTCTTTGGCGGTCAACATGATAATTGGAACGTCGCTCTCTTCTCGCAGCCGGCGACATACTTCCAAGCCATCCAATCCCTGCTCAATTTCAGGCAGCATCCAATCGATGATCACCAAATCCGGAGCATGATCATACACCAAGGCAAGACCCGTGGATCCATTCTGAGCAGTGTCAACGAGGTAACCCTCAAACTTGAGACCTCGCTCCAAGAATTGAAGTATTCTATTTTCGTCTTCGATGACAAGTATTCGTTTCCTCATGCCACCCCCCATTTTCGAATATACCACAACAACCTGCTCATTAAATAGCAAGCGCCGCCTGCGATGCAGGCGGCGCTTATTGTATTTACTGCTAAGTTATGCTAATTCTACCGTTGCGCCAGCAGCTTCAAGCTTGCTTTTCGCATCGTTTGCAGCTTCTTTACCCACCTTTTCCATTACCTTTGCGTCTGCAGTTTCAGCCATAAGCTTTGCATCTTTAAGACCCAGGGTGGTAACCTGTCGAATTGCCTTGATCACATCGATCTTTTTCGGCCCGACATCCTTGATGATTACATCAAATTCAGTCTTTTCATCATCTGGAGCTGCCACATCGGCAGTCGCCGCAGCCGCCATTGCTATCGGCGCAGACGCAGAAACACCCCACTCTTCCTCGAGTATTTTTGTTAGTTCCGCTGCCTCGAGTACAGAGAGAGCACTCAAATCCTTTGCTAGTTTTTTCAAGTCCGCCATCTTAAGTTTTCTCCTTGTAAACAGCTTTCTATTAAATTGAATAGTATTTTTGTCTTCCGAAATTTCCACATTCAATGTAGGAACATTTTATGCAGGCACTTCCGAATCCGAATAAGCCTTTAACACATTCACAACCTGGCGCACAGAGCTTGCAAGCGCGCGGGCGATGTTCCCCGCCGGAGTCTGAATAAGACCCAGCAATTGCGCCCGTACAACAGGTAGAGGCGGTAATTCTGCCAATTGATAAACCTGTCGACTATTAAAAAGGGAACCATCGATGATCGCCCCTTTAACAGAGAGTATCTCTGTATCCTTGGATACACCGACTATCGCTTTGGCAACATCAACTGCATCCTCCGATGCAAATCCAATCGAAGTAGGTCCATCGAGTGCATCTTCAGGCAAGTCTAAGTCGATTTCCTTAAACGCGAGGGCAGCCAACGTATTCTTGACGATGTGGAATTCACCACCTGATTCACGAATCTGAGATCGCAAGGATTCAATTTGCTTTACATTCAAGCCGGAGTGGTTGGTGATAATCATTGCCGTATTGGATTCTGCCAGGCTCTTATATTGCGATACCAGATCGAGTTTTCGCTTTTTTGAGATTGCCAACCGACATCACCTCCTTCAAAATCAAAAAGTCTTTGCTTCGCACAGTTCACCTCAGCAAAGACTTGTAATAGCCTAATTGGCTCTGCGATGATCTTAATCGCAAGTCTCCACCTAGGCAGGAAATTAAGTCCCGATATCGAGACACCTGCTTTCTCGGGCGAAGCATGGAATTATTGGCCTATTAATCTTTCAAACCGAAATGATTATACCTCTGTTTACGCTGCGACCAAAGAACTTGGTTCGACTCGTATTCCCGGACCCATGGTGCTCGTCACGGTAATCTTACGTAAATAGGAACCTTTTGCAGATGCGGGACGTACGCGCTTTACCGCATCGATCAGCGCCATAAAGTTTTCCAAAAGCTTTTCATGGTCGAAGGATGCTTTTCCAATCGGTACGTGAAGATTGGCTGTACGGTCGATTCGAAATTCTACACGGCCCGCTTTCAACTCATCGATAACTCGAGTAATATCATCTTCCTGAACGACTGTGCCGGCCTTTGGATTTGGCATCAATCCACGCGGTCCTAAAATCTTGCCCAACCGCCCGACCTTTCCCATCATATTCGTGGTTGCAACAGTGGCGTCAAACTCCATCCAGCCACCCTGAATACGTTCGATGGTCTCATCGTCTGCAATATAGTCCGCACCTGATTGTTTCGCATTTCGCGCAGCATCACCTTCGGCAAAAACCAACACCCTCACGGTTTTACCGAGTCCGTGAGGCAGCATCACTGTGTCTCGCACTTGCTGTTCCGCATGACGAGGATCTACCCCGAGTCGTATATGAACTTCGATCGTGCTGTCGAAGCGCGTAATGGATGTGTCCTTCGCGAGTTGAATCGCTTCCTGAGGTGAATAGAGTGTATTGCGATCCACCTTTTCACTTGCTTCTCGATATTTCTTTCCACGTTTTGGCATTTTCACTCCTTGTGGTGCAAACGGATCATTTGAGCTGATCCTCCCACGTCAATTTATCCTTCAACAATGATGCCCATATTACGCGCTGTTCCTTCTATCTGGCGCATGGCACCTTTGATATCGATCGCATTGAGATCTTTCATCTTAATCTCCGCGATCTCACGGATTTGATCGCTGGTCACTTTGCCCACTTTCTCGCGATTAGGTTCTGCAGAACCTTTTTCAACTCCTGCGGCTTTTCGCAACAAAACTGCAGTAGGGGGTGTCTTCAGTATGAAATTAAACGAACCATCGGTGTATATCGTAATCTCCGCGGGGATAATTTCTCCCGCTTTACTTGATGTTCTGGCGTTGTATTCCTTGCAAAAGCCCATCAAGTTAATTCCATGTGGCGCCAATGCTGGGCCTATCGGCGGCGCCGGATTTGCCTTACCAGCCTCAATCTGAAGTCGAACAACTGCCTTTACTCTCTTTGCCACTTTCCAGCTCCTTTTGTGGTCATAACGGACAAGTTTTCGCCCTGCCACATTTTCACAATAACGATCATTGGTTTATGCTTTTTCTACCTGTAAAAAGTCTAGTTCGACAGGAGTCTCTCTTCCGAAAAACGAAACCATTACCCTAACCTTGGCACGATCCATGTCAATTTTTGAAACCGTTCCGATGAAATCATTGAATGGGCCATCGATTATTCGCACTTTCTGACCTGCTTTATACGTCACTTTAATTCTCGGCGCCTCGGCCTCCATGCGTTTCACGATCTGACTCACTTCCTCGGGGCGCAGTGGTGTTGGCTCATTTCCCATTCCGACAAAACCCGTTACACCAGGAGTGTTACGCACAACGTACCACGAATCCTCATCCATGATCATCTGTACGAGAATGTATCCAGGAAATACACGCCGTTCTACGGTTCTGCGTTTTCCTTCCTTGATTTCGATTTCTTCTTCCGTCGGCACAACAACGTCAAAGATTTTCGATTTCATGCCCATCGTCTCAATCCGTTGCTCGAGATTGTGACGCACTTTATTTTCGTAACCCGAGTAACAATGAACGACGAACCAATTTCGTTCACTATCCTCATCGGTATCTACTTGCGTTTCAACCGATTCGGGAACTATCTCGCCTTCTTCCAAGTCTTGTGGAACTTCAATCGCTTCACCTACAACATCGTCGTCTGTTGCAGCCGCAGGTTCCGTTTCCGTATCCTGGGAATCGGGTATCTGCTCAGCCGTAGATGCCTCATCCGTTTTTTCCAGATCTGCATCTTCGTCCTGCTGGATCGCAGAGGTTTCTTCTTCCGATGATTCCTCTACTGCCTCCGGTCCCTCCGCTTCCACTTCCACAGGGACTTCCGCTTCCATCTTGGAGGATTTCATTTCTTCAAGCTGTTCACTTTCATTTTCAGCCATGATTACTATTCCAACCTGTTCCTAGAAATACAAGCGTCAAACCCGAGTTTCAAGGTTTGCTATTGTTCGTCTCGTTAATATCGCCTTCTATCCGAGTCCTACAATCAACCCGAATAACCGTGAGAAAAGCAAATCCAACAAGCCCAAGAGCATGCTCATTAGAAATACGACAACGAGAACGATCATGGTTAATTGTGTGGCTTCTTGACGAGAAGGCCAATTAACCTTTCGCAATTCTGCGATCGTTTCCCGAAAATAGCGCACTATTCCCAATTGGCGCTTGCGAGCAACTGCTTTCGATTTTGCCAATCCAGCACTCCTCAATCTAGTCCTATTCAGTTAAGCGACGCCGATCGTAACCGGCGTCGCGACCTAATCAGGCAGGCCAGGTAGGAATTGAACCCACAACCCCCGGTTTTGGAGACCGGTGCTCTGCCAAATTGAGCTACTGGCCTTAGCGGGCATGTTGCCATGCCCTTCAGTTTACTACGGCTTACTTCGTTTCACGATGCAGCGTATGTTTTCGACATCGTGGACAGTACTTTTTAAACTCTATTCTGCCAGGATCGTTTCGCCGGTTTTTTTCCGTCGTGTAGTTTCGCTCCTGACATTCTGTACATTCCATTGTTACAACCGGACGAACATCCTTCTTTGCCATTTGTCACCAACAACGCGATCCAATAGCTATGGAACACGTTTTCCTTTCGTTTAATCCAATATCTCGGTGATCACACCCGCACCGACTGTGAGACCACCCTCACGGACGGCGAAATTCGAGCCCTTCTCCAACGCCACCGGTGTGATCAACTCTACTTCCAGGTTCACATTGTCGCCCGGCATCACCATCTCGACGCCTTCCGGCAGTTTGATTGAGCCCGTCACGTCCATCGTGCGCACGTAAAACTGCGGTCGGTATCCATCGAAGAACGCCTTGTGCCTGCCCCCTTCTTCCTTCGTCAGCACGTACACTTCGCTCATGAACTTCGTGTGTGGCGTGATCGATCCCGGCGCCGCAATCACCATGCCGCGCTCCACCTCGTCTCGGTCGACACCACGCAGCAGCAAGCCCACGTTGTCCCCGGC
>Ga0307430_1000609_pt1 | contig 30092 bp, 32 predicted proteins | sample SalMarWE160130MG_FD_202159 | JGI IMG/M metagenome (GOLD analysis project Ga0307430, IMG submission 202159) | Salt marsh sediment microbial communities from the Plum Island Ecosystem LTER, Massachusetts, United States - WE1603-130 | ecosystem: Environmental > Aquatic > Marine > Intertidal zone >...
AAAAATAATTACCGTAAGCGAGTTTTTAAAAAAATTATAAAAACTTTTTAATTATTTAAGATGCAACACAACTCAACAAACACAATAAACTTTATGAACGCTATAAACGCGGTAAATGAGTAAAATAAAAAGATTCGAAGACATAGAATCCTGGCAGTTAACCCGAAGGTTAGTTATTTGTTAATTGGGGATTTAGTTTATTAGTAAAAACGGAGAAGAAAATGGACGACAATATATTTAACCTTGAAAATTCCTAAAACCAAGTTAAATTAGAATATAACGGAGGGAATATGGATACAAAAAAGAAAATAGAAATCAATCCTAAGATAATGATGGGAAAACCTGTAATTAAGGGGACTCGGATAACCGTAGAATTAATTTTAAAAAAGTTAAGTGAGGGTATTTCTAAAAATGATTTGTTAGATGCCTACCCTAACATTAAGGAAGATGATATCCAGGCAGCCCTTACGTATGCAGCAGAATCTCTTTCTTTTGAAGAAACTGTAACATTATAAAGTTAATGCGTTTCCTTGCAGACGAAAGTTGCGATTTCGCACCGGATTTAACTATAGAAGATGTTAAAGCCTGCGCCAAATACGCAGCCGATATCGTTCGTTCTGAAGAAGTTCATGTTCGAACATCTTCCTTATAAGTAAACGATACTTGACTTAGAATTAAATTTTGTTTTTAAGTCAACCAAAATTGATATATACAATCTCAACAATTAAACATTTATCAACTATTGACTTTCTCCTACTAATATTTATTATTTAAGTATACCAAACTTTAGAGAGGTGGTAATTATGCCTAAATTAGATATAGAAATACCTGAAGAATTAAGTCGGTCTCTAAAAATACCAAAGAAAGAAATCCCGGAAAGGCTCAAAAGAGAGTTATCTCTCAGGCTTTATGAAAAAGGATTACTTAGCTTTGGAAAAGCTCGTGAAATGGCCGGAATGAATAAATGGGAATTTCACAATCTTTTGGGGAAAGAGAAGATACCCCGCAATTATGATGTTGACGAATTACAAAAAGATATTCAGACTTTAAAGGGATTGGATTGAAAATAGATTGAAAATAGTATGTGATTCTTCTGTGCTAATTAGTTTAAGTTCGATCGGCAAACTAAATCTGTTACGAGATATATTCAAAAAAGAACAAATAGTTGTCCCGAGAGCAGTGTGGGAAGAAGTTGTAGAAAAAGGAGGGAAACGGAAAGGAGCCCAACAGGTAAAATCTTCCAAATGGATTCATGTTGAAGATATAGAAGATCGCCCTTTAGTTAAATTGCTCAATACTCATTTAGATAAAGGTGAATCCGAAGCTATTGTTTTAGCTCTAAAATACCAGGATTCTCTTTTAATTATAGACGAAAAAGAAGCACGAGACGTTGCTCGAAGTCTAAACTTAAAATTTGTTGGAACAATAGGAATTTTGATAAAAGCAAAGGAAAAAAGATACATACAAAGTCTTAAAACCGAGTTATCCTCACTCAAAAGCAAGGGAAAATTTTGGATTGCAGAAACTCTTTACAAGGAAATTTTAAAAGAAGCAAAAGAAGATTAAAGTATTATAAACTTTTTATAAATCAATTTCATAAAATTTCTCTTACTAAAATATCATTAAAAATACAAAACCTATCAATCTATCTATAAACACTTCATTTCCCCAAAGACAAAAAAGGAGGTATAATGAGTAAAATAAAAAGATTTGAAAACATAAAAAAATAAAATTGTTAGAGGGTTAGAGCGTTAAAATTAAAAAACAAAAAAAAGGAGAAGAAGTGGAAGGGAAACACACAAAAACACATAAAGATTTAGAAATATGGAAGGAAGGGATAAAGCTTGTTACAAAAATATATAAGTTAACAAAAGATTTCCCGGATGAGGAACTCTATGGATTAACATCTCAAATGAGAAGAGCCGCAGTGTCTTACCCCTCAAACATAGTTCACCCCGTGGAATAAGGCGATGTATTATGTTTATGTTCTAAGAAGTGATAAAGACAGTAAATTTTACGTAGGTTATACGAAAGATTTAAGGGCTAGAATAAAATTTCACAACGAAGGCAAAGTAAAATCAACTAAAAACAGAGTACCGCTTAAATTAATCTATTATGAGGCATGCTTAAATCAGCAAGATGCATTAAAAAGAGAAAAATATTTAAAGACTAATTATGGTAAACGATATATTAAAAATAGACTTAAGGAGTCTTTACTTGATTTCAAATAACACACGAATAAGTTATAATAAACCTATTCCATGGGGCAAGGGAGCAGCCCGGGATTCAATCACCGAATATATTAGATATATATACATCTCACTTGGTTCGTTATCGGAATTAGAAACTCAGCTCATAATAAGTAGAAATCTTGGATTTTCGTCAAATATCGATGATTTGCTTTTGGATATCAAATCGCTAAACAGCAGAACACGTAGTTTGGTTAAATATCTTAAAAAGAAAAAATAAACCTCCTAACTATCTAACTTTCTAACTTCCTAACTATGCAAATAGCTTTAGCTATTTGCACATCCCTTGACTTTTCCCCTAATTCCTTTAAATTAAAATTCAAAAATAATGGACAAATATGATGTCTGAAGCAGTTACTTTTTATATAAATTTTAAGATTAAAAGAAAATTGGAGACGATAAAATGAAAAAAGTATACGCGGCATTGAGCGCGGATTTAATACATCCGGGACATCTTAATATTATCAATGAGGCAAAAAAACTTGGTGAGGTTATTATTGGTTTATTAACTGACGAAGCCATTGCTAGTTATAAAAGGCTCCCGTTTCTTACCTATGAACAGAGGAAAATTATAGTTGAAAACATAAAGGGAGTTTCTCAAGTGATACCTCAAGAAACTCTGGATTATGTTCCTAATTTAAGAAAAATAAAACCTGATTTTGTGGTTCATGGAGATGATTGGCAAACTGGCGTACAAAGAGAAGTAAGAGAAAGAGTTGTAGAGACTTTAAAAGAATGGGGCGGCAAGCTCGTTGAACCCAAATACACTCCGGGAATATCATCTACAAAATTAAATATCGGATTAAAAGAAATAGGTACGACGCCTGAAGTAAGGTTGAAAAAATTGAGAAGACTTCTTGGGGCAAAAAAGATAGTGCGGATACTTGAAGTTCATAATGGACTAACCGGATTGATAGTAGAAAACACTCAGCTTAAGAAAAATAACATTATTAAAGAATTTGATGGGATGTGGTTAAGCAGCTTAACGGATTCAATTACAAAAGGAAAACCGGATATAGGTTGTGTTGATTTAACCTCAAGAATGAATACTCTCAATGATATATTGGAGGTTACAACAAAACCAATCATATATGATGGAGATACAGGAGGATTGCCTGAACATTTTGTATTTATGGTAAGGAACTTGGAGAGGGAAGGCGTATCTGCTGTGATAATTGAAGATAAAGTAGGATTAAAGAAGAATTCTCTATTTGGTACCGAAGCAGGACAAACCCAGGATAGTATAGAAAATGTTTCCAGAAAGATTAACCACGGGAAAAAAGCGCAGGTCACGGATGATTTTATGATAATCGCGAGAATAGAAAGTTTAATACTAAAAGCTGGTCTTAAGGACGCTTTGGAAAGAGCGAAAGCTTATATTGCTTCGGGGGCAGATGGTATAATGATACATAGTAAAGAAAAGTCTCCTGGTGAAATATTGGAGTTTTGTGAAGAATACAACAAATTCAAAAATAGAAAACCTTTAGTTGCCGTTCCCAGCACATATAATCAGATAACAGAAAAAGAATTGATTGATGCGGAAGTCAGAATAGTAATTTACGCCAATCAATTGCTGAGAAGCGCTTATCCTTCAATGAGAAAAGTAGCAGAAACGATATTAGAAAACGAACGAGCTTTAGAGTGTGAAAAATTTTGTATGCCTGTTAAAGAAATAATAACATTGATTCCGGGAAGTAAATGAATGAAGGCGGAAGTATTTGTAAAAATATTATATGAAGCCGGTTTTTCACCTTTTGTGGGTATTCCTTGTTCTGTGTTTAAATGTCCTTTGAACTATATAGATGATAATGCGTATGTGGAGAACTATTTATGTTCTTCAGAAGGTGAAGCGATGGGATTGGCTGCCGGTTTCGCGTTATCCGGAAGATTACCGGTCGTATATATGCAGAATGATGGGTATGGTAATGCTTTAAACCCATTATCTTCTTTACAATTACTGTATAAATTGCCTGCATTACTTTTAATTTCCTGGCGCGCTGAACCAGGCAAGAAAGACGCTCCACAGCATTACGTTATGGGTAAAACTATTCTAAAATTATTAGATGTTTTTGATATTCCATATATTATATTGGAAGATGAAATAACTGATTTAAAGGATTCGGTAAAAAAAGCTAAGGAATTTTACGAGTCTAATACTATACCATTTGCCTTTATAATAAAAAAGGGTTACTTTGAGGAGTATGAGAGGGTTAGTTCTCTATCCGATAATAATCTGAGTAAACGGATAGAGTATATAGAATTGCTCTCAGAAAATGTTAGTGACAATGATGTACTTTTAGGGGCGACTGGATTCTCGGGTAGAGAATTGTATCAATGCGTAAATAATAAAGGCAAATTCTATATGATGGGTTCGATGGGTTGTTTAGGCGCAATAGGATTGGGAATCGCAAGAGAGCATCCCGAAAGGAATGTTTATATTTTGGACGGGGATGGAGCTCTTTTAATGAAGATGGGAACTCTTTCCACTATTGGATATTATCAACCAAAGAACCTTATCCATATATGTTTTGATAATAATAGATATGAATCAACAGGGGGACAGCCAAACACATCCAACACAGTAGATTTCGCGAAAATAGCAGAAGGGTGTGGATATAAGTGTGTAAGCGATATATCAGAAATAGAAGATTTTCAAGAAATATTAAAAGATATAAAAAGTTACAAAAAACCACATTTTATTCATGTAAAAATAAACCCCGGAACAATTGACAATCTGGAAAGACCTTCTGATTCACCTGAGGTAATGAAAAAATCTTTAATGGAATTTTTAGAAAAATAATGTGGAAATACTCGAATCCTGTTAAAATCATTTTTTCAAATTCTTTCTATAAAGATATTGAAAATATTATTAATAGCCAAAAGAATATTTTTATAATATGTTCAGAGCGGTTTAAAAAGACTAAAGATTTCGAAGATCTAAATAATTCGCTGGAAGATTTCCGATGTTTTTCAGATATAGAAAACAATCCTTCTTTAAAGAGTTGTCAAAAAGCGCTTGATTATGTCAAAAATTTTCAGCCAGATACAATAGTCGTTATTGGTGGAGGTTCTGTAATCGATACCGCCAAGGCTGTAAGAATGGCGGTTTATAAATCCTGTTATAACATTCAGGAACTGTTTGATAATTCTCACAAAAATATCAACAAACCCTTATTCATTACTGTTCCCACAACCCATGGAACAAGTAGTGAGCTTACCATGTGGGCGACAATATGGGATAAGGTAAATAAGAAAAAATGTTCATTGTCCGAGTTCGACAATTACCCTGATTTTGCTATATATGATGTTAATTTATTGAAATCTTTGCCGATATCTGTTTCTCTTTCTTCGACACTTGATGCTTTATCACATTCTTTTGAAGCTTTGTGGAATAAAAATTCCAATCCAATTTCAGATAATTTATCGATGCAAGCGATTAAATTAATTATAAACAATTTAGGTAACTTAGAAGAACCGGTATCAATCAAAACAAGAGCAATTTTATTAACCGCGTCAATATATGCCGGACTTGCCTTTTCTAACACAAAAACGGCGGCAGCCCATTCAATAAGCTATCCCTTATCCGCGTATTTTAATATTCCGCATGGTATTGCCTGTTCGATGCCGTTATATCCTTTATTGAAAATCAATGAAAGAGAGATGGGGGAGAAGATAGTTGATTTACTTCATATATTGAAAATGGGAGACATTAATGAATTATGGGATAAAGTTTTAATCGCAGTTGAAAACAGAATTCCGTTCACTCTTCATGAATATGGAATTAAAAAGGATGATTTGAATTGGCTTTCGGATTTATCGTTCTATAAAGATAGAATAGATAATAATGTTGTTGAATTGAACAGAAACGATGTACTAAATATCTTAGAGGAAATATATTGATTTTTGTAGAAACGCCGCAATATTGATTCTGTCAAACGTAGCCAAATACTTCTCAATCATAAAAAATATTAAACTCAACAAACCCAATAAACCCAATGAACTCAATAAACCCCACAAACCCAACAAACTCAACGAACCCTACGAACCCCACAAACCCAATGAACCCTACAAACCCGATAAATGAGTAAAATTGAAAAACCGAAGGTTAGTTACTTGTTAATTGGGGAATTAGTTTATTAGTAAAAAAGGAGAAGAAAAATGGACGATAATATATTCAGTCTTGAAAATTTAGATGTTTGGAGAGAAGGTCGAAAATTCAGAAAGAAAATTTCAGAATTAACAAAAAGATTTCCCGAATTCGAAAAATACAAGCTTAAAGATCAGATGATAAGAGCTTCCCGTTCCTTTACTGCTAACATTGCTGAGGGGTACGGGAGATTTCACTTTCAGGAAAATATTAGATTCTGCCGGCAAGCAAGAGGTTCTTTGTTCGAGATGTGTGACCACCTTACTGTAGCTCTCGATGAAGGGTATATAAATGTCAAAGAGTTAGAAGAATATAAAGAAGGTCTTTTTTCCTTAATAAAAATGACTAATGGCTATATTAAATATCTCCGAAAGAGAAAAACTGAGGGATCGGGGAAAAATACCAATTAACCAATCAACTAATCAACCAATTAACTGGATTTTCCGCAACAAGTTGCGTAAAATCCCTTGACTTTCCCCCTAATTCCCGTAAATTAAAATTCAAAAATATTGGACAAATATGATATTCGTGAAAAAATTAAAAATAAAACGGAGAAGAAAAATATCAAAAATCAAATTTCAAAACATCAAAATTATCCGAAAGGAGCAAGTTATTCTAATAAATTTTGTAAATCTAATAAATCAAAATCTCTTTAATATTTCTCATACCTTTCTGTACAATTGAAAATGTTTAGAATTAAAAAATTTAGGTTAGTAACGTTAGAAATTTTAAAAACTAAAAGAATAAACTCTAATTGAATTAATATATGATGAAAAAATACCAGTAGGAGGAGTAGATGTTTAATATGAAAGGTAAGACTTTATTGATTACAGGTGGAACAGGTTCATTTGGGAAAAAATTTACGGAAATGGTACTTAAAACTAATCCTAAGGTGATTCGGATATTTTCACGTGATGAACTAAAACAATCAGAGATGGATAAACAATTTAAAAATAAAAAACTTCGATTTTTTATAGGAGATGTGAGAGATAGAGATAGATTATATAGAGCTATGAATGGAGTGGATATAGTGGTACATGCGGCTGCCTTAAAGCAAGTTCCTGCCTGTGAATATAACCCAATTGAAGCAGTCCGAACAAATATTGATGGTGCGGTAAATGTTATTGAAGCCGCTATAGATAACGAGGTAAAAAAAGTAGTCGCTATTAGTACTGACAAAGCTGTACACCCTGTAAATTTATATGGTGCTACCAAAATGGTAGCCGAAAGACTTTTTGTGCAGAGTAATTCGTATACTGGAACGCATAAGACTATACTTTCCTGTGTAAGATATGGAAACGTAGTGGGAAGTAGAGGAAGCGTAATACCTTTATTCCTGAAACAGAAGGAAAGTGGAACTGTAACAATTACCGATGAAAGAATGACTCGATTCTGGCTTACTCTTGAACAGGGAGTGGATTTTGTTTTAAATTGTATTGAAAGAATGAAAGGTGGAGAAGTTTTCATACCCAAGATACCCAGCATGAAAATTATAGATTTAGCTAATATTATAGCTCCAAACGCAAAAAGAGAAATAACTGGAATCAGACCTGGAGAAAAGCTCCACGAGGTTCTACTAACTGAAGATGAAGCAAGGCATTCAAAAGAATTCAAAGAATATTTTGTTATTGAACCAGAATATCCATTCTGGAATGAGAGAAATCTTAAGAATGGTATGAAGATTCAAGATAATTTTAGGTATACCAGCAAGGATAATGAGGAATGGTTATCAGAAAAAGAATTAAAAGATATGGTAGATAATCTATAATGTTTGAAAATTTGGCAATTAACGGTGGAATTCCTGTCAGGAGGGTATTTTTACCTTACGGTAAACAATGGATTGATGAAAACGATGTAAAGGCTATTTCCAAAATTGCTACCGAAGATTGCATAACACAGGGTCCGAAAATTAATGAGTTTGAAAAGCGCTTAGCAGAATACTGTGGAGCAAAATATGGCGTAGCCATGGCAAATGGGACCGCCGCGCTTCATGCTGCTTGCTCCGTTGCAGGTGTCACCAAAGGAACAGAAGCAATAACTACTCCAATAACTTTTGCGGCAGATGCTAATGCTGTTATTTATAACAACGGCAAACCCATTTTTGCAGATATAGATCCAGATACTCTGAATATCGATTCTGACAGAATTAAAGAAAGTATTAACGAAAAAACTAGAGCTATTATTCCTGTAGATTTCACTGGGTTACCATGTGATTTAGATAAAATCAATAAAATTGCCCGCGAAAACGATTTAATTGTAATAGAAGATGCAGCCCATGCCCTGGGTGCAAGATATAAGGGACAGAAAATTGGAAGTATTTCCGATATGACTGTTTTTAGTTTTCATCCTGTAAAGCACATTACTACAGGTGAAGGTGGAATGGTTTTAACAAACAATGAAACTTTTTACGAAAAACTAAAAACATTCAGACACCATGGGATTATTAAAGACAAAGAAAAACAGATCAACCCGGAGGGCCCATGGTATTATGAAATCCAAACTCTAGGTCATAATTTCAGAATAACTGATTTTCAATGTGTTTTGGGCATCAGCCAGATGAATAAACTGGATTATTTTGTAAAAAGGCGTAGAGAGATTGCCTCACAGTACACTGATAAATTCAAAAAAATGCCGGAAATCATTATAAAAGAAGAACCGGAAGGTTATGAATCAGCATACCATATATACGTAATTCAATTAAACCTGTCTAAATTAAAAACCAATAGAAAAAAGATATTCGAAGCCCTTCGGGCTGAGAACATAGGGGTACATGTACACTATGTGCCGGTACATTATCATCCCTTTTACAAAAAGACCTATGGTTACAAAAAGGGAGATTATCCAAACGCCGAAGAATATTATGAAAGAGCTTTGACACTGCCTGTTTTCCCAAAAATGAGCGATGAGGATGTTAAGGATGTAGTTGAAGCAGTACGTAAAGTCATTTGTTATTACCGAAAGTAGGGGGGGGAGAATATAAGATGAGCCAATTTGTAAGGAAGCAGATGGAAAAGTGGTCTAGCAAATTTGGTAAGGAATATACCGATCGAAATGCTCTCACGCTAGAGGATATGGAACTGCTTTATAAAAAGCAGTATGGAATTACGCGGACTGAAATGAACTCCAGATTTCTTGATAATCTTGATAGAAACATCAAAATCTTGGAAGTTGGTTCTAATATTGGAAACCAATTATTGTGCTTGCAGAAAGCTGGGTTTAAAAATCTCTATGGCATCGAGCTACAATCTTATGCCGTTGAATTATCGAAAAGCAGAACGAGAGATATAAATATAATCCAAGGCTCTGCCTTTGATATTCCTTTCAAGAATGTTTTCTTTGACCTTGTCTTTACCTCTGGACTTTTAATTCACATTGTGCCTGAGGACATCGCTAAGGTTTTGGGCGAAATGTATCGGTGCTCAAAACAATATATCTGGTGTTTCGAATACTATGCGGATGAGTATACCCAAATAGACTACCGGGGGCATGCTGATTTACTCTGGAAAACGGACTTCTCGAAGCTTTTTCTCGCTCGCTTCAAGGAAATGGAATTGGTAAGGGAGAAACATTTCAAGTACCGTGAGAATGATAATGTAGACGTTATGTTTCTACTTCAAAAGGTAAATGACACATAAAAATACTAAAAAAGTCGTAGCAATTATCCAGGCAAGGATGGGTTCGGCAAGACTGCCTGGTAAGGTTTTGAAAAAAGTATCCAGTATGCCTATGCTGTGGTATATGTTTGATAGATTAAAATATTCGCAAGAAGTTGATAAGATTATTCTTGCAACTTCCACATCTTCAAAGGACGATCAACTTGTAAGTTTCGCAGAAGAATATCAAATTCCATGCTTTAGAGGAAGTGAAGAAGATGTATTGGGTAGGTACTATGGAGCAGCCATATATTTTGAAGGTGAAACTATCGTTAGATTAACGGGAGATTGTCCTTTAATTGATCCACAGGTAACGGATCAAGTGATCCTAACCCACCTCTCTTCTAATGCAGACTATACTTCAAATACCATTCTAAGAACCTTTCCAAGAGGATTAGACACTGAAGTATTCAGCTTTGAAACACTTAAAAAAACTTATAAGGAGGGAAAGAAAAACTATGAAAGAGAACATGTGACTCCCTATATATATCAACATCCTGATAAATTTCATTTAGAGTCAGTTGTAGCAGAGAAAAAATTGAGGAGGTCTGATTTGAGGATTACAGTTGATACTGAGAAGGATCTTAAACTAATAAGAAAAATATTTGAAGCCTTATATAAGGAAAATGAAATATTTCACACTGAAGATATAATTGGTTTACTTGATAAAAATCCGGAATTATTAAAAATAAACGCCCATATCAAGCAGAAAGAAGTGAAAGAAAATTGAGAAATGTAGTTATTCGAGCAGACGGTTCAAAAAAACTTGGTTTAGGTCATATCACGAGAAGCATTGGATTGGCAGAAAGCTTAGCAGAAAATGATATGCTTTCCATATTTATAACTAAAGACTATCAAAAGAATATCATTAAATTCCTGATAGACAAAGGATTCACTGTTGAATCGATACCTGCAGATATAAATTTCAATGAAGATTTTACAATCACAAAGGAAATAATTCGGAAGATAAAACCCGGTTTAATAATTACAGATTTGTGCAATACAAATACTCTCCGCCATATAAACGAGTATAAAAAATATCTTCAAAATCTCAAAAAAATGGATATCTTTTTACTTACTATAGATGATTTAAACAATATTGAATTTCCTTCTGATATCGTGATAAACCCGAATTACGGTGCAAAAAATATAAAATATAAAAACACTTCATATAAAAACAAATACCTCTTAGGCCCAGAATATTTTATATTCAGAAAAGAGTTTATTGAAGCGGCAGGTATAGATAAGAAAATTAGAAGAGAAGCACGAAATCTTTTAATTACTATGGGAGGAAGTGATCAATTACAATTAAACGAGAAAGTTTTAATGGCTATCAACAACTTAACCTTTACAAATTTGAACATTCGTCTTATTATTGGATTTGATTCTAACAAATTAAAATTAAATAAACTTATTAGTATCTTGAGAACCTTTGAAGGGAATTATGAATTTATAGAAGAAAGTGATAATATGGCGGAACAAATAATGTGGTCTGATATAGCAATAACAGGAGGCGGCTTAACAAAGTATGAAACCGCAATAACCGGAACTCCAAGTATAATAATATCTCAAGTGGAACATCAACATGAATTGATGAATAAATTAGAGAAATTTGGAACGGCGCTTTATGTAGGATTTGGGAAAGAAGTAACAAGTAATGATATATATACATCTATAAAAAAGCTTCTTGAAGACTATTCTCTACGCAAAAAAATGAGCAAGCGAGGTAAAGAACTATTTGACGGCAAAGGGGTAAAGCGTATTCTTTCGGAAATACCGAAGGAGGTTTTCAATGAAAGATAGAATAAAAATAGGCAACAGATGGATTGGGGAAGGGAAACCCGTATTTGTTATCGCTGAAGCCGGAGCCAATCATGATCGAAAATTGGAACAAGCAAAAGAATTGATAGATATAGCTGTTGAAGCAAAGGCGGACGCAGTAAAGTTTCAGACTTACCGTGCAGAAACTTTGTATTCAAAAAAAACCCCTCAATTTTCTTACTTAAAAGATTTAGAAAAGGGGAAAAGCACTTATGATATAATAAAAGAGAATGAATTGCCAAGAGAATGGCAAAAGAAATTATATGAATATGCATGTTCCAAAAATATCATCTTTCTGTCAACGCCTTTTGATAAACAAGCAATTGATGAACTTGAACCATTTGTACCCGCCTACAAATGGTCTTCTTTCACAATTGTTGACTTACCTCTTTTGGGATACGCAGCAAGCAAGATGAAACCAATGATTATTTCTACTGGTATGTGTAATCTGGCTGATATTCAAGAGGCCATAGACACTATTTATTCGCAGAAAAACGATAACATAGTCTTGTTACACTGCACTTCTTTGTATCCGACTCAACCGAATCAAGTTAATTTACGTATGATGGATACAATTCAGAATGCTTTTTATTTACCAGTTGGTCTTTCGGATCATACTATAGGTATATTTATACCTATAGCAGCAGTAGCCAGAGGGGCAAAAGTTATAGAGAAACATTTTACAATAAGCAGGAAATTAAAAGGCCCAGATCATCCCTTTGCGTTAGAACCCAAAGAGTTAAGCGAAATGATAATGGGTATTAGAGAAGTGGAAGAAAGTATAGGTTTCGCAAAGAAACAAATTATACCAGGAGAAGAAGAAATGGCGAGATTGGGTAGAAGAAGTATAATTGCCAAAACAGATATTCCAGCAGGAACAAAAATTACTGAAGATATGATTATTATTAAACGTCCAGGTTATGGGATAAGTCCAAAATTTATTAATATTGTTATAGGCCGTGAGGCAAAAGAAGATATTGAAGCAGACGATATAATAAACTGGGAGATGATTTGATGATTAAGAATAAAAATAATAAAATAAACATTGTTTTTCTTGGCGTGAATAATGCCGGGCAGAAAATCTATAATTGGCTGCTGGAAAATAACGAAAATGTGGTAGCATTGTTAACTAGTAAAAATCAACTAGATTTGATTAAGAAACTTAAACCAGATATGGTTATTTCTTGCGGATTTCGCTATATTGTACCACAAGAATATTTGGAAATACCACCATTAGGTTGTATTAATATACATTCTTCATATCTTCCATATAATAGAGGTGCAAATCCAAATATTTGGAGTATTATCGAAAATACTCCTGCAGGTGCTACAATTCATTTTATGGATAAGGGTATAGATACAGGGGATATTATAGCCAGACGCAATGTTGAAATTCAATTTAGCGATAATGCAGCAGATCTGTACGATAAGTTAGAAAAGGCACAGTTCAATCTTTTTGTAGAAAATTGGAAAAAAATAAAGAAACGCGACTTTACTACTATCTCTCAAAGCCTTAAAGAAGGTACTTCTCATAAAGTCAAAGATTTTATTAAATTATGTGAGATCAATCTAAATGAGACCCGTAATGTTCGTGAAATCATCAATCAATTTCGTGCTTTAACCTTTCCCCCTTACGACAATGCATATGTAGAAATTGATGGGCAAAGGTATTACGTGAAGATAGAAATATATAAAGAAAAGGATAAATAAGCAGGAGAAAAATATAAAAGGATATATGAAAATATTCAACGAAGTAAAGAAAATTTCTTCAGTAGTTTTTAATGAGATATAAAACAAAATTTGTGTTTCCGATTGTGATTATAAGAATCTTTACCGTGAATTCTCAATGAGAAAAATCAAAAATAAATATATATTTATTAAAGATATTATTGAAGCGACTAATTCTATTTTAGTTAAAAATCTAATATTAGATAATATTTTTACAATAGTTACACCGCATAGAAATCCAATTTCTGAAATCTTTCAAAAATATTATTTAACAGGATTGTTAACTGATGCTGGATTGCTGACGCAAAAGACATATAGGTTTAAAAAGTGTTTCTTAGATGTTATACGATTACCTTTATTTCTTTTAAAACAGTTTCTTAAAAAGCCAATTGTCAATCTAATTAAACACTATAATAGAATTTTCCTGATATATATACCTAATAACAAATATTTAGATTTGGGAATGCCTTTATATGATAAACTTAAAAATAAAGGAAATATTAAACCAATAATTATATATAATTCTTCCAACAAATTGAATGTAGGTTCTAACTACAATATAATAAATTTATCAGATTATAGAATAAGTTATATTAAGATATTTGATTTTATTAAAAAAGTTCTTATCACCAAAAGAGATATAAAGGAAGAAAGTAAATTCTATGGATTCTATTATTACATATTTGATCAACTTTGGTACTCTCAATTAATCAATTTAATTAATAAACATAAATTACAACATCTCTTTTCGGAAAATACTGATAAAATTTGCGGTATTTTTAGTTGTATCCCTACCGATAACTTTAGTCGAAGTATTCATAAGATTGCAAAAGTTCGTAAGATACCAACTTTTAGTGTAAGAAGAGGTGTTACTTTCAATAATTTAGAAAATTATTTTATTGAGACAGATTTTCTTTTTGCTAAGGGTAAATATGAAAAAGAAATTTATAAGGAAATTGGCATAGATAAAAGAATGCGTATAGAAATTGTCGGGGCACCTTTTTTAGAAAAATTAAACCACTTTCCTAATAAATATTCTGATGCTTCAAAAAATATTTTCTTTGTTGATCAACCATTAAGCGAATTCTGCGACTGGAATTGTAGGTTTGAAATAGTGAATTTATTAGGGAAAACATGTAAAAAATTTGAAAACATTAAACTTTTGATAAAATTGCATCCTGGTACAAAGAAAGCGAATATTTACAAAAAAATATTTGATGAAATTGATTTCGAAAAATTTCTTATATACAAATCGGATTTTAATCTCCATAATGTTTTGATAGATGCCGATTATGTCTTAATAATGAATTCAACTGTTGGATATAATGCTCTACTATACAAAAAACCTCTTTTAGTATTTGGCAACCACTTCTTTTCAGATGATATAGAAAATATTTTTAACAATAGAGAAATCTCTTTTATAGTTGAAAACAGTAGAAATTTTGAAGAAATAATTAAGGAAATTTCAAGTAATTCTTTAAGAAGTAAAAAAAATTATATTATTGAGAAATTTCTAGAATATCATTTAAAATATTTAGGTGATAATTCTGTTGATAAAGCTGTTGCTTTTATTAATAAGGTAATATAAGAAGATGAGAGATTTACATAAACTAACTAGAAATGAAACTCTTATAAATTTAATTATATTATTTTTGAATTTAATTAAAGAAGATGTTTGGATTGGAGCAAAAAGTATCGTTCTCAAAGGGGTTACTATAGGAAAAGGAGCCATTGTTGGAGCAGGTGCAGTTGTCACTAAAAATATACCATCTTATAAGATAGCAGTAGGAGTTCCCGCAAAGGTCATTGGGGAAAGAATTTAATCTTTTTCAACGCTTATGATTGAGATATTAAAGAGATTTTTTAAAGGTTCAGCAGTCTACAGTTCTGGGAACATCCTTCATAAATTGATTGCATTTCTTTTAATACCTATTTACACTCGGTTTCTGTCCACCTCTGATTATGGAATTGTTGCACTAACAAATGCCATTATTGGTCTATTAATACCTTTTTTTATGCTGGGACAATTGGCAGCAGTAACACGTTTTTATTTTGATTATTATGAAGACAAGGATGAGTTGAGTAATTATCTGAGTACTGTATTTGTTTTGATAATCGGAATAAACCTAATGATTACAATATCCTTAGCAATATTCGGCAAACCTCTATTCGGTGCAATATTTAAAAATTTACCCTTCAATCCATACATTAAGTTTGCTTTGTGGATTCCTTTTTTCTCGGTTCCTATCTCTGTTCTACTGGGTCTTTATAGAGCAAGAGAACAATCGATTAATTACATGATAATTAAATTGTCCCAATTTCTGATAACTGTTTCGTTTATCATTTACTTCGTCGTTTTTCTGAAAAAGGGTGCATTTGGGAAAATCCAGGGACAATTTTATGGCGCGTTATTGTTTTTCATTGTGTTCTTAATATTGATTAAGAAGGAAATTTCGTTCTCTATATCACTCAAAAAAACGAAAAAGACTCTCTTATTTGGTTTACCATTGGTTCCCCATCTTATGGCGGCCTGGATCCTTGGCAGTGCAGATAGTTTTTTAATAGAAAGATTCCGAACGCTATCAGAAGTAGGACTCTATAACCTAGGATATCAATTTGGTACGATTATACTTATTGCCGTTAGTTCAATGGCTTTATCATGGGGGCCCATCTTTTACGAAACAGCTGAAAAAAGAAAAGATGCTCAGGAAATCTTTGGGAAGATCTTCTCTATGATCATAACAGGTATTTTCACTTTTAGCTTGTTGGTTCTACTATTCTCCAGGGAAGTTATATTAATTATGGCTGCGGAAGAGTTTCATAGCGCGTATATAGTTGTCCCACCGATTATTGCAGCTTATTTGTTTGATAGTTTGTATTACGTTTTTGTCACTCCAGTCTTCTACAAAAAAAAGACAAAAATAATACCCTTGTTTACTGGAATCGCAGCGTTTTCTAACCTTGGACTGAATCTTTTATGGATTCCCAAATACGGAATTATGGGAGCAGCATACGCAACATTGATTTCCTTCGGCATATTAACCATTGTTACTTATTTCTATTCAAATAAGATTTACCCGATTCAATATAAAACGAAAAAGATTTTAATCGTTATTACGATGTTTGGAATAGTCTATATTCTTAACTCTATACTACCATTCGAGGGTATCTTATTTCCAATTTTAATTAAGTTGTTTATATTTTTAACTTTTATTGTTGGATTATTTTTATTTAAAGTTATTAATATTGAAAGATTGAAAACTGCAAAAGAGTTTTTTGTTAAATAATAACTCATTAAAAACAATAAATAATTTGCTTGAAGGAAATAAAAAAATAAACTGGAGGATGAATCAATGCGAAATATAAAAATCTCAAGGGAAACTTGGGGAAAGCTACTTAAGATTGTAGAAGAAGAGGAACTTGATAAGCCCAAATATCTTAAAAGAGTAAAAGATTTTTGTAGTATAGTACCTAAAAATTTACCTGTGAATTCTAGGATTTTAGACATCGGAATAGGGCCTGGTTTTTTTGCGGTTCTGCTTAAAAGTGAATTTGATTACGAAATCCACGGAGTTGACATTTTAAGAAATGAATGCGATGAAGATATGGAGAGACAGAAACACTGGTTTAATCGCTATTCCAAATTTAATATATCATTCCAAAATTGTGATATAACTAAAAATTCATTGCCATATCCAGATGCCTATTTTGACTGTGTTGTTTTCATGGAAGTCTTGGAGCATTTAATTACACTTCATCCACCAATAGGAATTTTCAAAGATATAAAGAGAGTACTTAAGAAGAAGGGGATTCTTATCTTTTCGGTCCCAAATGCTGTATCCTTGGATAAAAGGATTTTCACTTTATTGGGTTCTCATCCTTCCAGTTATGGGTTCCAAAATAACAGTTCTTATAATAAACACTTCCGAGAATACACTTTAAAAGAGGTTACATGGGTGTTAAATAAGATTGGTTTTGAGATTAAAAAAGTAACAATGGTAAACCAAAAACCTATTCAGAAGTTTTCCCTGAGTATAGGTGATATTCTTCGATTTTCCACAAACTATATCTCGCGATTATATCGAAATTGGAAAAACACAATCATTGTTGTTGCTCAAAAGTAGCAAAAATAAAGGGTCGTTGATATTAAAAGATTGAAAATGTTAAAAGAGATTCTTTCAAAACAATGAAAAATAAGATTAAAACTCTTGCTAAATTGAGACTTAAAGTTAAAATAAACAAATCTATCAAAAAAGGTTATAAAGATGCGAAAAAAAATAAAATTAAATATGAAAACCTAAAAAATTCAGGAATATGTCTTTTAATTCATTAAAGATTCTCCTTATATGAAAAAATGAATATTCTACTTTGTAGTTCATCTGTTCCTTACCCGTTAAACAGCGGCGCTTCTTTAATTGTTTACAACATTGTAAGGCGCTTTTCAAAGAACCATAAGGTTTACCTTATTTGTTTAACAAAAAACCAGGAAGATCTGAAAAACCTGAAAAAACTTACTAAATGCAAAATTTTCGAAGCTGTGTATCGTTTGAGTTTTCCCAAGCCTGTTTTAATAGGTAAAATTATCGACATACTACTATCTGCTCCTAGTTATTATACGGATTTAAGATATCCAAAATTCAGTAAAAATTTAATTTCTTTGATTGATGAAATAGTCGAAAAATTTAACATAGATTTAATTCAACCGCATGGTTTACTTATGAGTACGTTTTTAATAAAATATAGAAAGATCCCAAAGGTTTCGGCTCTCATTGATTCCGGTAACCTGTCTTCAAAAAGGGAATTGTTCTTATCAAGAGGACTTTCCTATCTCATAAAATATTTAACTTATCTTCGAATACGAAAATTAGAAGCTTATGTGCTAGAGTTTTTCGATTCTGCGGTGGTAGTTTCAGAAGTAGATGCGAATCATATTAAGAGTTTTCATAACGATATACACCTAGCAGTAATTCCAAACGGTGTTGATATAGATTATTTTAAGCCCAGAGAAAATATAAAGGAAGAGAATCATTGTATATTGTTCTTTGGCAATATGGATTTTCCTCCAAATATAGATGCAGTTCTTTACATAATGGAAGAAATTTTTCCTTTAGTAAAAGCAGCGATCCCCAATTTAAAGTTCTATATCGTTGGAGAAAATCCTGTTAGAGAGATTAGAAACCTTAATGATGGAAGAAATGTTTTCGTAACGGGGTTTGCTCCAGATGTTAGAGCTTTCATAGAAAAAGCAAACGTTATTTTGACACCAATGCGCAAAGGAACTGGGATAAAAAACAAGATATTAGAATCTATGGCTATGGGGAAAACCATAATTACAAATAGTATGGGAGCAGAAGCTTTAGATACGGAAGCGAAAAAAGCTTTAATAATAAGAGATAGTTCCCAAGCGTTGGCAGAGGCTGTTATAAAAGTACTCAAAGATGATAATCCGAATAGACAACTAGGAAAACAAGCTCGTAAAGTAATAGAGGAAAAGTACACATGGGAGCGATGCGCTAAAAAATATGAAGACTTATATACAAAAATTTTAAAACAGATAAAAACATACTAAAATATTTCAACGATGGTATACTCTAAAAACAAAAAACTAAATAAATTTGGATAGAGTACAACAATCCTGTAGAATAAAAAATAATACAAGTGCTAACCTGCTTAAAAAGAAGATGGTACTAGAATTTCGGATTTTGAGGTAATTTGGTGAAAGAGGAGGCAAAAATAAAAAGATACTTAGTAACTGGAGGAGCTGGATTTATTGGTTCAAATATAGTTAAGTATTTGTTAAAAGCAGGTCATAAAGTAAAAGTCTTTGATGATTTTTCAACAGGTAAAAAGGAAAATATTCAGGAGTTTGTTGATATGGATAATTTTGAATTATATGAAGGGGATTCAAGAAATATCAAGGATATAAAAGAAGTTATAAAAGGTATTGGTTATGTTTTACACCAAGCAGCTATTCCCTCAGTTCAACGTTCGATTGAACATCCGATAAAATCAAACGATTCTAATATAAAAGGAACCTTGAATTTGTTGCTTGCAGCAAGAGACGAAGGTGTGAAAAAAGTAGTTTATGCAAGTTCCTCATCAATTTATGGGCCATCTCAGAACTTACCAAAAAGAGAAGATATGCCAGTTAACCCTATTTCACCGTATGCTTTAACGAAATATACAGGTGAAAAATACTGCCAAATTTTTTCTGATATTTACGGATTACCAACTGTTTGTTTGAGGTATTTCAATGTTTTTGGACCTAAACAAGATCCAAACTCTGAATATTCAGCTGTAATACCTAAATTTATAAACCTTATGTTGAAAGGTACAAGACCAATTATTTTTGGAGACGGAGAACAGTCAAGAGATTTTACATATGTTGATAATGTGGTAAGGGCTAATATAAAAGCAGCACATTCTGATATTATTGGAGAGGTTATTAATATTGCATGTGGTGGTAGAATAACCATAAATAAAATAGTAGAAAAAATAAATGAAATCTTACAGAGTAATATCATCCCGAGATATGAAAACCCACGACAGGGTGATATAAGACATTCAAAAGCAGATATAAGTAAAGCTAAGAATTTGCTAAGTTATTCGCCAATTATTGATTTCATAAATGGGCTAAATAAAACAGTAGAATGGTTTAAAGAGAAGTCAAATTGATTTTTACCTTAATTGAATTTTTTATAATATCTGGTTTTTTTATTTTCTTTGTTTACTTAATTTTGAAAACTCAAAATTGGTCGTTAATATTATTACTTATTTTTATTTCTATTATTTTGAATTATTCTTTAGGTTTTGAGATAGCAAATTTCCCAGTAACTACTCAAAAAGCCACTATTGGAGTTTCTTTATTCATATTTTTTATCTTTATGTGTGTTAACAAAATACCAATTAATAGTATAATTACATCTATTAGTACAATTCTGTTTTTAATGTTTCTTTCTTTGATAATATCATCAACAAGAGCAATTGATGTAACTTCTAGCTATAAACGCATTATATCATTTACTTTAATTATAATAACGATTCATTTGATTTCATTTCTCATTAAAGCGATAGATGATAAAAGTTTTGAAAGTATTATGTTTTTGAAATTACCAACAATTTTTTCGTTATTAATGGGATTCGCAATTTATCAATTTGTTACTAAAGGCTTATTAACTGAAAGAATGACAGGTACTTTTGAAAATCCAAATGAATTTGGTGGAATGGTTTTGATGTTTTTGCCGCTTACATTAACCACAATGCAAAGTAATAAATGGAAATATAAAATTATAGGAATTATTACGGTTATTCTAAGTTTAGCAAGTATTTATTTTACATATTCTAGAGGTACTTATTTGGCAACTATATTTTTTTTCCTCATTCTATCTATTGGAGAAGTTTTAAGAAAAAAAGAGAAAGGACCGAAGGATTATAAAAGCATAATAGGTTTATTTCTGTTGTTAATTATGCTCTTTTTTATTGTGTATTATTTTATGCCAGAAAATTTATTTGGATTTGGGCTTAAAAGATCCCAATCTATTTTCAAAAACGGAACTCTCAACTTATATGATGGGTCGATAAAATTGAGATATAATGCTGTATTTATAGCTTTAAGGATTTTCAAAAATAATATGGTATTGGGAGTTGGTCCGGGAAATTTTATAGTACATCCATTTGCGACTTCTGCAACTGAAAACACTTATTTTCTTATACTAGTAGAATTGGGAATATTGGGATTATTTATATTCTTAACTTTATTATTTAAAGTTTTTATTATTTTGCTGGAAAATTTTTGGAAACTCAGTAATAATAAATTTTTAATCCTAAACAGATATTTATTATACGGATTTATTACTTTTTTATTTTTAATGGGAACTAATGATTTTCTATATGACATTCAAACATTCTGGATATGGGTTGCTGTAATAATATCTCTCAGTAATATTTCTACCAATAAGAGGAGTTATTTTAATGAGAAAAGTTAAAATAATGTTTGTAATTGATTATTTGGGAAGGGGAGGAGCTCAACGTGTTATCTCCAATATAATTAAATATATAAATAAAAACTCATTTGTAATAGAATTGGTTTTATTACAACAAAAGGGGAATTATTTGAAGGATTTGCCCAATTACGTTAATATTTACAATTTAAATTCAAGAAAAGCATTATATGGTTTTTTCTCATTAACGAATGTCATAAATAAAAGTAAACCCGATATTATATTTTCAACTTTAACTAGGATAGATGAACTTGTTCATATATCTTTACTTTTATCACATAATAAAGATACAATTAGAACAATTGTTCGGCTACCTACATATCTGTCAGTAAGGATAAAAGAGATGCCTTGGCATATTAGATTATTATCATGTTGGTCTTATAGAAGAGCAAATCAAATTATTTGTACCACTAAAGAGAACAAAAAAGATTTAATGCAACTTTTTAAAATTAATCCTGAAAAAATTCATTTAATCCCAAATCCAGTTGATATAAAAAGGATAAGAAAAGAAATAAATGAAGAAATAATAGATGCCACTTTTAATGAGATTATATCTAGTGGGAATAACTTAATAATAGCTGTTGGTAGCTTAGGCAAAGCTAAAGGATATGAATATTTAATTAAGGCAATTAAATATTTAAAGTTGAAGAAACATAATATTAAACTAGTTATTTTGGGAGAAGGAGAGTTAAGAAAACATATTCTCAAATTATCAAAAAATTTATCGCTAGAAGACAATATTTATCTTCCAGGTTTTAAGTTAAATCCATATAAGTACATTAGTAAAAGTGACTTGTTTGTCTTATCTTCAATCAGAGAAGGATTTCCTAATGTTTTAGTCGAAGCAATGGCTTGTGGAATACCTGTAGTATCTACAGATTGCCCTTCTGGCCCTTCTGAAATTATAACTCATAAAAAGAATGGGTTATTAGTACCAGTTAAAGATCCAGAAGCTTTAGCAAATGCAATAATGAATGTGTTGACAGATAAAGATTTGGTTGTTAGATTATCTAAAGCTGGAAAAGAAAGGGTAAAAGATTTTGAGGCAAGCAAAATAATTCCAAAGTATGAAGAATTGTTTATATCATTATTAAAGGGAAAAAACAATAAAGATAGAATATATAAGTTTAAGAATTAATATTGAGGAACAAAGCTTTATCGTAGAAGCAAATGCAAGGAGTTTTACTACAATTAATAGAACAATTATTTATCGAAAGAAACCAATTTTAATGTCAAATATAACGAGGATACCAAAAATCCAAAAAGTATATGAATAAAAACACGTTAGGAATAATTAGATTGAAGAAAGGAAGACTCAATACACTTCATTTTACTTCTGGAAATCAAGTATGAACTTTAATCGGATTGAGTTGCCACTCCAAACAAAACACTTTAGAATATAAATATGAATATACTTTTGATGAGTTCTTCCTCTAAAATTGGATTGACGTATCATCTAACACGTCTTGCAATTAGTTTAAAACGCAAAGGACATAAAATAATAGCTCTTGCTAATTATAAAGAACAAATAGAAGGTTTAGGGAAAGAACTAAAGGAACAGCATATTCTTCTATATCGTTCAAATTTTCTTGATAAAACAAACCCTTATTGCCTATATAAAGCAAAAAAAACGATCGAAACTATTGTAAAGAAAGAGAATATAGAAATCATTCACGCACGTGGTCTCAGACATTTACTACCTGCCTATTTTGCTTCAAAACAGTTACCATGGAAAATCGCAATTATCGAAACCGAACATACATCTGCGCATTTGAGTTCTAAGTGGAAGCGATTTGTGGTTCCATACTTGCTAAATCGATATGTTGATCTTGAATTATCCATTTCAAATGTGTTCGGAAACGATTTAATATCTTACGGTTTGAATCCATCTAAAGTTAAAACGGTTCACAATGCAATTGATTTAGAAGTTTTTGATTGTGATCAAAGTAGAAAATATAGCAGAGTTAGCAAACTAAAATTTCTTCAAATGAGTGACCCATTAATTGTTCAAGTTGCTAATCTGTATCCCTGGAAAGGATATGAATATTCTATAGGGGCATTTGCAAAGGTTAACAAAAGATATCCAGAAACACGATTATTAATTGTGGGGGATGGCCCATTAAGAGGAAAACTAGAATCTTTAGTTGTACGCCTAAAGCTAACTGACCATGTAGAATTCGCAGGTTTGGTTCCTAATAGATGTATACCATATATTTTGTCTCATAGTGATATCTTTATACTATCCTCATTACACGAGGTCCTTCCTCGAAGCATTTTAGAAGCAATGGCAGCTGGGAAACCTGTCATTGCTCCTCACATAGGTGGTATACCTGAAATGGTGAATGAGGGAGTTACGGGCTATCTTATCCCGCCTAAAGATCTTAATTCTTTAGCTAGTAAAATTTTAGAATTGCTTAAGAACAAAAATTTAGCTGAAAGAATGGGGAAAGCTGGTAGAAAATTAATAGAACAAAAATTTGAAATAAATACGATTGCAGAAGAACTGGAGAAGATTTATCAAGAGGTTGTAGAAAAGGATTGAATAAATTATACTATGAAAATTCTAATAAATGTTTTGTCGGCAAAAGAAGGAGGCGGATTAATATATCTTGAAAATCTTATTGATTCATTGGAAAAAATCGTAAAAAAAGATGAAATGTATGTTTTGATTGGAAAATATAATTTTAATAATTTATATAAAAAAAAATTTGAAAATACATATTTCATTAAAACAAATGTCACAAATACTATACATAGATTATTATATGAACAATTTATAATACCAATAATTGTAAAAAAGAAAAAAATTAACATTTTATATTCACCGGCTGAAATAATATCATTTTTTGCGCCTTGTTATAAGGTCCTAGGAGTACAGAACTCTAATATTTATTATGATATATTTGTTAAAAGAACTATAAAAGAGCGATTAAGATATATATTATTGAAATTTTTAGCAAAAATATCAATGAAAAAATCAGATAAAATAATAACTGTATCGGAAGAATTCAAAAGACAGATTTTAAAAGTTAATCATATTCCGAATAATAAAATTATATTTATACATCACGGCATTCATTCATCAGAATTTTCGAAGGATTATTGTGCTAAAGAATGCTTAATAAAAGGTATTAAAATTAGTCAGTTTAATTATATATTATGTGTTGCTCATTTATGGAGACATAAAAATATTGAGGTTTTGATAGATGCATATAAAAAACTTGATTCTAAGTTAAGGGTAAAATATAAACTAATAGTAGTAGGAGAAAAAGAGACTTCTTACTATAAAGAGTTAATGAAAAGATCCGAAAAAAGAGAATTAAATAAAGATATCATATTTCTTGGTAATGTTAATCACCAGGATATAAAAAAAATTTATACTCAAGCAGATTTATTTGTATTCCCCTCAAAATTAGAATCATTTGGTATTCCTCTGATTGAAGCTATGGCATCAGGTGTTCCGATAATTGCTTCTAATACTACGGCTATACCGGAAGTTCTTGCAGACGCTGGATTATTGTTTAATTCGGATGATTCAGATGAATTAGCTGTAAAAATTGATAAAGTTTTAACCAATAAGAATCTAAGGCGAAAATTAATAGATAAAGGACAGGAAAGAGTCCAAAATTTCTCATGGAAAAAGACTGCGAGAAAAACTCTTAAAGTTTTTGAAGAGGTATATAATGGATAATGCTAATAGAAAAATCCCAGTTCAAATAATCCAATTGAGGAGAGATAATTTATGAAACAACTACTACAAAACTATAAAACCGGTGAATTATCACTTGAAGAAGTTCCTATTCCGGCATTAAAACCTAATGGTGTTCTGGTGGAAAATCACTTTTCCCTTGTAAGCGCGGGTACAGAGAAAACAATGATTGAATTCGGGAAGAAAAACCTTGTAGGGAAAGCGAAGGCAAAACCCAAACTCGTTAAACAGGTAATCGAAAAAATTAAAACAGATGGGTTGGTTGCCACTTATAAAAGCGCAATGGGTAAACTCGGTGAACCCGTACCGCTTGGATATAGCTCTGCCGGAGAAGTAATTGAAGTAGGAAATAATGTTAAAGAATTCAAGAAAGGAGATAAGGTAGCCTGCGCGGGAGTCGGATACGCCTCACACGCTGAGGTAGTCTGTATTCCTGAAAACCTTGCCGTTAAGCTTCCTGACTCGGTGAATCTAAAAGAAGCTTCATTTGTCACCTTAGGCGCTATTGCGATGCAGGGTATAAGAAGATGTGAATTGAGTCCCGGAGAAAAAATTGCGGTTATCGGACTGGGACTTTTAGGGCAAATTACGGTTCAATTACTTAAAGCATACGGAATGCCGGTACTGGGAATGGATGTCAATCCGAAAAGAATCGAAGAGTCTAAAAAATACGGAATGGATGAAGGAATAGTCATTGGGACAAATAATGTAACAGAAGCCGCGATGAATTTCTCCGATGGCAATGGAGTCGATGCAGTTATCATTACCGCCTCTACGCAAAGCAGCGAACCCCTTGAAACGGCGGGTTCTATATGCAGAGAAAGAGGACGTATATCTTCTGTAGGACTTACAGGCATGGAAATTCCACGAAGTATTTACTATGAAAAGGAAATAGATTTTAGGTTATCCCGTTCTTACGGACCGGGAAGATACGATAGAAATTATGAAGAAAAGGGTCTGGATTATCCTATTGGTTATGTTCGCTGGACAGAAAATCGAAATATGATGGAATTCATTAGATTGTTATCCGAAAATAAAATCAACCTTACTCCAATGATAACCCATACTTTTAAAATCGATGATGCTCTTAAAGCTTACGAACTCATAACGAAAAATCCGGACAATGAGGACTTTACAGGTGTCGTTATCCGGTATGATGTGGAAAAGAAACCGGAAAAGAAAATAATCCTAAAAGAAACAAAAGAATTTGATAAAAAGGAAAATATAATCTCTGCAGGTATTATTGGAGGCGGGAATTTTGCCAGAGGTGTATTGATGCCCGCGATAAAAAGTTTAAAAAATGTTTCTTTAGACGCGGTTGCCGATTCAGAAGGAAGAACAGCCGCCTATGTTGGAAAAAAGTATGGTTGTAAATATACAACAAGTGATTATAAAGATATTCTAAAAGATAAAAATATAGACCTGGTTATAATTACAACTCCTCATAATCTGCACGCTAAAATTGCGATTGAAGCGCTCAAGCAAAATAAGAATGTACACCTTGAAAAACCGGCAGCAATGAATGAAGAAGAATTGAAAGAATTAATCGATGCGGCAAAAGCTTCGAAAGGTAGACTTATGATGGGGTTTAATAGGAGATTTTCTCCCGAAGCATTAAGAATCAAGCTAGTATTTAAAAATAGGAACACACCTCTTATGATTTATTACAGAGTGAATGCCGGTAAAATCCCTGAGGAACACTGGGTACAGGATCCGGAAATAGGCGGAGGCAGGATAATTGGAGAAGTTTGTCATTTTATTGACTTGATGCAATTCTTAACTGATTCGAAACCCATAGAGGTTTACGCGTCAACCGTTGCCGGGAAAGGAAATATAAAAGACACGGATAATGTCAATATAATAATTAAGTTCGAAGATGGCTCTACTGGAAATATTCTTTATACCTCTCTTGGCAGCAAATCTTTCCCGAAAGAATATGTCGAAGTATTCGGAGATATGAAAGTGGAAACGATTAATAATTTCAAAACGGGGAAATTTGGTAAGAGTCAGGATAAAGGGCACAGAGGTGAATTCGTAGAATTTACAAACTCTATCAAAGAAGCCAAACCCTCTCCAATTTCTCTGGAGTCCATATATTATACCACATTAACCACGTTTAAAATTCATGAGTCTTTAAAAACAGCTAAACCTGTCTCTCTTGATTGATGGATCTGGAATATTATAAAAGATTTTTGGATGCATACGTATTCAAGAAAACAAGTTATCTTGATTTTTGGCATGGTACTCCGGAGTTAAATTCTAAAGCATCAAAAAACGAAATATCGCAGTATTATATGCCTTTCAGAAAGAAAGCTGAATACAATTCTTTTTTCGATAAGAATGGAGTGCCACTATTGAATTATCTAGGAAATATAGGAAAACAATACAATCCTATAGCAATTGCTCAATACGGTTTGGGTAATTTCAATCTTTATAAACAAACCGGCAAGGAAATTTTTAAACAAAAAGCATTAGTACAGGCAGACTGGATGGTTGACAATTTAATTAAAAACAAAAAAGGAATTCCTGTATGGATGCATAATTTCGATTGGAACTATGTAGAAAAATTAAAAGCGCCCTGGTACTCCGGTCTTGCTCAAGGTCAGGGAGTGTCTCTCCTAATACGAATTTATAAACTTACGAAAGACAAAAAATATAAAGATATGGCAGAAAAGGCTTTTCTATCTTTAAAGACTGAGGTTGCGGAAGGAGGAGTAACGTTCACTGATAAAAATGGAAATATCTGGATAGAGGAATATCTTGTTGAACTTCCGACCCATGTACTTAATGGATTTATATGGGCATTATTTGGAGTATACGATTATTTCTTACTTTCAAGAGAAAAAGAAATTAAAAAATTATTCGACAGGTTTATCGAAACACTAATTAAAAACCTAGTTCATTATGATATTGATTATTGGTCCTTATATGATTTAAGCAATGATGGAATCAGGAATATTGCAAGCCATTTTTATCATCAATTACATATAGTTCAGTTAAATATTATGTACTACTTGACTGGCATAGATACTTTTAAGGAATATGCCGATAAATGGAATGGATATTGGAATAATACTTCATGTAAATATAAAGCTTTAATAAAAAAAGGTTTGTTTAAATTAAAGAAATGTTAAAATGAGAAAAATACTTTTTCTGTCGCAATATTTCCCCCCGGATATTACAGCTGCTGCTTTCAGGGTAAGTGAAACTGCAAAAATAATTAATGATAAGAAAAACTGGAAAGTAGAAATTTTAACTGCCGAACCACACAGAACTAAAGAAGAAAACGCCAACAACAAAAAATTCGGATATCCTGTAATAAGAGCACCCATACGAAAACTCTCTGAAGGCGTAACATTAAACTATTTGCTTCATTATGTTTCCTTTATGTTGTCTTCTATATTGTGGGGTATTATTAAAACTAAAAGCAAATATGATTATTTGATAACCTCAAGTCCTCCGTTATTTATTGGTATTTCAGGATGGATTCTTTCGAAGATTAAAAGGGCAAAATTTATACTCGACATTCGTGACATCTGGCCGGATTCGGCAGTTTCCACAGAGAGAATTTCAAAAGGTGGATTTTTATACAAAGTTGGTAAAAAAATGGAATTTTTTCTATATAAAAAAGCCGATTTAATTACATGTGTATCTACTCCAATGAAAGAGTATATTGAAGAGCATGCTGAAAATAATGTAACGGTTCTTTATAATGGATTTTTTACTGAGCTTGGTGAAAAAAGCGGGGAAAAAACAAAAGAAAACGAAACTTATACAATAACGTACCTGGGAAACTTCGGACATGCCCAGGAAATATCTACCGTTATTAAGACTGCTGAGAAAATAGATAATAAGAACATCAAATTCTTATTAATTGGGGAAGGGGTAAAACGTAAAGAATTAGAGAAGGAGGTTACCCAAAAAAAAATAAACAACGTTGAATTTAAAGATCCTTTACCAAAAGAGAAAACTTTTAAATATATGCTATCAAGTTCGGCGCTATTGATAAACTTAAAAGATTCTAAAACTTTTGAAAAGACTATACCATCTAAAGTATTTGATTATATGTATGCCAACAAACCAATACTTTTCGGTATTAAAGGTGAAGGTAAGAAAATTTTAAGTTCAATTTCAGGCAATATATTTTTTGAACCAAGTAACCCCGAATCTCTAAGGGAAGCAGTTAATAAATTGATTGAAAATTATACGTTTTATAAAAAAAATGCCATAGATAATCGGAAACTATTATTTGAGAAATATACCAGAGAAGCAATGGTTGATAAACTCCTAAAAACTATCTCAAAATTATAGTAATCCGTAAGACAAAGCCAATTTTCTCTTTTACCTTCACCCTGGGAACTTGACCCCACTCAACCAAGGGTTAAGGAAATAAAATTATCTTATAAACTCCGCCATTACACCGGACTTAAATCGACAGAAAAAAAACTCAGAAAACTTCTAACGGATTTCAACTTTATTCCTGTAAGGGAAACAATTGAGGGATGACGTAGATTCTTTGAATCTACGTTAAATGTCTTTTTTAGGGTTTAGGATTTTGGGATTGGGATTTAGCGAAAAACAAAGAAAAAACTCTGTGTTCTTTGTGGCTCCGTGGCGCGTGAGTTTATAATTGAATTACTGGTTAAATAGTTAAATTAAAAAACAGGACATTTGTCCTAATAGGTCAACTCTCAACCAAAATCTAAAAACAATTTCTATAATTGCAAGGTTTCTTTTGGTATTTTTCATTTTTTAAGTTTTTTTCAGTGCAGGGTGGAATTTCAA
>Ga0307430_1000615_pt1 | contig 29823 bp, 24 predicted proteins | sample SalMarWE160130MG_FD_202159 | JGI IMG/M metagenome (GOLD analysis project Ga0307430, IMG submission 202159) | Salt marsh sediment microbial communities from the Plum Island Ecosystem LTER, Massachusetts, United States - WE1603-130 | ecosystem: Environmental > Aquatic > Marine > Intertidal zone >...
CCATCTTTTCCTCCCAATGTATGTTATAATAGCCGTCGGCGTAGCGAGTCTGTAAACCCTTGATTTACAGTGATTTATTAACAGGATCCGTCTTTGGCGGCGAAAAAACACCTGTGGTTTTGCAGACGGGATTGTTTTTTTTGAGAATTTTTCAAAAAAATAATAAATATTTACACCGTATAATTCGCTCTATATTATAAGAGCAGGCGCATCAGTTTTGGACAAAACATTATAAATAGTTCGTTGCCTCAAAAGGTAGGGCATTATGATGCGCGGAACGAGAGGATTTACGCGTTTGGGAAGGCTGATTTCCCATCGGCAAAGCACCGGACTCCGGGAAGGGTCCGATGGGGGGAACCTTTCTAATCCCACAGCCTTCACCCCGTTAGAAAAAAGACGTTATTTTCTAACGGCCTTTACGCTCATAGAGCTTCTGGTTGTCATTTCCATTATAGCGCTCCTGATAGCGATATTGGTGCCCGTGCTCCAAAGGGTCCGAAACCAGGCCAGGGCGGCTGCCTGTCAGGCGAACCTCAAGCAGTGGGGAACAACACTGGCCCTGTACGTGGAGGATAGCCAGGGACACCTTCCCCGCGGCCCCAACCATTGCTTCTTGATTCTCGCCGGCTCGTTCCGCAGCGATGACCCGAACGCACAAGAGTCATTGAACCCCATTGACACGAAAGGCATACTCTGCTGCCCAATGGCCATTAGATCTGGTAGGCAAGTAATGGGCAATTGGACTTTTAATGCCTGGGAGCGTCCGTTAGACGGTGTACTGTTTCGCGGCAGCTATGGATTGAACAACTGGTTTTTTAATACGCAGTTTGGCTCCATTCGCATGCCTCCGGGCGGACCATACATTTTCTCGATTAGGAGGGGCAGGGCCGACATCCCCGTGATTCTCGATTCCGCACTCCCTAATGGTAATCCTTATGATTCCTCCCCACCACCGCGACGCGAGGGATATCTTAGTCCTACGTTCCCCTTCTGCATAAACCGACACAACGGGCACGTCAACGGCCTTTTCCTGGATTGGTCCGTCAGAAAGGTTGGGCTTAAAGAGCTATGGACGCTGAAATGGTATCGCGATTTCTATGCGTCAGGGGACAGCGAGTTCGATACGGCTGGGCCCTGGACCAAGGCCGGCGGTGTGCAACCGGATGACTGGCCGGAATGGATGAGAGGATTCAAAGATTACTAAAGCAATAATCGGAAAGACGAAACATAATGCACCGAGGAAAACGACTTACGCTGTTGGAAATAAAGATTCCCGATCGGCAAAAGGCAAGGATTCGCCGCAAGTCCGCTAAGTCCACCAAGGGATGCCTTACGGCAGGACGCCTTACGGCGGAGCCATTAGGACTAACTTGCCCCGTGAGAAGAAAATTTTCTAACGGGACGGCCTTTACACTCATAGAGCTTCTGGTAGTTATTTCCATTATAGCGATTTTGATAGCGATACTCATTCCGGTGCTGGGCAGGGCCAGAGAACTCAGCCAGCGTACGGTCTGTCTGAGCAATCTCAGACAGCTAACTTTGGCCTGGATCCTTTATGCTGAGGAACACGATGGCAAGATTGTCCTTAACCGGCACCATAGCCCTCCCCCCTTTATGCTTATGCGGTCTTGGCGGAACGAAGGCTGGCTTGGCGTGGCCTTAGCTAGCGCATCCACGATGAGCCGGGCTGAGCTGTTACAGCATGGCCAGAAGGGCGACCTGTGGCCCTGGATCAAGAACCTGGATATCTACCGCTGCCCCCGGGGCCGCCCCGGCCATAGAGTCACTTACGCGATCGTCGCCGCTGCAAACGGCTCTCTCGTGGAAGGAACCTACTTGCTGCCGTTGCCGCGTGCCGGATACGAGCAATATGCACCCTTCGGCAGACGCGTCGGCAGCACGGTCCTGCGGCTGACCCGACTCACGGATATCGTAAGCCCGGGCCCCTCCCAGCGCGCCGTCTTCATGGGTACTGGCCAGACGCCTCCGCGGGAGTACGATTTCCACATCGAGTATCTGTACCCGAAGTGGACCGAATACAGCCCTCCACCGATACACCATAGCGACGGTGTGACCCTCTCGATGGCGGACGGACACGCCGAATACTGGAAATGGAAGGGCAGGGAGACCGTAAACATGCCTCGTTCGATCAGCCATTATCGTTATTCCCCCGTAAATACCACCTCTGAACGGCTGAATAGAGATTACGAGCCGCAGACCGGGGACTGGTTGTATGACCTGCAGAGGCTGCAAAGGGCAACATGGGGCAGATTAGGGTATTAGGTCAAGAAATACCCGTAGTATGTAAAATGAATATGACGTGGCCAATATAAATTGGCCCGGGAGATAATAAAGCAAAAATGTAACTGAATTGTTGGCGCTGAAGGACTGCGCCCATAAAGGGGACGCCAGCTTAGACGTGCTTGAGCTATTATCGTAACAAACGGACGTCGCCGGACGGCGCCGGCGGTATTGAAAGGAGTCTTGCAAATGCAGGATAAATATCATGTTCTTGCAATCTTACTAATCGCAGCATTACTGGCGGCAATCTTAGCCGGCAAGATGGATTCCGCCGAATCCGCCCTGATAGAACAAACCCTTGAGGCCATCCGCAACTGCATGTCCCGCTCGCCCGCCCCGTGGCCTGATGAATGGAAGCGGAAGTATTTAGAGACTATCCGCAGCGCGGTTGAGTCACATCATGATGCTCCGCATTACGCTGTACGGCTGGAGATTTTGCGCAAGGGATTTCAATCCTGCTGGGAGGGCCTCACGAAAACTAAGGACAGGCCTTTGTTCGAAGTGTATCGCTGCCGTATGCGGTGGTACGTCGAGCACCTTATGGGCACGGAGTTTCCCTCCGAGGACGAAAGGTGGAAGCTGCGCGATCAATTCACGGACATCTGGGACCACGCGGCATCCTCGCTCTTAGAGCAATTTCCATTTCTCGACCCGAACGCGGTGCAGGCGGCAAAAGCAGAAGATTTAAGTCTATGCTATCGAAAGCTCGATGCGCCGCTAATGCCCGTTTACCTACGGCCCATGTCCGAGGAACAAGTTGGGCGAATCAAGCAACGCTGGGACAAATTGCGTTATGCCCGTGTCGATCTGTTGCGCCGTCTCAGTGGAGATTCAACCATGCCTTCCGAGAGCCGGTATGCACAGTCATCCAACGCAGAGCGTGATTACCAATTGGCCAAAGAGAGTCTGTCTCAGTTGCTGGGGCTGGTCTGGATGGTCGTCCCTCAACGGCCCGACTATTACTTAGCGGCAATGGAGAACCAGACCAGGGCGTTGAAACGCCGCGTTAAGGTGAAGCGCCAGGCCTGGAGCGACCAGCAACGTTTGCAAAAGACGCGTTCAAGACAGCTCCTGCAGACCGAACACATCGGTTTTCTGTTGGCGGCCCTGCTGGAGACACCACAGTGCCTTGAGGGGGTCCCATCCGTCATCACGCAGGAGCAAAACCCATTGGAACAGCAGGACAAAACCGCGAAAGGAGGTGGTGCCTATGAGGTAGGGAATCTCTTACCGGAAAAGTAAAGGGATTATATTTTTTAAATGAATAGAAGCGGTTTCAAAAATGCTTTCGTCGCGAGAACGAGCGATATTTACTCTCGCAAGGCGGAGGTTCAAGATCGCCGCAGGCGTAGCCAAAGTTGCGTCGAAGACGAATTTTGTGCCGACAACGACGCGAGAGGAAATTGCAGCCGTTCGTAGTGGAAATTGAGTTTTGATAAAGCTTCTAAGAAATGAAAGGGGATTTTACTATGAAATCTAATATGTTATGTGCATTTCTGATCGCGATGCTCCTCGTCTCGACCGTGGCCTTCAGTGAAATCGTACCCGTGGGCCCCGGAGCCTCTTCCAGTGCAAGCGCCGACGCGCCAAATCTGTTCGCCTGTCTTCTTATCCAGCGCAACAAGAAAGGACTGCTCGTCGTTGTCGTTTACAACAAAAAGTCGGTCCTTGTACAACACCGGTGATGCAGCAGTGCCCCAGTTATAGCAGGTCTTGAAGCTTCCCAATTTATTAGACCACAATTCCTTGCCGTTCAGGTCATAACAAAACAGGCCTATATTGCCGAAATAGGCATATACCCGTTCACCGTCGGTAACTGGGGTTTCGGAGGCGTACGTATTCTTGATGTGCAAAGGATGTTGAGGTACTCCTTTGTGGGCGAGTTTTTCCCAGAGGCCCTCACCACTATTCCAGTCAATACAGTAAACCATCCACCGATGAGCATTGCCGGAAGGCGTGTTTCGGTCACCTCCCAAGTAGAGTCCCTTCTTGGGCATTTCGGCATCACCTTCGCTGACAGCCGAGGTGACAAATATCCGATCGCCCCAAACGATGGGTGATGACCAGGCACGGCCTGAGATTTCGAGCGTCCAGGCAACGTTTTCGGTGGTGCTCCATGTGTCGGGCAAAATACCGTCTTCGGCGACTCCGGCGGAAGAACCACGAAATTGCGGCCAATTGACCTCCGCAAGGACATTGGGGGCCAAAAGAAAACTTGCATTTATAATAACCAAGAAAGTTCGGCACATGAGTTAAATCCTTTCTGTAACTCGGATATCAAACACTGAATTTTGCATCCAGAATTTCCCATAAAGACCCTTGATAGCGTGGTACAGGAGTATATAATCATATCAGTTTTCGTCACTGGATGCGAGTCCCTTTTACCTTGATAACATCCAGGCGTAATAAACAAGTCAAGTCGAGAACCGAAAAAAACAATGATAAAGCAATTTCTAAGCTCCAATAAGTCTTGAATATAGAATCCTACATTTTTGAACAGGTAAATAAGATGCCATCAATCAAAAGAAAACCAGGGTCGTCGGTGGATGTTAATGTCTGCCTTAGACTGAGAATTTTTATATGTGCTGTGTTGTTAGGATTGGCTGGCTATATTTTGCCTGTAGATGCGTCACAGCCCACAAAGAAGATTAAGCCAATCCAATTGCATCCGGATAATCCCCATTATTTTCTATGGCGCGGCAGGCCAACTGTTTTGATAACGTCCGGCGAGCATTACGGCGCAGTTCTCAATCGGGCCTTCGATTACAGAAAGTACCTCAAAACACTTGAATCGCACGGTTTTAACTTGACTCGGACATTCAGCGGTGCGTACTGTGAGCCTTTTGGGGCATTTAAGATTCAGAACAACACGCTGGCGCCGGCAAAAGGTCGGTTGATATGCCCCTGGGCCCGGAGCACTACACCCGGCTACGCAAATGGCGGTAATAAGTTCGACCTAACAAAGTGGGATAGAGCCTACTTCAAACGCCTGCGCAACTTTGTAGCTGAAGCAAGCAAGCGCAGCGTTGTGGTAGAACTGGTACTCTTTTGCCCTTTCTACAAAGATGATATGTGGAAACTCAGTCCGATGAACGCCGGCAATAATGTGAACGGCATCGGCAAAATGGAACGCACTGAGGTCTATACGCTAAATCATCCCAAGCTGTTAGCTGTGCAGGATGCAATGGTACGCAAGATAGTAAAGGAACTAAGGGATTTTGACAATGTCTATTATGAAATCTGCAACGAGCCGTACTTCGGCGGCGTAACGCTCGAATGGCAAAATCACATCGCTGAGACCATCGTCAAGGCCGAAGCAAACTTCAAGGCAAAGCACTTAATCGCTCAGAACATTGCTAATAAATCCAAAAAAGTGGTCAATCCGAATCCTAATATGTCTATTTTTAATTTCCATTATGCCAAGCCACCAAAAGCTGTTACCGAGAACTATGGCTTGAACAAAGTAATCGGCGACGATGAGACGGGCTTTGCAGGCAGCGAGCCGAAGCCATATCGGCTGGAAGGCTGGGATTTTATTATCGCCGGCGGTGCAGTCTATGATAACCTCGACTACTCATTCACAGTTGGTCACGAAGGTGGAACTGCAAAAATCAATGCTCCCGGTGGCGGTGGGCCGGTGCTGCACAAGCAGTTGGAGATTCTCAAGGATTTCATCAACAGCTTCGACTTTATCAGAATGAAGCCGGACAATTCAGTCATCAAAAGCATAACATCCGAGAAGGCAACTACGCGTGCTCTGGTCCAGGCAGGTCGTGCTTATGCCATTTACATCAATGGCGGCAGTGAAGCGACACTAATCGTGAAGCTATCAAAGGGGACCTACAAAGCAGAATGGGTGAACACAAAAACTGGAAAGGTTGATAAGACCGAGACGTTTCGACATGCCAAAGGTAATCGGACGCTGCCTTCACCTAAGTATGTTGACGACATCGCTCTGCGGATTCGGCGAGCACCGAGAATCAGATGATTGTAACATTCATAGAAGAAAAATCGCAGATGTATAGAAAGAAGTATGGATTAGAGCCGGCAGTAACTTATTGCTTAATTTAATTTTTGAACTGGAAATGTATAGCGAAAGTAGCTTACCATGAAAATCTATCAAATGATGCACTTTCCCCTAAAGGGAGCGGGGACAGGGATTTACGTGGATACTATGGCCAGGTCCCTGATAAAAAGAGGGCACGAGGTCAGAGTCCTCTGCTCCGACCACCACGTTCCGAAAAAGGAGTATTATGCTGAGGCAGTTCTATTCAACAACGGTAATAGTGAGAAATACGACCTTGATTTTGATTTTCCGGTTTTTGCCTCTCACCCGCTGAGCAAAGGAAAGAAATTTGGTGAGCTAAACCAGGACCAAAAAGAAGCCTACGTTCAGGCTTTTCGAAAGAAGATTGGACAGGAGATTTCCGGCTTCAAGCCGGATATTGTCCATGTTCATCACGGCTGGGTCATTGCTTCGGTCCTTGCGGAATTTGATATACCTTATGTCATAACGCTTCATGGAACTGAGTATTACGCCTTCAAAAAATATAAAGAGTATCAAGAACTTACCCTGCGCGGGATTCACGGTGCACAGATTATTATGGCATTGACCGAGCAGGAAAGAAAACAAGCTATTGGTGCTTACGGCATTGACCCTCAAAAAATAATAATTGTCAAAAGTGGTACCGACACCAATATGTTCAAACCTCTTGAGATAGACAAACAGATTCTGCTGAAAAGTTATTCTGTTAAAGATGTGGACAGACCTGTGGTCCTTTTCGGCGGAAGATTAACTGCTCAAAAAGGACTTGATACTCTCCTCGAAGCAGCCGAGATTTATTCCCAGGAGAACGAAAGGCCAATAACCCTTATCGCAGGAGATGGTGATTTAAGAGAGCAATCAGAGCAGTTAGCAAAACAACTGCAATTGGACGATATTTACTTTCTTGGCAGTCAAGACCATCAGCAAATGGTTAAGCTATATAATATCGCTGACGTTTTAGCTGCCCCCTCAAGATTTGAGCCTTTTGGGCTGGTTGCATTAGAGGCCCTGGCCTGCGGCACGCCGGTTATTGCAAGCAATGCCGAAGGTTTCAGGCAGACAATCAACGAACAGATAGGTTGTTTAATAGAATCGGACGATTACAAAGCCTTAGCTGAGAAAGTTACTACATTCATCAGAGACGGCTTTAAAGAAAAAGTAAAGCACAAGGCCGCAGCTTACGTAAAACAGAACTTTAGCTGGACCAGAACAGTAAGCCACATTGAGAGCGTTTATAACCAGATTTTGGGGCATCCCGCAGAATAGCAGGGTTATCTTAAGTATAGATGAAGAGATAAATTCTAAAGAGGATTCTTACCATGCAGATATTTAAGGTAGTAATTGTAGCTGTTTTCATTTCTGTTGTTTCCTGCGCTGTCGATGCAGAGCAGGCCCAGGTCAGTGCTCTCTCGGAGTATTATGGGTTTGAAGAAATGGAAATAATCAAATTAGACTGGGGGATAAAAGACTTAAGGATTGTTGATTTTAACGGCGACGGTCGAAATGATATTGCTGTCGTCAATAACGGAAAGGCCAAGATAGAGCTGCTGGTTCAAAGAGAATCTGTCGGGCCGGGCGAAACAGAAGTAGCCGTTGACCCTAACGACATAGATGTAAATACAATCACCCCCCCTACCCGCTTTGAGAAACAGGGCATAGCAGTTTCAGAAAAAGTGTATAGTCTGGTTTGTGGGGATTTGAATTCAGACGGAATGATGGATTTGGCTTTTTATGGCGAGCCAAAAGGTCTGTATGTGATATTGCAAAAGACCAACGAAACCGGAAGGGATGAGCCAGTAACACCAACAAAACCATTAAGCTGGCGAATAAGAAAAAAGATCAAGATTGATGACGGTCTGTTAACTTCCAATATGTTAGCGTGTGCCGATCTGAATAACGATGGTGCTGATGACCTGGCTCTGGCCGGCCGTGATTGTGTTTATATCGTCGTGCAAAAAGAGGCCGGTTCATTGGCCGAACCCGTGAAATATCCTACCTCCGCACAAACACTAAGTCTCGAAGTCAGCGACCTGAACGGCGATAACATAAACGACCTTATACTCGTAACAAATGATATGGAAAAGCCCGTACACGTTCGATTCGGCCTTAAGACAGGACAATTAGGCCCACAAGTGCGATTCTTTATTGAAAGGCCGTTCACGTTTAAGCTTCATAACATCGATGACATAGCGGGTGATGAAATACTGGCGGTTGATGGCAGGAGCGGACGGTTAATCTGTTACAAATTTGCCATAGAAAACCAGAAAGATGCTGATTGGCCGATTCTCTTTTATCCTCTTGCCTCAGGCGAAGGAGATACAAAGCGAGATTTAGTAATCGGCGATTTCAATGGTGACGGCCTGGATGATGTCACGATAAGCGACCCTGGTGCGGCGGAACTTATTTTCTATAAACAAATGCCCGGACTTGGATTGGCTGAGCCGGTTAGATTTCCCACTTTTACCGATATTACGAGCTTATCTGCAGCGGACATCAACGGTGACGGGAAAACCGAATTAGGTGTCTTAAGCATTAAGGAAAAGATAGTTGGCTTAACTAAGTTTGAAGACGACAGATTATCATTCCCGCAGCCTGTCGATTTAACAGGCCAGCCGGTGGCGATGGAGCTTGCCGATGTTGACAACGACGGCAGCGTGGACTGCCTTTATATATCGATAGACGATAGCGATATTAGAACTCTGAGGACAATCTATAACCTCTCGGCAACAGAGAAGCAGCGAACCAACGTGGCAAAAGTTAAAGGCAGAAAGTTTAAGATTGCCGAAAAAGTTGGTGAAACCGAGCCTGCTCTGGAGCTTAAGAAACTTACCTCCAATCCGGAGGGTCTGAAAGTGCTTGACGTTGACCAGGATGGCTTACAGGACGTTCTGATATTTGTCAGCTATGAGCTTCCCATATTAGTTCGTCAGGTTCAAAAGAGGAAATTCGAAGTAGTTGACTCCCCAAAAGCCCAGGCCAGTTTGATTAAAGATGCGTCTCTGCGTTCAATTGCCCTGGCCAACGTGGACGGCAAGGCGGGTAAAGAACTGCTGGTGGCACAAAAGAACTTCGCAAGAAGCCTGGTTTTCTCGAATGGCTTGAGCTGGAATGTTATCGACCAATACAATGCCAAGAGTACAGAGAACCAAATATCGGCTGTCGCCGCTTATGATATTTACGGCGAGGATTTGGAAAGCAGACCTGCAATTTTGCTTCTAGACGGTAGGAAGGGTCAGCTTCAGATACTCAAAACTTCTATAACCGACAAGACCTATCGGTTCGAAAAGGAATTAGACATCGGTAAGTGGAACACTGCGGTACATCTTAAAATCCTGTTTGCATCGCTGAGGAGCCACGAAAGTCAGAACCTGCTGCTGTTCGACAGTGCGAAGTTTGCACTTATAACTCCGCCGAGTGGTGGCAATATTACGCAGCATTTGGAGCAGCAGTTCAGTTATGAGACAAAAATAAAAGACGGGATATACGGCAGCTTTACAGCGGGAGATATAAACAGTGATGACCGGACCGACATTATTATGGTAGAATACAGGCGCAATCACATTGAAATACTTGCACTTGATGCCGGCCTGAAGTTGATTCCAGCGATGCGTTTTAAGATATTCGAGGAGAAAAGTTATCGAGATAGTAAGGGTCGCCCTAAGTCCAGTGTCGAGCCACGAGAGCTAAAGGTTGCTGACGTAACAAACGACGGTAAAGACGATTTAGTAACAGTTATCCACGACCGTATAATTATTTATCCTCAAGATTAATTTCGTATTACGCACAGAGCAGAAAGGTAAGCGACGGGAAAAAGTTTTTTGTTGCGCTAAGTGGCGGATAGTTTGACAAGGCATCAAATTAATTAGTATTATACTGATAAGAACCTACGGCTTTTGAATATGCGGGTAAACGACGACATTTTGGACCTTCTTAGGGAAAAGGGAGCTGAAGCTGCGCGGAAAGCGCAGCGAGGCGTAATATTACAGCCGGGCGCAATTGGCGATTGTATATTGACGCTGCCGTTAGCTGCATTCATGAAAGATGTTCTCGGATTGGGCGGCGTTGATATTCTTGGGCATAGTGAATATGTCGGCATATTACCGGGCAGAACCTGTATTGACGGCATTAGTTCCATAGATTCAATAGATTTACATCGATTGTTTGTGGAAACGAAGGCATTTGACCTTAAGGACAGGGACCCTTTGATAAACACATTTTCCGGCTATGCCTGGATTGCGACATTTTTAGGTGAGCCGGGCAGCAACTTCGAACAGAACCTGATTTTCACCGCCAATTGCAGCCATAGTGCGGAAGTCATAACCCTGTCTCTGAAGCCGCCAAAAGGATTCTCCGGACATTTAACCGACTTTTACATACAGCATTTTATCAGCCAGAGTGGTTTATCTTTACAGCCTCGGCAGGCTCAGCCCGGCGATTATTTAATAAAAGCAACCGAGGTTGATATAGTCCAAGGTAAAGAACTGCTGAAAGAAACAGGCCTTGAGCCCGGTAAGAAACTGGTGATTATTCAGCCGGGCAGCGGTGGACCAAGCAAATGCTGGCACATGGACAATTTTTTGGCCGTGGCCAAAAAGCTTGGTTCAAAAGATATTGAAGTGATATTCTTATTAGGCCCTGCTGAGCTGGACAGAATCAGCGATGCAACAATTAAGAACATACGCGGTGTTGCAAGGTACTTGAGGGATTTGTCCTTGGCGCAGGTATTGGGGCTGTTGAGTTGTGCTGATGCATTCATCGGCAACGACAGCGGGATTACTCATCTGGCAGCCGCGTTGGGGGTCAGGACGTTAGCTGTTTTTGGTCCGACGAATCCGGCCGTGTACAAACCCACTGGGCCGGCTGTAACGGTATTTGCGAACAATACTGCAGCTTTTGCCAAGAAGCCATCGGTGAGCCTGCAGCGTGAGCTTTTGGATGCTTTGACGGCGTAACCAAGAAACCCCACACTTACGTGCGGGGAATTGAAACCACACACGTAATTGTGTGGTCCGAAAGCCCCATTCTAACCAGATGGGTTAAATACTACGGGAGCCCCGCACCAAAACGCTCTTTGTGGTCTGCTGTTTTTGATTTGTGAGGAAAACTATCTTCTCTCGTGGTCGTTTTGGTGCGGGGTCAACAGAGATAGATTCGAGCAGTTGACCCCGTTAGAAATTCTAAATGGGTACTGATACATTAGAAAAAGGACATTTCTAACAGGGTTGACCACCGAGGCGTTTCTCTGCTATAATATCTCGGTTTTGGTATTGCCCAATGAGTCGAGGCAATTGAGTGTGTCAGATGTAGTCTATAAAGAGATTTTTCGTAAAGGTGTTTATATGCAGGAAAGAACTTTGGTTGAATTAGCCGAATATGTAGGGGGGCGTGTCTGCGGCGACCCTAATGTGAGAATCAAGTCTGCCTCGACACTTGCCAGGGCCGGTGTTGGTGATATTAGCTTCCTAACCAACCGCAAATATGAGAAGCAACTGCGGACGACCAAGGCAAGTGCGGTAATCGTGGGCAAAGAAACACCCACCGCTTCGGTTCCCCTTCTGATAGCCGATGACCCTTACTATGCCTTTATGCAGATAATGGTGCTGCTTCACGGGCATCGTAAGCATAAAAAGGTAGGGATAAGCCAACGGGCTTCAATTTCCGACAGTGCGAAAGTTGGCGCTGACTGCCACATTCATGATTTTGTAACAATAGCCGATAGGGCAAGGATCGGCGACGGCTGCATAATTTATCCCTGCGTGAACGTTGGGCAAGGTGTGCAAATTGGTAATGACAGTATAATATATCCCAACGTTACTATTTACGATGGGTGCAAAATAGGAAATCGTGTAATCATAAATGCAAATTCGACAGTCGGGGAAGATGGCTTCGGCTACGCCACCCATAAGGGCATACACCACAAAATACCGCAGACTGGTATTGTGATTATAGAAGATGATGTTGAAATCGGTGCTTGTTGTGGGATCGAACGCGGCACACTTGGCGATACTGTTATAGGCCAGGGTAGTAAGCTGGGTGACCTTGTTACGATAGGTCACGGCACAAGAATCGGTCCACATTGTTTGCTTGTGGCCCAGGTAGGAATTGCCGGCTCGACTACCCTCGGACATCATTGCACAATCGGTGGACAGGTCGGTATTGTGGGTCATATCAACATCGGAAACAATGTTACGATTGCAGCCCAGGCTGGTGTTATTAACAACATTCCAGATGGCAAAGTGCTTTTGGGTGCGCCGGCTATTGAAGCAAACCAGGGCAGGCGAGCATACGGCATAATACAATACCTGCCTGAGATGCGGCAAAGTATTCGTGACCTCCAGAACCGGATTGAACAAATTGCCTCACCTGCCGAATCCAGTTCTGAAAAGTTGTCTGAGCGGAATCATGACTCGTAATCCCCGACTCGCGAAACAAACCACAAGACAAGGGAAATGAGATACGAATATAGAATAAGAAATGCTGAAAAGCACGCTTCGGCCTGTTGGAAGGGGTCTTCGACTAACAGGCGTGTTGAAAAATACACTTCTGACAAGTGTATCGAATTTTAAACAGGACATTCCCTTGAGCGAGACACGAGATACGAGATACGAGGCAGGAGATGTGCTCGGCTTAATTGCCGGAGAGGGCAGATTGCCCTTTCTCGTGGCCGCCGGCGCCAAACAAGCGGGTTTAAGGGTAATTTGTGTCGGCCTGGCAGAAACGGCAGAGCATAGCCTGTCTGACGAAGTTGATGTATTTTACAGAGTTGCGCTTGCCAGGCCAGGGGCCTGGATACGAAAGTTAAGAAAGCACAGCGTAACCAGAACGATTATGGTTGGGCGGGTCTCCAAGGGACGACTTTTCACGCCCTGGAGAATCCTGCGGTATCTGCCCGACTGGCGAGCATTCAGGATATACTACTGGCGGCTACGCAATAAAAACAAACTCACGGATTCGTTCTTGTGTGCCCTGGCCGACGAACTGGCAAGCGGCGGGATAGTGCTGGAGAATTCAATTATGTATTGCAAGGAGCACCTGGCAACGGCGGGTGTGATGACAACTGCATCACTGCGACCGTCAGCGAAAGAGGATATTGAATTCGGCTGGGAAATAGTTAAAAAGCTCGGCGAGCTGGACATAGGCCAGGCGATTGTGGTAAAGGACAAAGAAGTAATCACTGTCGAGGCAATAGAAGGGACGGCAGAGATGATCGAGCGAGCGGGCCGATTCTGTAAATCGGAAGGCTGGACATTAATCAAGGTTTCCAAGCCCCAGCAGGATATGCGATTTGATGTGCCGTGTGTGGGACCCGATACTATTAGGAGTTTGGCTAAGAATGGAGGCAAATGTCTGGTAGTGGAAGCAGGCAAGACGATAATTATTGACAAATCCGAGACAATAAAACTTGCCAATCAATTAGGCATAACAATTTTTGGGTGTTGACCCCGTTAGAGAGCCGACTGAAAAAGTCTCTAACGGGGTTGAGGTACCATAATTTCGCCGGAATACGTACGCTAAAGTGAAACCATATGGCTGAACTTCCATTCCAACTTTCAATCAAACACACTTATCCGGAGAAACGTACGGAACGTTTATTATGTACCGCCCTTTTGCGAGTTATTCCCGGCAGACGAGAGGTTTATGACGCCATGTGGAACGACAAAAGTGTGATTGCAAAGGTGTTCTCACATAAGATTAGTGCAAGACGCCATCTTAAACGAGAATGGCGAGGATTGAGTTTTCTGGCGAGCCGAGGATTGAGCACACCGAAGCCTTTGTTTTATGGGCAAACAGAAGACAGGCGATGGGCTGTGGTAGTGGAAAAGATAGCTGACTCATCAACGGTTCTGGATGTATTTCAGGAAACACAGGATCCAGCTAAGGAACTGGACCTGCTGGTTTCAGTCTGTAAGGAACTGGCCAAACAACACAGCAAAGGAGTTCTGCAAAAAGATTTACATTTGGGAAATTTTTTATTGGGAAGCGATAACGTTTTTACACTTGATGCCGGGCAGATGCGATTCCTGCGGTGCGAGGCTGGTAGAAAAAACAGTATTTCTCAGTTAGCGATGTTAGCGTCCTGTTTGCCGGATACTAATACAGAGTCCATCTCAACGCTCTGTAAGGAGTATTTCAACGCCCGCGGCTGGCGTTTGGGAAAGTCAGACCAGATATCATTCCAAAAACAATTAGCTGTGCATAGAAAAAGAGCACTCAGTAAAGGGCTGAAAAAGTGCCTGCGAACAAATAAGAGGCACCTGCGGATTAAGACCGATAGGTACATTGCCGTCTTTGACAGAGATTTTTCTCACCAAGCCAAGCCACCTGACTTCATCGAACAAATAGATGCGCTGATGGATGAGGGGCAGATTCTTAAAAACGGCAATACATGTTATGTATCCCGCTTTATGTGGAACGGCAAGGACGTGGTGGTCAAACGATACAATCATAAGGATTTTATTCACTCGCTCCGTCATACGATTAAGAGGTCCCGTGCCCGACGATGCTGGCTGCACGGACATCGGCTCGCGATGCTGGACATAGCTACGCCAAAACCATTGGCCTATATCGAGCAGCTTAAGAAAAAATTAGTATGGAAATCTTATCTGGTAACTGAATATGTTGAGGGACAGAAACTTTATGATTTTCTCCGGAACAGTAATATTGCCGAAGAACAGCGCTCAATAGCAATGCGACAAGTAAAGAATCTGCTCGACAAGATAGGAAAATACCGTACTACTCACGGCGATTTGAAACACACAAATATTTTGATTACAGACAATGGTCCTACAATAACAGACCTTGATGGGATGAAGGTGCATAAATGGAATTGGACTTATAAAATTAGTCGAGCAAAGGATTTTCGGCGATTCACAAAATATGGATAGACCTGTCGCGCCATCACTGACTCCAGAAGGTCATCCTATCAATGCCTCAATTGACAAGCTTTGGGAAAGGTCGAGTGTACAGAAAAGTCTAAGCAGATAAACGGGTGGATTTCCGGCTGTTCAGGGCATATTACTTAGTGTATATTATTGTGCAGCTCTTCGCTGTCTTATAACAAAACTTTTTTTGTAAAGGGTTATATTGCAACCCACGGGGACGGAGTTTATTCAGACTTGTCCTGCTCCCACAGTTCTGGTACATAAAAGGGGGCAAATCGGATTTACGACTTGGAATTTGGCGGATGGATTCAAATGGAGAGTAGCGTATGTTGAACGGCAAGACGATTTTGGTTACTGGTGGTACCGGTTCATTCGGTAAGAAATTTATAGAAAAGATAGTTGCTGAATACAAACCACGAAAAGTTATCATATACTCCAGAGATGAGTACAAGCAATATGTGATGCAGAAGAAATTCCTTGAGCATAAAGACAGCTTGCGATTTTTCCTCGGTGACATAAGAGACAAAGCCCGACTTTATAGAGCTTTTGAAGATGTAGATTATGTTGTTCATGCGGCGGCTCTAAAGCAGGTTCCGGCCCTGGAATATAATCCGTTCGAGGCAGTTAAAACCAACGTCATAGGAGCGGATAATATAGTTGATGCAGCAATAGACAAAGGTGTGAAGAAAGTCATAGCTCTTTCAACAGACAAGGCCGTGAATCCCATAAATCTTTATGGAGCTACCAAATTAGTTGCTGAGAAGATATTTACCGCCGCAAATGCCTACAGCGGAGGAAGAGCAAGGTTTTCATCTGTAAGATATGGTAATGTCATAGGATCTCGTGGCAGCGTCATACCGCTATTTATAAAACTTAAGCAGGCGGGCATCAAAGAGTTTACTATCACTGATGAACGGATGACACGTTTCTGGATTATGTTTGAGCAGGCTGTTGATTTGGTTATTACGGTATTGAAAGAAAGTGAAGGAGGGGAGGTATTTGTTCCAAGTATCCCTTCGATGAAAATCACCGACCTGGCCAAAGCTATCGAACCTGACTGCACTTTCGAATTCACTGGCATCAGACCTGGTGAAAAGCTTCATGAAAATCTTATCTCGTATGATGAGGCAAGATACACAAAAAAAGTAAATGGTATTTATGTTATTGTACCCCGGTTCCGGGTCAGTAACAAGACATCTCATAAGTACGATAAGTATGAATCAGTTCCTGAAGGATTCAGCTACAGAAGTGACTTAAACGACAAATGGTTAACCCAAGAGCAACTTCAAGCAATAGTTAAAGGAATGAAGTTTGAATAGATTTATATCTTACAGTCATCAGTGTATCGAGGAAGACGATATAAACGCAGTGGTTGAAGTGCTAAAATCAGATTTCCTAACACAAGGCCCCAAATTGAAGGAGTTTGAGGAATCTCTTGTATCATATTGCGGCGCTCAGTTTGCAGTTGGCTTTTCTTCAGGAACAGCAGCGCTGCATGGTGCTTATTTTGCAGCAGGACTCGGAAGTGAAGACGAGATAATAACTTCGCCAATGACATTTTTGGCAACAGCAAATACCGCTCTGTTTCTTGGAGCCACTCCTGTCTTCACTGATATTGAGCCCGATAGTGGAAATATCACTCCAGGCCTGATCGAACAGGCAATAACCAAAAAGACTAAGGCTATTGTTCCGGTTCACTTTGCAGGCCAACCTGCAGAAATGAAAGATATCTCACAAACAGCCGGAAGACACAAGCTTATTGTAATCGAAGATGCATGCCATGCTTTGGGAGCCAGGTATATGGGCACAACCATCGGCGACTGTCAATATTCGGATATGGTGGTATTCAGTTTTCACCCTGTAAAATCAATTACAACAGGTGAGGGTGGAGCTATCCTTACGAACAATGAGGATATGTACAAGAAGCTTGTAATGTTCCGACACCACGGCGTAACAAAACAACCTGAGCTGTTACAAAATATGTCGAATGCAGGGAAGGGATGGTACTATGAGATGCAATGCCTGGGCAACAATTACAGGCTAACTGATATTCACTCTGCCTTGGGGGTTTCTCAGTTAAAAAAACTTGATAGATTCATAGAGAAAAGAAGACAGATCGTTGAGACCTACGGACAGGCTTTTAAGGGCAATAGCTTCTTTGACCTGCCGGCGGAAAATGACCATGTCAAATCTGCGTGGCACCTATATCCAATCAGATTAAAAGACAAATATAAATCCAGAAAGGCTGATATTTTTGCAAAACTGCGGCAATACAGATTAGGCGTACAGGTACATTATATACCAGTATATCTGCAACCGTATTATAAGCAGCTTGGTTATAAAGGAGGTTTGTGCCCGAATGCAGAGGATTTTTACGAACGGGAAATCAGTATCCCCTTATATGCAGCTATGTCTCATGAAGATATAGACTACGTTATCGAAACTATACTTAGCGTTTTTGAAAGAATCTGATTGGTTTTTCTGTAGGCATTTATATTGTGAAAGTTACAATATTAACTGAAGGCGGTAAGGATACAGGATATGGACATATTACAAGATGCACATCTGTTTATCAGGCTTTTGAAGAAAGGGGAATAATACCGCAATTTATAATTCATGGAGATGGGAACCTTCAAAATTTATTGAAAGGCAATCGTTATAAATTCTTCAATTGGCTAAATAACAAACAAACACTTTTTAAAATACTGGAAAATTGCAATATCGTATTCATAGATTCCTATTTGGCAAATTTGGCAAAATATGACATATATGAGATGGTTTCTGAATGTACCCAGAAAGCTGCCTATTTTGACGATGATCTGCGGATCGACTATCCGAAAGGTTTTGTTCTCAATGGAGCAATTTTTGCGGAGGAGCTGCCTTATCCCAAAAAGGATGAAATAACTTATCTTCTCGGTACGAAGTATGCACCTATAAGGAAAGAATTTTGGGACACAGGCCCAAAATCGATACACAGGGAAGTTGAAATGCTGATGGTCACTTTCGGAGGCTCGGATCTGCGGAATGTCACTCCCAAAGTTCAGAGCCTTCTGAATGATGCTTATCCTGACCTGCAGAAAAAGATAATCATAACCAGTTACTTTGGGAATACCTCGGAAATTAAGAAGCAGCAAGACAAAAATACAGAGTTGGTATATGACCCAAGTGCCGCGGAGCTTAAAGAAATTATGCAAGAGAGCGACATAGCAATTTCAGCCGGGGGGCAAACATTATATGAGCTTGCAAGATTGGGTGTGCCCACGATAGGAATTTGTATTGCCCAAAACCAGTTACAAAATGTCAACGGTTGGAGCAAGTCAGGGTTTCTGGAATATATCGGATGGTATAACAATAAAGACATCCAATCTAACCTAATTGCTGCATTAGAAAAGATGAAGTCTTACAATAAAAGAATCAGTTGTTCGAGAAAAACAAGAGAACTTATTGATGGCAAAGGATCCAGAAGGGTATGTGATATTCTTTTGCAGGGAACACAATAAGTATTTCAGAAGAGATGGACAAAACGAATAACAACTACCTAATTGCAACTATCAAATCGTGGAATATACAAAGGGCACGGGAATTGATTGCCAACAATCCCCGAATTAAATATTGACTCCATAGCTGGCATGAAGGTACTTTTTCTTACGAATAATCCAATAACGTCTCCACTGGCTGAATGGTTTAAGTATCATGCCAAGGAAGATATCATATTATACTCAGACAAAATTGCCGTATCACACCTGGAGACTTTTAGTCCTGATATAATAATTAGTTATAATTACAGACACCTAATAACGGAGGATGTCATAAACCTGAGTAATAACAAAATAATAAATCTTCATATTTCATTTTTGCCATGGAACCGAGGTGCCGATCCAAATCTATGGAGTTTTATTGAAGACACCCCTAAAGGGGTAACCATACACCTTATAGACAAAGGCATAGATACCGGAGATATCCTGCTACAAACAGAATTGACATTTGATGAAATTAGGGAAACACTTGAATCATCTTACAAAACCTTACATAAAGAAATCCAAAAGTTGTTTATTGCCAACTGGAATAAAATCAGAGAATTTCAAATTCCACCAGAGCCACAGCGGGAAAAGGGGACATTCCATAACAGTAAAGAATCTATAACAATCAAGAATGTTTTTGGCCAGCAGCTTTGGCGTAAACCTATTTACAAATTAAAACAGAAATTACATGACATGGCACTTATTTAGAATGCAAATTGGGCTACAAAATAAATATATTGGTTATAGTTGTCCGGTTTTTATAATAGCTGAAGTATCTGCTAATCATGGCCAAGAGTTCAATAGAGCAGTATCTTTAATTAAAAAAGCAAAAGAATGCGGCGCTGATGCCGTGAAATTTCAGGCGTATACGCCGGATACCTTGACAATAAACGCTGACAATAAATATTTTCGCATTGAGCACCCTGAATGGGGTGGGCAAACACTGTATGAGCTTTACAAAAAAGCTTATACTCCGTGGAAATGGTTTAAGGAACTAAAGAAGATTGCTGAAGATACAGGGATAATATTCCTATGCACAGCCTTTGACAAGACAAGTGTCGATATGCTGGAAGAGCTTGATATATGTGCCCATAAAATCGCATCATTTGAATTGGTTGATCTGCCCCTAATCGAGTATGCAGCAAAAACGAGGAAACTGCTGATAATGTCCGCAGGCATGGCGTCGGTAGCGGAAATTGAAGAAGCTGTCAATACAGCAAAAGAAGCAGGAGCTAAAGATATAATCCTTTTAAAATGCGTAAGCAGCTATCCTGCAATGGTTGAAGAGATGAACTTGAGAACAATCCCAAATATGAGAGAGCTTTTCAACTGTCTTGTTGGTCTTTCAGACCATAGTATGAGTATCGGAACATCTATTTGTGCCGTAAGTTTAGGTGCTTGTATAATTGAAAAGCATTTTACTTTATCAAGAGGTATAAAAACTCCGGACAGTTTTTTTTCTATAGAACCTAACGAATTGAAAGAGCTTGTGGATAATATAAGGATTGCGGAAAAGGCCTTGGGAAAAGTCCATTACGGATCAACCCATGAAGAAGAGAAAAGCAGGGTTTTCAGGCGCTCACTATTTGTCGTAAAGGACATGAAGGCGGGCGAAACATTCAACACCGAGAACTTGCGTTCCATTCGCCCCGGCTATGGCCTTAGTCCGAAATATATAAAGGTATTTTTAGGCAAGACAGTAAAAAAAGATATAAAAAAAGGAACTCCACTCAGCTGGGATCTGATTTAAGGCATTTTTTACTCTTATGGGACACTATAAAGCGGCTATTATAGGTCTTGGCAATATCGCCTGGAAATTTGACCGAAATCTCGCAAACAGCAAGAATGCACCACAAACCCATGCCGGTGCATATCAAGCACATAAAAACACAGTTCTCGTAGGCGGCTGTTCTCCAGAAGAGAAAGACCGAGTTTCTTTTGCACAGCAATACAAAGCCGGAGTATTTGAGAATGTTGATGAACTCCTCGATCAGACGACCCCGGATATTGTGAGTATATGCTCCCCATCAGAGTTTCACTATGAACACACTTTGCAGTGTTTGAAGGCTGAGGTACCAATGATTTGGCTGGAAAAGCCTCCTGTCTGTCATCTTGAAGATATTAACCGGCTTATTGAAAAACAGGAACATAGCAAGAGTACGGTTTTAGTTAACTTTCAGAGGCGCTATTGCCAGTGCTATAACCAACTGAAAGAACTGTACATAAATCAGACTCTCGGTAAAACGGAATTTATCCACCTGACCTACTCGAGGGGATTATCATTAAATGGTTCACACATAATCGACACCCTTTTTTATATTCTCGGAGACGACATTCAATTATCATTGGAATGCATTCTGCCGTCCGAGAATGGCAAGAATCCTACATTTGTTCTTCGACCATTGAATTGTTTAAGGGTTTTTGTAACAGGGATGTCACTTCCTTACCACTGCCTTGATATCGTATTGACATGTAAGGAAGGCAGGGCATCAATATTATATGGCGGGATGCAGACCAAGTTGGAAACTAAAGTAGAGCATGAAATGTTTTCTGGATTTTATCGACTAAAGGAACAATCGACCCATCCCTTAGGTTCAGAGGGTGTGGATGGAGCGATGTCCGAGGCATTGAGGGATCTTATTGTTTCACACCGGCAAAAAAAAGAGCCGCGGAGCAATCTTAGGACATCACGCAATACACTTGTTATCATAAACACTATTGAACGAGCAATGGAGGCTGCCAAGTGAGTTTACTTGCAGTGTCCGGTGATGTAGGTGGGGCAAGGGCGATTATTCCTGTACTTGATTATCTTTACAGCAATAATGAGTCATTTACCATCGTTAATCACAGCTTCTTGGCGGATGAGGCTCCCGAATCGTGGAGAAGGATTCCGGCAGTCTTAAAGGGAGATAATTCTATAGAAAGCTTGCTTGCCAGGGGTTGTTTCAAAGGGCTCATTTTTGGCACGAGTGTGAAGGATACACTTCCTTTGAAAATTGCCCGACTTGCCAAGCAGTTTGGTCTCTATACAATATGCCTTCTTGACAACTGGATGAACTACAGATACCGACTTGAGACAGATGGAGAGGAAACATTCCTGCCCGACATATACATGGTTATGGATGAAGTTGCATTCAGAGAAGCCTGTGAAGCAGGAATCCCTGCGTCTGTTCTTAAGGTTATGGGGCAACCAGCACTGGCTTCATTAGGCGAAGAGTACCATCAGTGGAACATTGAAGACAGGTGCAGGAACTTTAAAACCTTCGGCCTAAATGAAGAGAAAAAGATGATAGTTTTTATTTCTGAACCGGCAGAGTCAGATCAGGGGTCGGGGCCTGAGTGCCCTCAGTATAGAGGGTATACGGAAAAAACTGTGCTCAAAGAATTATGTGCCAGACTGCAGCCTTTTTCAGCCAAATATCAACTGGGGATTATTCGGCATCCACGGGAAGACGCTGATGAGTTAGACAAAGTGTGGCAACAGTTTCGTGGAACTATAGAAGGCGAATTGCTTGAAATTGATAGCGGTCGCCAAGCTGTTTTTTTTACTGACGGCGTCGCCGGCATGGCATCTATCCTGCTCTATGAGGCGTGGCTTATAAACAAACCGGTTATCAGTTTGCAACCTGGATTATGCAGACCACAATTAGATTTTATGCGGAAAAGAGAAGGTGTCTTCTGTGTTACCAGGGATTCTGATTGGGATTATGCAATGAATGCTTGGCTTAAGGAAGTTGATAAGGAAAACAAGAATATGGCAGTCAAAAGCGACCTCGAATTGCACACGCAAGCTCCAGGTAAGATTGCAAAGCTGGTGAGGGATTGCCTAAAAAATAACATCGGGGCAGATAAATAATGATCAATGTGGCTGTTATTCCTGCTCGTGGAGGCAGCAAGAGAATACCCGGCAAGAACATTAAAAACTTTGCAGGAAAGCCAATAATTTCCTATTCGATAGAAGCTGCTAAAGCCATTGGGATTTTTGATCGTATTATTGTATCTACGGACTCAGAAAATATTGCCGACGTTGCCCGCATCGCAGGAGCAGAAGTTCCTTTTGCCAGACCATCAGAGCTTTCTGATGACAATACTCCTACTGCTCCTGTTCTTGAGCACGCATTAAAGTGGCTTGAATCTGAAGGGTGCAGCGTAAAATATCTATGCTGCATCTATCCAACAGCTCCCTTTGTTCGTTCTGAAGATTTAATAAAGGGATATGAGTTATTGATTGAGGACAGAGTTTCAAGTGTTTTTAGCGTGACCGAATTTGAATTTACTATTTTCAGAGGGCTGAAAATAAACGATGAAGGTTTTATAGAAATGTTCTGGCCGGAACACGAACTGACTCGATCCCAGGATCTACCACAGGCATATCATGATGCAGGGCAGTTTTACTGGCTTGATTCCGAGAAATTTCTTGAAAACAAGAAACTGTACGCCAAGGATGCCAAACCAATAATCTTGCCTCGGGTACTTGTCCAGGATATTGATACACTTGAGGATTGGGAAACAGCAGAGATTATGTATAAGGCCTGTAAAAAGAAAGGCTTACTATGAAATTAGCGATTAATGGCGGTGACCCTGTCAGGGTAAAGCCTTTTCCTGCTTATAATACTATAGGTCCAGAAGAAAAAGAGGCGGTCACAAGGGTACTTGATTCAGGTATTCTTTCAAATTACTTAGGGTGCTGGCATGAAAATTTCTATGGTGGCCCTGAAGTAAAAGCTCTGGAGAAAGAATGGGCGGAGTATTTCGGAGTCAAACATGCTATCGCAGTTAACTCGTGTACGTCTGGATTATATTGTGCCGTGGGAGCTACGGGTGTTGAGCCAGGTGAAGAAGTAATTGTCTCACCCTACACAATGAGCGCATCTTCTACAGCTCCTTTGATTTATAATGCAATACCTGTTTTTGCCGACATCGAAGAAGATTGTTTTTGCCTTAATCCAGTTTCAGTTGAGCAGCAAATCACCAGCCGAACACGAGCTATTATTGTAGTAGATATTTTTGGATTACCTTATGATGCTGAGAAAATAAATTATATTGCCCAAAAATACAAATTAATGGTCATAGAGGATTGTGCCCAGGCTCCCGGCGCCAAGTACAAACAACAATTTGCAGGCACCCTGGGTGATATTGGTGTTTATTCCCTCAATTACCACAAGCACATTCACTGCGGGGAAGGTGGTATCGTGGTAACCGACAATGATGATTTAGCGGAAAAAGTCCGCCTCATACGTAACCACGCCGAGGCAGTTGTGGAAGATAAGGGTGTGAGCACTCTTGTCAATATGATCGGTTTTAACTTTCGCATGACCGAGGTGGAGGCGGCTATTGCCCGGTGTCAATTACGAGAATTGGATAGACTGCTCGAAGCGAGGCGAGAAAACTGCATTTACCTATCTGAACAGCTATCTCAGATTCCAGCAATTATTCCGCCGAAAATTCGTGAAGGATGCAGCCATTCTTATTATGTTCACCCTTTTAAGTTCAGTGAGCAAAAGGCAGGTGTATCAAGAGACCGCTTTATTGAAGCTGTGAAGGCGGAGTTAGCACCAACAGAACTCAGAGAAAGTGAAGGTGTTAAAATTGGGTGTGGGTATGTAAAGCCACTCTATCTGCAGCCGCTTTTTCAAAACAGGATTTGTTATGGAAGTCGAGGATGTCCATTTGAATCGCCCTGGTATCAGGGACAGGTTGGGTACCAGAAAGGGATTTGCCCTGTAGCGGAGCGGATGTATGAAAAAGAACTATTTACCCATGAGCTAATGCATTCATTTATGACTAAAGATGATCTGGATGATGTTGTAGAGGCGTTTGTGAAGGTTTGGAAGAATAAGGATGAACTCGCATGAAGGTGCTTGAGATAAATAACCTCCTTTTCCATAAATACTGGAGTTTTTTTACAGAGAGGGAGAAATTGGGTCCCTTTTACAATTGGCATTATATAAGGTTCCTTGAGGAAGCGGTGGGGGACAGCCTGTTGGGAAATTTTTCTTTCATAGTAACAGATGAGGACGACCCAGTTGTTGTCTTTCCAATCATTATTGAAAGAGGTGATTATGGGAACCAAATTTCTATAAAAAATGGTCCAATCCCATATTGGGTATGGAGCCAGAGAATCTCCCGCAAGAAAAGAAAGAGGGCTTTAAAAGAAGTCCAAGATAAATTGAACCAACTTACTCGAGAGTATGATATTGTCCTCCAAAAATCGTTGGTCGACGCCTTGTCGTTCGTGAACAGGGAGGATCATTATAATATCCTTATTGAACAAGGACATCTTGATTTTTCGATCACTACGAGGATTGTTAATTTGCAGGAAAGCTCTGAGAGTCTTTGGTTAGGAATACGGAAGAGCTATAAGTCTCTAATAAACAAAGGAATGAAAAATTTTGAAATTATCATGGTCGATCATAAAAACAGCGAGCGTGATATTTTTTTTGAATTTGAAAAGTTGTATGTAGTGGCTGCGGGAAAAGAAGTTTATAAAAAGAGTGCATGGGAGATCCTGTTTAATCTGGTTGAAGAGGATAAGGGTCTTTTGGTCTTGATTAAAAAAAAGGACAGATTCATAGGAGGTGCTTTTCTTCAGCACGAAAATGAAAAAGTTTATTATTCACTTGGAGCTAATCATCCTGTATATGAAACTGATTTTTACATTGGTCATGTATATATATGGTCAGCTATACAATATTATATCGCTCGAAAATTTAAGTACTTTGAGGTCGGTTGGCAGAATTTATACCCACAAGTACTAAGTCAACCATCATCTAAAGAAAGAAGTATATCGATGTTTAAGCGTGGTTTTGGAGGAATTAATATGCCCTTGTTCAGAGGAGTAAAATTTTACAATTTTGATGTATGCAAAGAGTTTGTCAGGTTTAATGTGGATAATTTTTTCAAAACCTTGAAGTGACCAATATCAACCAAAAGGAGTAATTGTGGAATTTTTAATTTCTGGTATGTTCAGATCAGGATCAACGCTGTTAGCAAAGATGTTAGATGCTAATCCGTTGATTTCCGTTGTTGTAGATCCGTTCATGCAATTTTTCAAAACGATCTACAATAATGTCTTGAATGATTACGGAATAAATGAAATGAATATTCCTTTATCAGCATTCCATTATCCCGAACCTAAATGTACTTTTGATGTAATTAAAAATTACTGGGGGGAAATAGTTGTTGGCGAAGAAGTAGTTGAAAAGATAATAAAAAACATTGCTAGTTATGTTGGTAACTTTGCCCCACTTATTATACCAAGACTTAATGAGCTAAAAACTGGTAAAGCAAAAGATGTATATCAATATTTATTAAAGATTGCTTTTGAAGAATATAGAAAAGAAGGTGAATCGGCGATTGGCACAAAGGACTGTTGGGTAGAAAAATTTGCGTATAATATGTCAGCGCAAAAAGAAAAGCTTAAGTTTATTTTTATAATAAGAGACCCTAGAGCAACAATCGCTTCCAAAAACGTCCTTAAAAACAATAAGGCGCCAATTTTATTTTTAGTTAGACAATGGCGTGAGTCGGTGAGTCATATCAGGATCATAGAAGAAATGCTCGGACCTGAAAGGGTAGCTGTTACAAAATATGAGTATTTGGTTAAAAATCCGGCAAGAGAATTAGATAGATTATCTATTTTCTTGCATACTTCCTTTAATGAGTCAATGCTAAATACGTCGAAATACCGAGATGGTAACAAACAGAAATGGCAGAATAACAGCTCTTACCATGAAAAAGAAATGGGCATATCGACACAATCTATCGACAGGTGGAAAAAAGTATTAAAGCCTAAAGAGGTGTTATTTATTGAAGCTCTCGCTCATAAAGAAATGAAGTTGGAGTCTTATAAGCTTGTCAATTCTGATGCTAGAATATCAGCCCTTATCCCGCAAGGATTTCCTGAAGTATCCTATGATTCATTGTCTGGGTGGATAAAGGAAAGCACTATCTCTCGTCATATAAAGGATAAAGCAGCTATGAGTATGGAAATGGGTAAAGAATGGTTTAGGCAATGGTTGCTTGAAAACGATATTTGCAAGTACTGGGATAACTTAATGATACAAGTTTGGTTTTATGACTCTATATATTATAATAAATTAAAGAAGGTAGGTGTATAAGCTGAAAAATACAATTAATTTCTTGAAAAGTGTCAGGGCAGCTGCCAGAGACCATTACTGTAATAAGTATGTTTCATATGGCACAGCTATTAAAAACTGGTTTAAGTTTAGAAATGTAAAATATAAGATGTACAATTTGAAGTCGGTGACAAGATTCAAGACTTCAGAGACAATATTTATTTTATGAAGTGGCCCATCACTTAATCTTCTTACGCCGCAACAGATAAAAAATATATTAAAAGAGGGACTCCTTTAAGATGTGGTTTGGTTTCTTCTCGCTAAAAATTATATAATTATGGATAAAGTTAAGAATTTTATTAGAAAAATTAAATTTTTTATAAGGAGCCAAGGACTGCGATATTTGCCTTATAGGAAAGTATTGTTTACTTGGATAAGCAATAGACAATTGAGATATAAAATGATTTCTTTAAATGAAGCAAAAAAGAATAAAAGAAGCAATATAATTTTTGTGCTTGGAAGCGGTCCTTCAATAAAAAGATTAACAAAAGAACAATGGGAATACATAGGTCAACATGATTCTTTCGGAATAAATTTCTCATTTTTGCTGGATTTTACTCCAACCTTTCATTCTATGGAAGATGGAAAAATAAGGTGGTTCAGGAAGTTCATAGAGGAGCGATTGCAGTCCCGCAGAAAGCGTTTGTCTGAAACTTTCTGGTTTATATCCGAAAGACACCTGACTCGTTTTATTCATCCTAGATTAACGCCACTATTTTTTCCTGAGAATCCAATTTGTTGTATTTATAAATATCCCAAGCCGATAATACTCAATGAAAATAGATCTTTCAGAAAAGAAGATTTTGTAAAAAATTCTATAGTTTATAGAGGATCTTTGTCAGTTGTATTATATTTGATCGATAAGCTCGAATATAAAAATATAGTATTGTTAGGTATAGATTTAAATACTCCTGAGCATTTTTTCTATGATATGGAAGAAATGAAGCCATATGTAGAGTATCAAAGAAAAATACACGATGAAGATAGATACCAGTATATGTTGACTAAACCGGGCAAATATCGACCATTTGACGAATATTTATATGAGGTTAACGATTTCTATTTTAAACCAAAGGGAGTAAATCTCTTTGTTGGTTCAACTGAATCTATTCTTGCGGACAGAATATCTGTGTATAAATTTCCTGTTGTAGATGTGAAGTCATAACATAGTATGAATAAATTCCGGAAGAATTTAAAATTTCTCATACACGTCTTAGGGCCTGAGAAAAAAGCAGCTTTTATTGTCTTAGGAATAATTTTATTTTCTGCCTTTGTTGAGTGTTTTGGGATCTCTCTGATTTTGCCTATTTTGCAGGTTATGACTGATGGTGAGATCCAAGGAAAATTTAGCAGTTTTTTAAACCCCTTTATTTCGTTATTTCCTCGGAAGCACACTCTTGTTATTTTGAGCATTTTGTTTTTGGCAGTTATAACAGTTAAATGTTTTGCTAAAATTATGCGAATTATTATTTCTAAAAAATTTGTCTGGCAACTTAGATTACAATGGATTAGTCGGATTTTTGAAAAATATATGCGGTCTGAGTATATGTTTATTTTGAATCATAAACAGGGCGAACTCCTTAATAATCTTGTATCAGAAACACAGAAGGCAGCACTTTGTTTCAGTCAGATAATTGACTTCGTAGCTAAGCTCATTTTAGTGATTGCTCTGGTGGCAACCTCGCTTTTAATTAATTGGCAAGTAACAATTATTTTACTTGTTGTTATCGGATCAGTGCTCTTGTTGACTTATCATATCTCACATAAATTCGCACAAAGAATCGGCAAGAGAAGATTAAGTCTTCGTCAGCGATTATCGGCTTGGGCTGCCGAATCAATTAGTGCTGTTCGTCAGATCAAAACATTTGGCTTAGAAGAATATTTTACGCGGCAGAATGAAAACATTTCTCGAAAACTTCGAGATGTGCAGATTAAATTTGATGTAATTAGACAATTGTATTCTCCATTAAGTGAACTACTATTGGCTTGTTTTATTGTAAGCGTAATTATTTACACAAGAGCATTCTCTCCTGCTTCCTTGGAATCACAGCTTCCGATTATCGGTGTTTTTATTATGATAGGTCTGAGATTAACAAGTAATATCTCTACTCTCGCGGGAGCGCGGATTCAGATTGTAGCTCTTATGCCATCGGTAATCTTATCGCATAGTTTATCTAGTAGCGAAGTACCCAAAGAAGATTTTAGTAACGGGCAAGAATTTAGACAATTGGAAGAAGATATTGAATTCGATAATGTTAGCTTTTCATATGAAGGTGAAAAAACATTTAGAGTTTTCAATAATTTAAGTTTAACAATACTTTATGGAAAAAAGACGGCGATAATAGGTCCTTCTGGCATAGGAAAATCAACTATTGCTGATTTACTGTTAAGATTGTATTCTCCTCAGGAGGGAAGGATACTTGTAAATGGAAAAGACTTGCAAGAATGGAATCTCGCAAGTTGGCGAAGACATTTAGGTTTTGTGAGTCAAGATACTTTTATCTTCAACACGACGATTCGTGAGAATATCTGCTTTGGAGATCAATCTGTCACGAAGGAAGAGATTATTGAAGCTGCAAAAAAGGCATATGCACACGATTTTATCACCCAGTTACCACAAGGCTATGATACTGTTGTAGGTGACAGAGGAATGAAGTTATCAGGAGGACAACGACAGCGTATCGCAATTGCTCGTGCGGTTGTTCGAGATCCCGATTTTTTGATTTTCGATGAAGCAACGAGCGCTTTAGATCATAAGTCTGAGCAGATAGTACAAGAAGCAATAAAAAGCTTGGGTAAAGAAAAGACCATTTTAGTAATTGCCCACCGCCTCTCGACCATTAAAAAGGCTGAGGTGGTTTATGATTTGGAAACGATAATGCAAGCATAGAAATTTTATATGAATAAAGAATAAAATCTTTACTTCCTAAAAAATT
>Ga0307430_1000616_pt1 | contig 29796 bp, 27 predicted proteins | sample SalMarWE160130MG_FD_202159 | JGI IMG/M metagenome (GOLD analysis project Ga0307430, IMG submission 202159) | Salt marsh sediment microbial communities from the Plum Island Ecosystem LTER, Massachusetts, United States - WE1603-130 | ecosystem: Environmental > Aquatic > Marine > Intertidal zone >...
CTTTGCGGTTTTGGAAAATAATAAAAATAGCCATCATCGTTACATAAATAGATTTTACCCTTGTCAATCTCCGGCTTTTTTTGAACGGCAATAGATTCAGCAAGTGAATAGGCGAGCAGGAAAGTTGCTCTATGTTCTGATACATCATTTTTAAAGATTTCAACCTCAATTAATTCAATATATTGATTAAAAGAGCGCTCTGCTTGCTTAAAGCTTTCAAGGATCTCATCGATTCTATCTTCACCTGTAGCAAATGTTGGAGGTAAAATAAGTATTATGATAATTGATAAAAATATTTTATTCATCTATATGACCTTTTTTTTATTGTGATACTAATGCCTTGACTATCTTTTGCTTGATAACATGTATGGCCGGGAAAATACTGGCAAAGCCGGCAATAAGAATAAAGATTATCCCGGTTGATGATAGATAATCAAATTTAAATAACACCATAAATGGGATTCTTTGATCACTTCCCGGTGGTGGATCCAGGGTAATTGCCGCATTATTAATCATTATAAATGATAAATACGAGAGAAGACTCCCTATTATTACAGCAATAAGAGCTATTAAGACGCCTTCAAGGAGAATAGAAGAAAATATTGTTCTTCTTGCAATGCCTATGGTCTTCATAGTGGCAAACTCCTTTGTGCGGTCTGTAATGGACATATAGATTGTATTTAAAAGGCTAAAAATGATTATTATTGCAAGCACAGCCAGAGATATATCAAAGCTCCTTTTTTGCATATCGATTATATCAGTAAAGAATCTTGCTCTTTCATAAAAATTGAATATTTTTAGATTAAGCCCTTGATTTTTGAATTCCTCTGTTAGAATCTTCTGCATTTTGAACATTTCACCAGTTGATTTGAGAAGCACTATTATATAGTGAAATGAATCAGTAAGCACAAGGTTTTGAGTGGCCTCAAGTGATGTAAATATTCGCATGTTATCAAGTTCCGTATATCCACTCTCTGAAAAACCAGATACTGTTACCTCTATTGCCTCCAAGCTTCCATAACTGCTTTGGGCAATAAGCAGAAGATTACCATTGAGCTCTACATTCAGTTTTTCTGCAAGTTTCTTACCGATAACTATATCATAGGGATTCTCCATTGAGATAAACTCTCCCTCTTTTACCTGGTCCAGGATATACATCTCATCATCCTCTTCCGGATCTCTGGCTGATGCAAGGAAGGTTTTAGACTCCTCTTCTCCTCCAATCAGTCCCATTATTTCCAAGCGCGGAGTGACAAACCTTATTTCTTGATAATTTTCCGTGATATTTAATATTTTTTCATAAAGCTGTTTTGAGATTGTATGATCAAATGAGGTGGGATCATCTAAGGCATAGTCTTTGTTAAATATTTGAAGATGTCCATAGTCCTGGCGTATGAGGGTTTCCCCCCAATATTTTTCCGCGCTGGCAATATAACCTCTGTATATATTTAGAACCAGAAAAGATATTAGAATTATCAGCATTGTAATCAGGCTTCTCCTTTTATTCCTTAGAACATTTCTAATAGCTAGTTTAACCAGTTTTATCATTAGCTTTATCCCTCTCTTCTATTCTTTGTATTTGGCCGTCTTTTAAATAGACAATTTTGTTAAAATAGGGCAGGATTGTAGTATCATGGGTCGCGATATAAAAGCTTACATTAAATTCTTTATTTTCTTTTTTTAGTAATTCTATTATTTCGCTGGTTGTTTTGCTGTCAAGATTTCCGGTTGGCTCATCGGCAAGCACTAAAGATGGTTCATTAGCCAATGCTCTGGCTATTGCCACTCTCTGTTCCTGGCCTCCTGACAGCTCTGCTGGATATCTATTCCCTAGTTCAAAAATATTTAATTCACGAAAAAAATGCTTCAATCTCTTTCTCCTTTTTGCCTTTTTTTCTGATTGTATGTTCCATAAGGGGAGCTCGGCATTTTCAAAGGCAGTAAGTGTGGGAATAAGGTTAAAGAATTGGAAGATATATCCAATTTTATTTCGTCTTATCTTAATAAGTCTATTCTCTTTTAGATTATGAACCTGTTCTTGATCAAAGAGAATCTCACCACATGTTGGACTATCGATACATCCAAGCAGGTTCAGAAGTGTTGTCTTTCCGGAACCAGAGGGGCCGACGATTGCCGTAAATTCTCCGGGTTTGATTTCAAGCGAGATATTGGCCAAGGCTTTCACTTTAATTTTTTTTCCGGGATAATAGGTCTTATCTATATTTCTTAGTTCTATATGCATATCAAACTCCTTTATTAGATTATCAGGTTATACTTTAGCAGTTATTAATGTGGAATCTGCTTAATAATATTTTGGGCATCATTGTAGTATGTACTTCCCGGTTCTACTCGTTTTAGATATTCAAATGCCGGGCCATTTTCCTTTACCTGCTTAAAGAAGTACTCACCTAAACGATATAATACTTGATTCTTTGTCTCGAGAAGCCATTCTGCTATTTCAGTATAGCTCGAATCAGCTTTTGCCGCTTCTATAATTTCATTAGCCCATAATATTACCAGCTCAGCATCCTCTTGGGTCTTGAGAAGGTAATCAGGGTAGTATTGATAGGGCAGGTTTATATTACCATAGAAGCGGTTTAACCTTATCTCAGGATTTTCAGGATCCATTTTTATGGCCTTTGCATAATATTTCTGGGATCGTCTAGAAAACTCGAGTAGTTCTGTAAAATCATCAGTATAAGCGCATTTAAGACCAATAGCACCTGCTAAAATAGTTAAAAAAATAGGATTCTGAGATTCCATATTATAGGCCTTTTTAAGATACTCAATTGCCTTTTCAAGGTATTCTCTTTTTTGATCTTTTCCCCCTCCAAGGTCACTGATTAAATCTAAAACATTGTAATATATATAGAGCCCGGCCTTAAAATATGCAGCAGATGTCTGTGTGCGATTTAGATAACTTATTAGCTGCTCATTACTATTAAAATATGAATCCACTTTCTGTAGTGATGGAATCTGTGGCAAATACAATTGCTTCTCAGCAAAGTTATATGCTGATAAGAGTAGCAATATCATAAATACAAAAATAAAGTATTTCATTAAATTACCTCCATTAATTATTAAAATAAATATAAAATCTAATGTGTTCCCATTCCCAGGGATCAAGGATTTGTTTGCAAAATCCGAATTTAAAAGCACCCCATCCCATATCGAGTTTCAAGCCAATACCAAAATCAACTGTCCAGTTTTCGCCTTGAAAAAGGCTTTCGACGGATTCAGATGTTTTTCCTGCTTCAATAAAGGGATTTATTCCAAATCGATATATATAAAAGAAGCTAAAAATGGAGAGAAAATAATCAAGTCTTGTAGCTAAAAGTGTATTGTTTCTATATTTACCAAATTCTACTATATTAAGATCGGAAAGATCCAAACCCTTTTGACCGGGATATAGACCCCAGACAGCACCTGTCCATAATGAGAGTGTGAAATTGAATAGATCAATGCGCAGGCTGTTTTTATCCCGGATATAGGAATACTCTGAATCAAATTGCATGCCACCCTCCAATTGAACTGAGAGATTACACTTATCAATCCATAGTGGAAGAAAATCAGTAAAGTATATGTTCAGATTACTTCCTAAAGTAAATAGCCGGCACGAATCAAAATCGGGCTGATTGGAAAGTGATGAATAATACTCTTCATAGTTGCCATACAGGTCAAGTGCAAGCCAGTCTTTAGAGCCAGGCCAAAATATCGGGAGAGGAGATCTCCATAAATGGATTCCAGTACTCCACCTGACATTTGGAATAATTGAACTCTGCACTCCGATGCTAAGTGTTGGTGTAAAGCTATGAATAATTTTACCTTCTATGTATGCATTTGTATGATTTAAGATATAATCAGATTTTATTTCCAAGGATTGCTGTTCTTTTGGGGTTGAAAGACGGGTCATAATACCCATGGCAAACGAGCCGTCTATATCTGCATATTCAGGGGCAAAGTTGAGAGTGAGGGTATTGGGATAGGCTGAAATCTGGGGAGTCATTGTGCCAATAAGCGCCTCTTTTGAGGTAAAATAGCTGCTGTATCCTATATCAATTTCAAGATATAAATCTGTATTTCTCTCATCACGTATGATACTTCCATTATTTATCACAATTATTATATCCCCAAGTGCGTCAAGATTTTCTGATGGATTTTCTTTTAATAGGAGAATATCCGCCTCTTTGCCAATAGCAATCTCTCCTGTATTTGTAAGATTAAAGGTTTCTGCCGGAATTATTGTTGCTGATCTTATAATTTCGATATTAGATAGACCAACCGCTTTAAGCAGTTTGATTTCCTGCCATGGAATGCCCGCCTCCATCCAGGGATTTCCAAAGTCATTACCCAGGAGGATAGTGCCTCCCGCTTCATAATACTGCTCACAGGCCCAGGTCATTCCCTGTGTCATTGCAGTTATTGCCTTTTCCTGCTCCCGCAGCACACGATTTATTCCATGCGAAACTGAAAGTGTCGGAATCATGGGTATATCTTTTTCTATTAAATACTCAAGCTGTTCCTCAAAAAAATCACGCACAGGCGCATGAGCAAGGATATCAACCCCATTCTCAACTGCAAACACAGCATCGCCTGGCGTATCAATATAAGCGGCAACCTTTTTGCCCAGTTTATGAGCAGTATCACATATGCTTTTAAGGATTTCTGCTGAAATCCTCTTATAGCCCCTATAGTTAGTTACAGCTACTTTTATAAAGGTAGCACCCTGTTCTTGGATCAATTCTCTTACAACCTGAGATGCCTGTTCTGGTGTTTCAATAACAAAGCCTGCAATAAAGTCACTTCGATAACCTCCCTCTACAGTAAGAATTGGACCTGCATAGTACAAATCTGAAGCACTAATCTGATATGGAACTGATCTTAATAGTTCAAAATAGTAATAATTCATGCAGGTTTTATCTGCTAATGATTTTCCTGTTTCTATGGGAATAGCAAAATCTATCAGAGTAGTAACGCCGGCTCGTGCCCAGCGGTCAAGAAGGGGGGCAAATCCTATGTGTACATGTGAATTAAAAAAACCTGGAATAATATAATATCCTGTAGCATCTATTTCTATAATTTGATCTTGTTCTGTGTTTTGAATTAATGGTCTCTCATCCCCAATTGCCTTAATTTGACCTTGCTGTATCAACATCCAATTGAAATCAATATAATTGCCGCTTCTTACATCCAAATATCTGCCGTTCTTAATCAGTATGGTATCAGAAAAAAGAAGTGCACTGCCTAAAAAGAGCATAAGCAGTATTAGAATAAATATTTTAGAGGTTTTATGAATATAAGCCTTCCGGTTATTCTTCATGCCTGCCACCATGTATAATCTGTTCAAGTGTTGTAATATGATCATTAAAGGCCTTTCTTCCCTGTTTTGTGAGCCTGATATAGGTTTTGGGTTTGCGCTTGACAAAGGTCTTTTCTATTTGCAAAAAGCCAGCTTGTTCAAGCTTTTGTAGATGTGCTCCTAAATTACCATCAGTTACATCTAAAAGATTTTTAAGTAAAACAAAGTCTACCGAGGCATTCATTTCAAGTGTGGCTAGTAAAGCCATAATCTGTAACCTTATTGGCTGATGAATAATCTTGTTTATTTTTTTCATTTTTTCATTTTTTCATTTTCCGTTTTACTTTTGCTAATACGCAAATTCCTGGAATTGCTAAACCTCCTCCGCCCATAAAAGCCATCCAGAATCCAAAATATTCTGGAATAAGAAACCATCCAATGAGTGTTCCTGCACTAATCCCCAGCCCTGTAAAAAGGAGAATCCTTGAACCCCATATTCCAATCAGCACATATCCCATCATAACAAAGAGGGGAATATATACACCGATTTTATCATAATTATCTGGGGAGATTATCAGCCAGATAATTATGCAGTAACAGGTCAATAATAGCCAATAGATACTAAAATGCCAGGTGAATCCGGGTTTAGAATGCTCTTTTTGGTGTTTACGGTTCTTTATTACTACAATTGCAGTTCCTATGCCACCAATAAGCCATGCAGAAGTCCAGATGAGGAATACTAAATGTAAAAATAATTGTGTACAGAAAAATCCATAGCACCAGACAATTCCCCAGATAATAAGTATTTGGCCCATTACTTTACTTTCAATAGCCTGTTTGGTTGACTGAATCTTTGAGATTGCTTTTCTAATTTCTTTAATTGAGTCAATTGCTTCTTTTCTATCCATCTTTCCTCCTTCTTAGAGTAATCTATAATGCAGAGTACTCTATAAATATAACACACTTTGATAAAAATATCAAGATTTTTATTTCATGGCAGTGTATTATTTAAAACTCCAAAATATAATGATTATTTCAAAGAAAACTTTAGGAGTCTTTAACGCACCAACTTTCATCGCGGAGGAAACAAGCCGCATTCCCCCAAAGAATAAGCAGCATATAAGACACTACGGTCTTTATGCTTTAAGAACTAGAGGGATTTGGGGGTGCTTCCAGCATGTTGTGAGGTCTGAAAAGAAGATAATAGCCATCATCATGGAGCAGGAAGAAGCAAACAGGATACTTAAGCATCTGGTCAAAATCGGCCGCCCACCTCCTCATTTTGATCCTGATCCTCTGAATTAGACTACTCAATTTAGACGTTTATAAGTATAAGTCTGTTCTTTTACAATTTTAATAGTGATTTTTTAAGCTATAACTTAAGTCCTGTTGTTGTTTTTTTAGTTATCCCTTTATTATTTTACAGGAAAATTCAACACACTACACACATAATCCGGTGTGATCCTGCCACTTTAACTATTCATTAACTTTTCAAATTGTTACAACTACCCATAAAATATTTATGGGAGGAAAAACACATGAAAAGGACAAGTATGAAGAAGATTCGTGAAATAATTCGATTAGCAGTAAAAACAGATCTTATCAGCGGCAATACAGCTAAAAACGGAACAATATTTAGCATAACATTTAAATTATGATTATCCACTACATAGCTTGTTAGGTCTTTATTATTATAAGAAGCGTTTTTTCAGTTCAAAATATTTTTGCATGCTTTGCCTTACACTCCTGTAAAACATTTCCTTTTCGATAGGTTTTTTAAGTTGTATTGCAATTCCCTTTGCTCGTTTTTTAAGCGGCGCCTTTTCATGGGTAACCGCAGACAGGAATATAATAGGAATATCTCTCTTTTCCTGGTCGTCCAGAATAAGATCATAAAGTTCATTTCCTTTGAGGCCCGGCATATTACAATCACAGATAATCAGATCAGGTTGATACTCGCTGATTGCATCCAGTCCTAAAACACCATCAGCGGCAAGTATGAAGTTTTTATATCCGGCGTCACTTAAAAATCTATGAACAACAGTTCTGATTTCCGGTTCATCATCAATAATTAAAATAAGGGCCTTTTTAAGATCAAACTCGCCCCTTTTATTAAGTATGTCGATGAAAACCTGATTTTCCTTGTTTTGATATTTTTTTTCTATTATTGAATCTATTATTATCTGCTGCTCATCCAAGCCGCTTACGATTTTGCTATGATTGGTTTCCTTATGGGATTGCAGATAAGCAAGAAAAGGAGCTTTACCTTTGGGAAGTTCGATATAAAAAACCGCACCATGACTCTGACCTTTAGATTCGGCCCAGATTCTTCCCTTAAGCGCAGAGACCAGCTGTTTGGAAAAGGCTAATCCGATACCGGTACCCCGGTAAGGAGTTTTATGTGCATCATGTACCTGCTCAAATCTATTAAAAATAATCTCTAGTTTGCCGGGATCAATACCGATCCCGTTATCGCGAATGAAAAATAAAAATGTATCCTCTTTTTCTTTTAAACCGATAGTTATGATCCCGTTTATTTCAGGTACGAATTTAACGGCATTCGTAATCACATTACCTAAAACACTTTCCAATTTCTCAGGATCGGTATATATCTGAGCATCAGCATTGAGATCCAGCTCGGTTTTGATCAGAATCTTATGAGTTGCAATTGATGCAAAATAAAAATCGATTATTGATCTGATATAATCCAAGGCATTAATCTTTTGAATGTTGAGATCGATAATACCGGAATCCATTTTAATCAAATCCAAAAGCCTGTCGATAGAGGTTTGTAAGCGAAGTCCGGCCCTAATAATTGCTTTGTAATTTTGAATATGCTCGTGGAGCTGAGAGTCACGGACGAGCATTCCCAATTCAGCCATATTCAACACAACTGTCAAGGGCGAACGAAAATCATGGGATATATTGGCAATAAATTCATTTTTCAACTTATCTAATTCTTTTAGCTGTTCGTTGGCCAGTTTAATTTCGCGATTCGCTTTTTCCAGCTCTTTTGTGCGCTCATGAACCTGCTGCTCCAATTTTTGAGAATAATTTCTTTCCTTTTCTATAAGCTGTATCAGTCTGATTGCACCGCTTACATTCATAGTGATAGTTTCATATAAGATCCCATCCAGAGGTCCCATTTTGAATACAATAAACCCCAGATCCAGATCTCCTGAGTAGAGATTCATTACAAGAAGGATTTTAGGAGTAGCTTCTTGAAATAAATCATCCGTCAGCATATTCATAACATTAACTTCTACAGGTTTATCTTGCATAATTAATTCGCTATCCTTGTCAAAAGCCGATAGCAAACTTACTCGTGAGGTACTGCCTTTTCTATGTATATGCTGAAACACATAACAGCCCTGTATATTATATTTTGGCAGATGCTCTGAGAGAACATCCTGTAAGTTGTTTGTTTTAAACGTCATATATAATCTTTCTGTAAGTGAATAGTAATCGAAACCCGTTCTTCGCTGGATTCTCCTCAGAAACGCATGAGAATTCTCAGCAGTTCGTGCAATAATTTGCATGCAGTCATTCCACACTCTTTGAATATGTACTCTACTGTCTTTTTCCCGGCTAAGATTATTACAGATAGAAAAAAAGGAAGCCACACAATCACTCCAGGAGCGCAGATCACTATTACTTTCAATCTTTAAAAAAAGTTCCTTCTGTAATTCAGTTAGAAAAGTATCATGGTTTTGTTCTAAAAAAAGATATTCCGCTTTGTCTAATAAAAAATTATAAATGGTTTTATGATTTGGTTTTGCTTTACTCACTGCAGCGAACTCTGCAATCAATTTCTCAATACTTTTTTTTGCTTCATGCCAGTTGGCCTGAGTAATTGTTGATGGAACATAACAATCTGAAATCAGCTTGGCATCGATTTGAGCGGCTAAAGAAATACTACATCCACACGATTGCCTAATAACCATTTCTGATGAAAGCGTTATTTCTTTTACTTCCGCTCGCTTCATAATCATATCCAGGATTGCATCTACTGCGGTTTCTCCGAGTTGTTCCGGATTTTGCCTGACTGTTGAAAGAGGTGGATAGATGCAAGAACTGTATTCACTGTCGTCAAAACCAACCACAGCGATCTCATCAGGAACATTAATTTTTCGTCGCTGCAGTTCCTGAATAAATCCAATTGCCATGGTATCATTGGCAGCGACTACCGCATCGAGTTTTAATTTTCTATCATCCAAAAATAATTTTGCAGCTGTTACTCCGGAATCGTGAATGAATTGACCGGGAGCTATATACTCCTCCCGAAATGCGATATTCTCTTCTGCCAAAACCTCTTTGAATGCTCTTAACCGGGTTATGGTGTCAATATTTTCATCAGGTCCTTTGATAAAAGCGATGTTTCGGTAGTTATGATCACAAATAAGGTGTTTAATTAACTTTTTAAACTCTTTCTCATTGTCAATTAATATGTTTGTACAATATTCCTCACGGATACCAATAGATACCAGAGGTAGAGGTTGCCAGCGCTTAACATATTCACGGAACAATGATTTATCGGTATATCCCCAGACTATGCTTGAAGCTAAGATTAAGCCATCCAACTGGCGTGTGTTAATAATATCATATACACAATTTCTGATTTCAGATACGCGCCAGTCAAAATCAAAAATACCACCGTTATAAATATAAAGATTTATATTTCGCTCACGAGCTCTCCGCACCACACCGGCCCATATCCGGTAGGTATAAATATCAAATAACGCAGAAATCACAAATCCTATGGTAATCGGCTTTTTAGCGATCTGTCGTTTTGTGTGTTTCATAATCCCGCCTTGAAATTACAATAATCCATAACTTTAGGGCCCATCCGTTACTTTTTGTGTACATATCAATTATACTTATGATTTATTAAAAGGCAATATTACTGTGTGTTTACTTTCAACAGCAGCTGCTTTAAAATGTCAGCAGACCTTTATACTTTTAAGATAACAACGGTCTTGCCCGAACCTCCTTCTTCGGGCCGGGCAAAATAATACTCCTTAACATGAGGACTCATCTTTAAATAGTCATGAATGCCTTGTTGTAATATTCCATGACCCTTACCGTGTAAAATAGTAAACGAAGTCAACCCTTGCACCAAAGCCGCATCCAGCTGCTTTTCCACACTGCGCAGAGCATTTGGCAGGCGAAATCCCCTTACATTCAATTCAAATACAGCCAGGGTTTCCGAACTACTACTGCTTAGTGAAAACGTCACCTCTTCAATTTCAAAAGAATTATCCGGCGCAAGATCATACGCAGGAACCGTAACACGCACATTGTCCGTTTCTATCACCCACTTTCCACCGCGGGCTCTGCGTACGACCGTACCCCGTTTAGAGGAATCCCTAAATAACACCCGGGAACCGACTCTAAGTTCCATATTTTTGGCTTTTACAATCGATTTTGGTTTACTCTGAAGCTTTTGAGATTCCTGAGCGAATCTGGCCCCTACCTTACTGATGAGGTCCCTGCCCTTTTGTATGTTGGCTTCTATATCATAATTCTCGCGGAGTTCTTTTATAACTCTTTCCAATTCCTTCCTGCTAAGCATTAAGAGCTCGTTTAATTCCTTTAAACCCTGTTCTCTTAAGTGGTACTCCTGCTCACGAAGTTTTAACTCCTTAAGTTCTGTTTGTCTAAGCTTTTCCTCAACCAGACGCTCCTTCTGCTTCTGCTGTTCCTGTAATAAAAGAAGATCCTTCTGCTGCTTGGAGAGCTCCCGGATAAGACGTGAAATATCGGTTCGTTCATCATTAAGGTAAGCCTCCGCTTGATTAATAATAGCCTGCGGGATTCCATTGCGTTCTGCAATAATAAGCGCGTGACTCTCCCCGGGTATTCCTATAATAAGTTTATAGGTAGGGGTAAGGCTCTTGGTATCAAAATCCACACTGGCATTGGTTACGGAGCGTTTGATATACCCGTAATTTTTCAGGATACCGTGATGGGTAGTAGCAATTACCCGCGATCCTTTGCTTATTAAGTAATCGAGGATTGCCATGGCAATAGCAGTACCTTCTTCAGGATCTGTACCGGCACCCAGTTCATCCAGGAGCACGAGTGAATGCTGGGTAGCCTGACCGGTAATTGCGGCGATGTTGATCATATGGGAGGAGAAGGTTGAAAGCGACTGTTCTATTGACTGTTCATCTCCGATGTCCGCTAAAATTCTATCAAATACCGGTAAAGCACTGCCCTCGTTTACCGGAATCTCCATGCCGAACTGATGCATAAGTACAAGCAGTCCTACGGTTTTAAGTGAGACGGTTTTTCCGCCCGTATTGGGCCCGGTGACAAGCAGCACCTGACACATATCGGACAGGGTGATGGTAATGGGTACTGCCTTCTTGCCCAAAAGAGGATGGCGGGCTTCATACAGTATGAGCTCGTTTTGCGAAAACTCAGCAGGTGTGCAGTTATGAACTTTTGCATACTGTACTTTTGCCAACAACATATCGATGTATGCTGTCTTTTCTAACATTATTGCTATTTCCGTTAGAACACATCTTACTTTATCAGATAAAGCTCTGATAATCTTTAAAACCTCTTGTTTATACTTGTTCTCTTCAATAACCAGCTGGTTATTTTTTTCCACAATCTCCTTAGGCTCAATAAAAATAGTAGCGCCGCTCGCCGATACTTCGTGGACAATGCCCTTTATTCTGCCTTTAAACTGTGTTTTGAGGGGCAGAACAGTACGGCCGTCTTTTATGGTAGCTACATCGGTCTGCCAAATCTGGTTATATGCTTCGTTATGTAAATATGATTTGGTCAGTTTCTCTATTTCCGTATGGATGCGCTTTATTCGTGCCTTAATAGCTGCCAGGACAGGCACCTTTTTATCGATAATATTGCCTTCCGGATCAATAATGTGTGAGATTTCCCGCTTTAAACCGTCTAAATCGGGAATGACATAAGCAATCTCCTGTAGCGATCCATTGGCTTCCTTAATTAAAAAACGTTTGAGGGCATTACTCGAATGAATAAATTGAGCCAGAGAGCTCAACTCTTGAGGTTCTAAAAGAGTGCCCTGTTTTTTAAGCCTGAACACAAAAGTCCTTAGATCAGGCAGCTTAAGAGGAGGCAGGTCCTTACCAGTTTCCAACAGTTTGCGTAAATTCACAGCCAAATTAAGATTATACTCTATAGCTTCCCTGTTTGTATGAATTTCCCTTTTATCTAAAAGACGCAGAGCTTCGATAGAGTGACAATAGTTTTTCAGTTCCTCCAATATTTGTGAAAACGAAAGCAGTTTGAGAGTATGTTCATTCATAGGCATTCTTCTGGCGCTGCGTAAGGTCGTCATATATTTTAATATACCCTTCGTAGCGATCGCTATTGATCTTTCCTTGATCCAATGCCTGTTTGACCGCACAATCAGGCTCACTAATGTGAACACAAGACTGATACGAACACTTATTTTGCAGGGTTATAAACTCTTTGAAAAAAAAGCGCAGATCACCGGCCTCAATCTGAGGAATAAAAAGCTCACGGATGCCCGGAGTGTCGATAACACGGTATTTATCTTTTACACTGACCATTACCGCATAATTAGTAGTATGTATACCCTTGTCGTATTTGGTTGAAATCTCACCCACTTTTAAATTCAGAGAAGGATCTAAACAGTTAAGCAGGGTGGATTTGCCTACTCCGGACTGTCCGGCAAACAATACTGTTTTTGCATCCATGCGTTCTGCAAGATTATCAATACCAAGCCCTGATAAGGCGGAGCAATATAATATTTCATATCCGATCTGTTTATAATATTCTAGCCTTTCTTTAGTCTGTCCATCCAAACCCAAATCACACTTATTAATAACAATTACAGGTGGTATCCCCCCTACTTCGGCACATATAAGCATACGGTCGATAAAACGCGGTCTGAAAGGCGGAGAGCCCGCGGAACTTACAATTAAAAATAAATCAACATTGGCTGCAATAATCTGTGGTGATTTTTTTTTCCTGTTCCATCTCTCAAAATAATTTTTTCTATCTTCTCTGCCGGTAATCCATCCTATGTTCTCCGAATACTTATCCTGTTCAACACATACAATATCGCCTACAGCCAAAGGATTATACTGATTTCTGCTTTGCTTGAGAATTTTCCCTTTAATACGGCATTCCAGCTCTCTGTTTTGGACCTCAACCGTGTAAATATTATTAATTCCGTAAAGAACCTGCCCTGTCATTATACTACACCGCAATATACAAGCCCAAAGCGTTCACAGTATTTTGTATAGTGTGTTTTTAATGGGCTATCTGCTGTGAGAAAAAACTTATCGGGTTCCTGCTTTTTTTCTGACAGCAGCTTGTGTGAAGCAAGCACACGCTCCAGTTGATTTATAACACCAAGCCTCGAATCTATTAGTTTAACAGCACTATTTAACATTTCGCGGAATTCATTTTCCACATGCAGAAAATGCGTGCAGGCCAGTACAACTGCATCCACCCGGGCCGCTTTCACCTTGTCAACCGCACTACCGATAACGGCAGATTTTTCTTCATCCGACACAGAAAAAAAGCGCTCTTCAACCAAATCACGAAGTTCGGAGGCCGGTATCAGAACTACCTGGCAACCTTGGGCATAATCACGAATCAACTGTGCAATATATTCATTCTTAAGCGTTGCTTCAGTGGCCAGTACCCCTACCTTACCGTTTTTACTTAAGTTCGCCGCCGGTTTAATAGCCGGTACAACCCCGATAAAGGGCAGATCAAACGTTTTACGCAATGCATCCAGGGCAACTACCGAAGCGGTATTGCAGGCTATGGTAATGAGCTTTGGCTTAAAACTCTTTATTATGCTGCCGATGGCTTCTACAACCAACTGTTTTATATGAGCAGTACTTTTATGACCATAGGGATAGTTCTTGCGGTCAGCAACATAGATAAAATCTTCTTGCGGGAGCTTTTGTAGCGCCAGCTTTAAATAAGGCAATCCCCCCACACCCGAATCGAAAAATACAATAGGCTTATTATCACTCATTACCAAACAGTTTAAAAAAATCCTCTTTTGCTTTATTTTCTGTATCCTGCCCTGCAGCTGATTCAGCGCTTTCTTTATAACGGAAAAAATCGCAGAAGTTTGCCTTATCTTTTTCCGCTACCCGATCACTAATCGACTCTTTGCAGTCCCAATGCGATCCCGGGCTGTAGAATCCGCAGTTAAGACATATTTTGAGATCCTTGTCGCAAGATGGGCAGACTGCGCTTCTTACAACCGGTAGATGCTTATCAATCTGTTGTTTACAGAAATGACATACCCTCATGTGAAATATAATACAAATTTAAAAATAATGATGCAACAGGGCATAATAATATTTAGCTACTTGTGTCTCAAGTTATTTTCTTGTAGGATTAACAGATGTTCGGAAACAAAAAATGCCGGCACAAATCATGTAGGAAATTAGCTTTACACGAAAGTGATTATTGCTATTCCCATCTCGCTGACAAAGAGAATTATATTAAGCAGCTCACCTCATTTCTCAATGAAAATACCATGATTACGGGAATTAATTTATCCGGAATACCTTTAAAAGGTTTTAACTTTTCCGAAAAAGCGTTTCGTTTCTGCAATTTTTCCTACTCGGAATTTGAAAGCTGTAACTTTTCTCAAAGCACGTTGTATATGGTATTTTGTGATTTTTCTACCTTCCGTGCATGTGACTTCTCCCATACTACCATGAAATGGTCTGTGCTGTCGGGTTCCGTTCTGGAAGGCTGCACCTTCCGTGAATCGGACATTGTACGCTGTGCGTTTGTAGGCATTGATTCCAAAAACTGTAAATTCAACAACTCGGATCTTTACTCCTCACGTTTTGTAAGTGCCAAACTCTCCAACACGGAATTTATCGACTGCAATATTCTACGCACTCATTTTGAACACACGCAAATTGATGAGGTGGATTTTAAATACTCCAATGTGGCCGAAGCCTATTTTGATAAGGAGATATGCGAGTCATGAGAGTATATCCACATTTTGTTTTTACCGGATTTTCCAATTGCTATCTTGTGGCACCCGACGGCCCGGGTGAAGCAGCATTAATCGATCCTGGTATTTTCGACGGTGAACTATTAAAACTGATCGAAAATAATAAACTCTATATCAGTAAAATCCTCATAACCCATACTCATAAATCTCATATTGAAGGAATAAAAACACTATCCAGAATTTATAAAATCGACATCTATGCCTTTCGAGAAAAGGTTTTGGAGTTTGATGCCCATGTAGTAAGGCAGGATCAAAAAATAAAGTGTGGCGATCTTACATTCGAGGTGATCGAGCTTCCAGGTCATTCCAGAGACTCTTTGGCGTTTAAAATCGGCAATTATCTTTTTACGGGCGATACCCTCACAGCAGGCTTAATCGGTAGTGTTGTGCACGGTTATGCCCGCGGTCTGCTCATATCATCGATCAAACAAAAGTTGTTTCCGCTTGCAGATCATGTCTATATATTCCCGGGGCATGGCCCTCCCACCACAGTTGGTGTGGAAAAACTTTATAATGACGCCCTTAAGCAAGAATTATAACTGTTGAGCTTCTTGCAAAAATAACATTTTTGCATTTTCCTCTGTTATTATTTATTGAACTCTCTGACAATTTTTTTAAACCGCTGGGGCAGAGCCGCTTTATACTGCTGGATTCCTCTTTTGCCCGGGATTTGAATTCCAAGCTTATAAGCATGAAGCATTAATGATCCATTATTGCCGGCCGCTTTCTTTGTGCCATAAAGGGTGTCCCCGATAATCGGAGTACTCAGAGATTTCATATGCACTCTTAGTTGATGCGTTCTTCCGGTACACGGCTTTAAACTGACAAGGCTCATATCGCTCCATGTTTTTATCACTTTAAAAAAGGTAAGAGCCCGTCGTGCTCCGGAAGGAGAATTAAGAGTATGAGAACTACATGAAAAGCGCTTTCTATCCTTAGGATCTCTAAAAATCCAGGTGTCGATCTTCCCCTGAGCCTGCTTAAGCCTCCCTTTTACCAAGGCAAGATACATCTTTTTTACTCTTCTCTCTTTAAATTGTGTACTTAAATATTCCAAAGTACGAATATTTTTAGCAGTAATAATTACTCCAGATGTATCCTTGTCCAGACGATGTACAATACCGGGTCTTAAGTTCAGGGTTGGGAAATTACTTTTTAATTCCTGAAAATGATAGAGCAGTGCATTTACCAAAGTATGCCGGTAGTTACCGCACGCAGGATGCACAACCATACCCGCAGGTTTGTTGATTACACAGACATTACCGTCTTCATAAATAATATCCAAGCTAATCTTTTCAGGAATAACATCAAGTACCGGAGGATCACAGTAATATATTTCAAGCCAGTCCCCCGCTTTAATTTTTTTGGCAAGTTTGCTTTGCTTTCCGTTGAGCAGGACTTGTTTAATCCGCAGTTTAAGCTGGCTTCGAGAAAATACCCTTAATTCTTCTGCCAGATAGCGATCAATCCGCCATCCGGAAAATTGAGATCCGTGAACCTGATATTTTAAATAACCGCCGCTCTCTTCTAAGGCTGTCGTAGTTATTCCTCTTCCCGATGGGTAATCTTTCCAATAAAATAATCGGTAAGTGCCAATAACCCGGAAATAATGACAGCGCTTCCTATAACCACCATCTGTTCTTCGAAGGTATAGGCCGGAGCTTGAACACTACGAAAGGGCCAGGGAGTGTAGAGAGGATCCATATCATTTATAAAATAGCGGGTAATTTCATAACCCTGTAAAGAGATGAGAAGTGTAAAAGGCAGGGAACCGAAAAAGATTATTTCCGCACGTCTTAAATCTTTTAACCACTGGGGAAATTCATCATCCGTATAGGGTTCCGGTACTTTGATCTCTTCGGCATGTACAATACAAACGGAAATGAGGAGTAAAACAATAAGTGTTATTAAGATTTTTCCTTTAATCATGATACCCTCTTCTTGTACCATATAATGCGGTTCCGATACGCACTAAAGTGGAACCTTCTTCCACTGCAATCGTATAGTCATTGGACATCCCCATTGAGAGAATAGTGCATTTGGACAATGAAAATCGTTTTTTTATCTTACCTGACAACTCACGCAGCTGGATAAAACAATTGCGTAATTTCTTTTCATCTTTGGTAAATGCGGCAATTGTCATGAGCCCTCTCACGCGAAGTTGACTTAAGCTTTGCAGCATCTCCAATTCCCGATATAATTTATCCGGATCTGTATACCCGTATTTTGTTTCCTCCAAAGAGGTATTCACTTGTATCAGAACATTTATTTTCTTTCCCTGACTCTGTGCATATTTATTTAATACCTCAGCCGTCTCCAGTTTATCAATAGATTGAATACAGCGAAATAAACTCACTGCTTTTTTTGCCTTGTTGCGCTGTAAATGTCCAACAAGATGCAGTTCCACCTGGTCCAACAAATGACTATACTTTTGATCTGCTTCCAAAACCCGGTTTTCACCAAACAAGCTGATTCCCGCCTGAACGGACAGTTCTACAAAGCTTAACGGAAAACCCTTGGTTACGGCCATTATTTGCACATCATCTATACTCCTGCCGCTTTTTACCACAGCTTCCGCAATACAATTTTTTATTGATAAAAAATTTTTTTCTACAACATCTTTTGAGAGATTTACCATTAGATGTATTGTAAACTGCGTAACCTGCGTAGTCAAGTAAGGATCAAAAATATCAAATAAATTTAGCAGCCTGCAAAACCGAAATTCAGAGCAAGTCAAGACCCCCGTTTCCTCATTATAAAATATTTTACTCTATGCCGAAATTATAGTATCTTTTTAAGTGTATTATATGTATTGACTAACTATGTCTTCTGTTTTATGGTTTTAAGGCATAAATTAATAACAGAAAGGTGGTGAGCATATATGAGTGAACTCCTATGGTCAGAAAGGCAAAAATCTACATGGAGGAATAAAGTCGGCTTGGCTGAAATGCTAAAGGGCGGGGTTATCATGGATGTGACTTCAGCTGAACAGGCAAAAATCGCCGAACAAGCCGGTGCCGTAGCGGTAATGGCCTTGGAACGCGTACCTGCGGATATCAGAGTCCAGGGAGGAGTAGCCCGTATGGCTGACCCCCAAAAAATAAAGGAAATACAGGATACCGTTTCAATTCCCGTAATGGCAAAGTGCAGGATCGGTCATTTTGCCGAAGCTCAGATTTTAGAAGCCTTGGGTGTTGACTTTATTGACGAGAGCGAAGTACTGACTCCCGCTGATGAGAATTTTCATGTAAATAAACATGATTTCAAAGTGCCCTTTGTCTGCGGCTGCCGAGACTTGGGAGAGGCTCTGCGCAGGATAGGTGAAGGTGCAGCAATGATCCGCACAAAAGGCGAAGCGGGTTCAGGTAATGTAGTCGAAGCTGTGCGCCATATGCGGGCGGTTATGGACGGTATACGCAAGCTTAAAAACCTTCCCAAAGAAGAACTGATGGCCGAAGCAAAAAACCTCGGAGCACCCTACGATCTTGTCTGTGAAGTAGCGGCAACAGGAAAACTACCTGTTCCCAATTTTTCCGCAGGAGGTATAGCTACACCTGCGGATGCCGCACTTATGATGCAGCTGGGAGCCGAGACTGTCTTTGTGGGCTCAGGCATTTTTAAATCCAGCGATCCGGCCAGGCGGGCAAAAGCAATTGTAGATGCTGCCACTCATTATAATAATCCCAAAGTGCTGGCAGATATTTCCAAAGGTTTGGGCGAACCCATGCCCGGCATAGACTTACGACAACTTGATGAGAAACAGCTGCTGGCATTAAGAGGTTGGTAAACTGGATCTCAAAGGTTTTCCAAAAACACCGCTGGTCGGGGTATTGGCCCTTCAGGGTGCCGTAGAAAAACATATCCACATGCTTGCGAAAATTAACATCCCTTCGCTTGCTGTAAAGTACAACAAAGAGCTGGAGCGGATTGACGCCTTAATTATTCCGGGCGGAGAAAGCACAACTATTGGAAAACTGCTTATACGCTTCGGTCTTTTTGATCCTCTGTTACAGCTTATTGCCCAAGGTCTTCCTGTATTCGGCACCTGTGCAGGCATGATTCTCCTTGCCAAGCGGATTGCCGGTTTTGATCAACCAAGTTTTAATCTGCTTGATATAACCGTAGCGCGTAATGCTTACGGCCCGCAAATTGAAAGTTTCGAAGCCGATCTGGACATTCCGCTAGTGGGAGAAAAATCATTTCGTGCCGTATTTATCCGGGCGCCGATTATCACGCACATCACTTCTCATATAAAGGTTCTGGCCAGTTTTGAGGGAAATCCCGTTTTCGTACGCCAGGGGAACATATTAGCCTCCAGTTTTCATCCCGAGCTTACGGATGATGAACGCATTCACCGCTATTTTGCCCATAGCCTTGTGGGTGATCGTCTTAGAGAACTCTCCTACAAAAAGAATTAAGCATAGACTTTAACAACTCATCTGTGTATTCTTGACAGTAAAAAGAGTATGTTTATAATCATAGTATTAAAAGGCAGCAACATATGTTTTTAAAAATCAAGTTCTTCATAACATTCATCCTTTTAATTCTCCTTATTAATTGCTACGCACAAGAAAAAATTGATAAACCTCCCCTGAACTCACTCCCTCAATATTCTCTGAATATTGAGCTTAAAGCAGATAACACACTCATCATAAAAGAAAAGATCCAAAGTTATAATAACAGTAACAACGCCTGGCAGGAAATAATCCTCTCCTGCCCTCCTGCTTTCTATACGCAATACTTCTCATTACAAAAGTGTGCTATCCAATATGGAAATGAAACTGAAATAATCCAACCGCGCATAAATAAATCAATGCTTTTTTGCACGCTTACTCACAAGATCGAACCGGAACAGGAGTTCACCGTGCTTATCGACTTCAATATTACGCTTCCGGGGATCGATCCTGGTGGTCTGCCGCCGATCGGGAATTTTGGCAGGGGTGAGAAGGTAATTCAGGCCGGTGATTTCTATGCCACCCTTACACCTTATATTCCGGAACAGGGTTTTATGCGGTGGGAGTATGTGACGGTCGGCGATCCGGTAATTTATACGCCTGCGGATTATGAAGTTACCATTAAAGCTCCGGAAGATCTGGTGATTGCAGCTGCCGGATGTACCGGTTCTGACCGCGGAGTGTGGTCCTGTTCTCTTAAAGGTATACGCTCGTTTGCCTTCCTGGCAAGCAGAGACTATGCAATCCACGAAGATGAAATACTGGGAATTCCCATAAAATCATATTATCTCAAAGGCTTCGAACGGGCGGGCAAGGATGCCTGTATTGTGGCTAAGAAAGCGCTTGCCCTGTATGAACAAATATACGGCCCCTACCCCTATGATGAATTGATAATTGCCCAAAATGCCTATTTGGGTGCTATGGAGTACAGTGCTTTATGCACAGAATCGAATGTTGCCTATCAATATTATAAAGGGGAAGCGAGATCGTTCTTTGTCTATGTTATTGCTCATGAAATAGCTCACCAATGGTGGTATGGTGCGGTTGGCAATGATCAAGTGCATACACCGTGGCTTGATGAAGCCATGGCCATATACAGCGAATATCTGTACTATAAGGAATACCACCCCAACGATCTTGATTGGTGGTGGGATGTGAAAGTGACTAAACGTGATCCCGATCCCCAAGGTTATCTTGACGCAACTATTTATACCTATCCCACAACCAAACTGTATATTAAAAACGTCTATGGTATGGCCGGTAGATTTATGCGCGAACTACACTCACTCGTTGGTGACCAGGCTTTTAAAGCATTTCTGCTTGACTATCAAAAAAAATTTAAAAATAAATTAGCCACAAAACAAAATTTTTTTGATACACTAAGGCAGCAAACCGAAGTGGATTTGACTCCTCTTAAGCATTACTTTAAAGAGCCCTTTTAGAAAGGATAGACTAATTATTATGCCGCAACAAAAGAGTGAAATTAATCATTATATAACTGAGCTTATAAAAAAATACGGGACAGTCTCTTATAACACAAAGGGTATGTATGCTCCGCCGGATTATCAGGGCGGGCGGTCACTTTTTATTACAGAACAGGAATTTGTTAAAGCAAGAGTTTTGGCTCAGAGTAAATTGGAGTATCTCTTGTCCACAACCGAAAAGCTTGAAGCCAAAGATCCGGATTCTTTTTTAGATCTGCGGGACGGAGGAACAGATACGCGGGGCGAGCCCGCTAAGCCGGTTATGACAGGCTGGCTAAGCTATGCCGGGGAAATTCTGGCTCATGAAAAATTTCTGCGGGATCTAAAGCAGGCCGGAGACCGGATTGCCTATGATTTCGCCGCATTTGTTGTCATCGGTATCGGAGGTTCGTATACGAACATTGAAGGCATTATCAATGCCTCTTATCCTGAGGGCACCCGCATTCCTTTTTATTTTCTGGGCCAGCATCTGTCTGCAGAGCGTTACCAGAAGATTTTCACAGAATTTTCACGTATGGACAAAAAGATTGCAGTAAATATCATTTCCAAATCGGGCACAACCACAGAACCCGCTTTAGCCCTGCGCCTGGTATTGGAAAAGCTTAAGGGCATGAAAAAACTGGGTGCCGTATTTGCCACGACCGATCCTGAAAAAGGTGCATTACGCGAAACCATCACAGCACGCGGCTTTAATCCGGACGCATACTTTACAGACGAGATTAAGCGGCATTTTTACATCAGAGCAAATATCGGCGGAAGATTTTCGGTTATTACCCCGGTCGGACTACTGCCCTTTGCCGTGGCTGGTATCGACCTTAAGGCACTGCTCGCCGGTTATCACTATGCTATGGATTCCCTTAAAAGTCTGGCGGTGGATGTTGCTGCCTGCAAATACGCGGCATACAGCAAGGGTGCGGTAAATGCCGTCCTCTCTTATAATGTGGCCTGTTTTCGGGAAAAAATATTGGGATTTCGCCAGCTCTGGCCGGAGTGCAACGGCAAAGACGGTAAAGGACTTAATGTAATGGAAGAGTTTTACACATCCGATGCCCATTCCAACGGCCAGCTCATAAAAAGCGGTATTAAAAATATGATGGAGATCTTTCATTTCATCCAAGACCTGGGTGTGGATTTTGCTATTCCGACTTCCGAGTACAACAAGGACAACCTAGGCGTTGTGGCCCAAGGAGCTGAAAATCCCTTAAAACTGCATACCATTAATAACAGATTCATGGCCGCATTGCTGCTTGATCACTGGGAATCCGGAGTCCCGGTTATTGCCATTTCCCTTCCCCATCCCAATCCCTTTTTGGTAGCCATGCAAATGGGTATTGAACACTATGCGGCCGTTCTCTTCGGACTCATGCTGGGCATCAATCCCGTGAACCAGCCGGGAGTACAGGGCTATAAGGAGATCGCCTTTGAGCTGCTGGGCATGAAGGGCAAGGAGCTTTTAGAGGAATCACTTAATGAATTAAGAGAACTGGGCCTTACCACATAAACAGATCGGATAAATCTTAATTTTTTAAAACAGCCTTTTGTTCACTATATTTCTGTTGAATAAACAGTAAAACCCACGTACACAAAAATCCAAAAATAAGTCCCAGGAAGTGACCCCAAAAACTTACTTCAGGAGTACTTAAATCAAAGAAAACCTGAAGTCCGATAAAAAAGCTCAGGATAAATAATTGGTTTTTGACTACCTTGATGCGGTAGCTTAAGAAACCTTTCAACGATATGGCAAAAAGCGCTCCTACCACACCCATAATACCCGCAGAGGCACCAACAAGGAAATCAGAAGTCCCGTAAAAACCTGCAATCAGCACATAACAGCCAAGCGCGGCGACTCCGGATATTATATAAACAAAAGCATACTTTATACGACCGAGAAACAGTTCCACATGGGGGCCCAGAATAAAAATCCCTAACATATTCATAAACAAATGTAATACTCCATAATGCAAAAATTGTGCTGTTATAATTCGCCACACATCGGTAATTGCAAAACCAATTGTGTAGAGAGCACCCATTTTATAAAGCGTCATTTCATTTGTCGAGCCGCCTAAGAGCTCTTCACAAACAAATACTATCACATTAATGCCTATAATACTCAACGTGACCAATGAACGGCGGCGCTTTACTTTCTTAAAAAGACTAAAGCGCTCTTCTTTAAAAAATTCATCTCTAGTTTTTTCCAGCAGTTCCTTAATTTCCTGGCGAAATTCTTGTACCAGCTCGCTTTGTATAAGGTGAAGCCTGCGGGAAGCTGCATCTTTTATAAGATTATTTTTATGCTCTTTAAGTATGTTAAAGAGGTCTTCCGCATGCTTTTTCTCACCACCGGTTTGCAGAGCTACTGCCCGCCAATATATTTTTTGTTCTTTGCTTAATCCGGAAAGAGCTCCGTTCAATAATTTCTCAACTTCCTGAGTGCAGCCTGAAAAAGCGAACACATGGAGTCGTATCGTGTTTTTACTAAAATAATTCTCCTTTTCGAATAAATAGCGGTAATCGGCAAGTATTTTTGTCAGTTCCGAAACTGCCCCGATTTCTCCCAGAGCCCTTGAATAGAAAGGCAGCAGTGCAACATCCATGTTCATACCTTTAAACCAGATTACTAATTCCTGCCATTGCTGTGTCAAAATAAACAAATAAATTGTGCTCAGTGCGTGGAGGAGCTTATGTTTATGCCTGTATTTTTCCAAATAATGTAATGCCTGCTCCCTTTTTCCCTGTTTTGCCCAAAGTTTTGCTTTGAGTAAAATCATATTCAGTTTGAAGTTTTGATCCGGATGAAGCATCCATAAAAACAGGCACATAACACGTGCCGGAGCATATAAATGCCGCAGCTGTAGTCTGTTTACAAGCTTTATTCCGGAAAGAGGGATAAAAATCAAAACAAACCAGAATCCACCTCCTACAAAACCTGCCTGCTCAGGAAAAAGCTTTAGCAGTATCAGAGAAAGGGTAAACACAAAACCGTTTTTAATAATCCAGATCAGATTGCCTTTTCGTCTAAATCGCAAGAGCTGGATAAGAGAAAAGAGAGAAAAGGCAAAGGCTATCCAGAGTAATACATAATTAAAATCCATACCACTACCTTTATAATTCTTTTAGCGAGACTTTTTCTTTTATAGGTTAATATGCAAAAAGAGTAAAGTCTATAAGTAAGCTTTATTTTAGGTAATTGAATTTATCTCTAAGGAAGCCCGGATAGTTGACACTAATCAAAGCAGTGTTATACTTATTACAGTTTAAGAAACAAGGGAGGATGTTAAAGCATATGCTAAATCTTAAAAATAAATTCGAAAACATCTTCAAAGCTCAGCAAAGAGAACTGAATGAAACGGATTTACAAGAGTACGTGTTGGGTAAAATATTCCCGACTATTCGTTACGGCAGAGATTCTGATCTGGAACGTTATATAATCCTTCGAGAAGGGGGAAAAAGTTCCCACGACTGGCAGGTGTTTTACGATAATCTCTCAATCAAATATACCGATCGTGAAAGAAGGCAATTAATCCGCAGTATTCGTAAAAACCTCTATAACTTTAATCTCATTTTTAACAAAATAATCTGTATTTTGTATAAAAGGGTAATCTATATATTAAAAGGGCGCATCGATAAGCTGGTTAAAGAACTCCGTAAAATAGAAAAAATCTCGAAGTCGAAACTCAACAAAGATCACAATATGCTTGCCAGAGTTGAGGCTATAATTCAGCACTGCTCACGGAATAAAAGTGAAGCCCTGGATGGAATAAATTTTTTGCTGGATCTTGCACGGGGTTTGAATTATAAACACGAGCCATTAGTTAAAATACAGCATATCGTAAAAAGCTATTTCGACGGTACGCTGTTCGAAGAGGCTGAAGCAAAAATCGAATACCATTTTGATATTAAGGAAGAATACAAAAAGCACAAAAAAATCCCACCCAAACCCAAGAGTGATGAGATTAAACTCAAAATTTTCATTACCAGAGAGGACATCGCACAAATTCTCATCAAGGAGAACCGGTTTAATGAATATGAATTAAGCTTTTCCTATTTCGAAAAGTATATCAAACTGATTGATGATCCTGAGTTCGCAACAAAGATTTATGTATATTCAAAAAAACATAGCACACCGCATTATCATATTTTTGAAGTAATCCGTAAGGGTGTCATGTACAATTATCAAAAAAACAGGGTGTTTGACGATATTTTTAAAATAATTTGTCAGGGACGCTATGTTTTTAATATTACAAATGAAAAACAGGTCGACCTAAAACTAAAAACAATCGGCAAATCCGTAAAACCGCAGCCGGAAATTAAAAAATATCTGACAAAACCAATCCTCGACACACGTCCAAAAACTATATATCAGCCGCTGTCGCAGGAGATACGGCAGATAGAAATAAAAGCTGCCAAAATAAAAACGCAGCAAATTAAATCTCCCATTAATAGAAAAAAACTACCTAAGAAAACAGCATCGCATTATAAAGAGGACACAAGGCTGCGTACTGCACATACAATCGAAGAGATGATAAGCGATCTTAGCCAAGATAAAAAAACCGTAAAGTTTTTACATGCGGAATTCTTAAGCCGGCTGCCTTCAGAGCTTACTAAATTTTTGGGTTTTCAGAATAATATGAGCTTAAACAACGAACAAAAAATGAAACAGTTAACAGATCTTATCCACTATGTAGTCCACAACTATGAAAGTATCTTGAGTGAAGACGAAATGTTTAGCATACACAAAGATAAGATCGAAGGCATGGGGTTTCCTCTCCATTCCATATATACGGTTATTTTAAACTGTTTTAATACCGTAAAATCCGATTTTTTAACCGGTGGTTTAAAACAAAAAAAGAATACGTCACTTTTTAAAAGATTCAAGCTTTTTTAAAAGTTTGCGGGCCTGAGTGGAAAAGGCATCGTACGGTCTCATATCAAGCACTTTAGTAAGATAGTTTATTGCTTTGTTAATATCTTTCATAGCCACATAATTTTTACCCAGATAAAGTAAGGCGGATTTATGACTTAAGTTATGAGGCGCCTTATTGATAAACTGCAAATAACATGCGTTAGATTTTTTATATTCTTTTAATGTGGCGTAACACTGCCCTAACTGAAATAACGAATCTTCCAAATAACGCCTCCATGATTCTTTTTTTATACGTGTGATCTTTAATAATGAGTGGAAGATTGTAATGGCGTTTTTTATCTTATCTCCCGAAATAGCGCTTAATCCGTCATAGAACTTCTGTTCAACATTGATATACTCATCGTCCGATTCCGCAGGCTGGCCGGTTTCTTCCTGCTGCGGAAGCTTAATTGCCGGTCGAGTTGTGCTCTGTACTTTGTCTTTAATCTTCGGAACAAGATGAGTGAGTGCTGCCAACAGATTATTGATCTCCAAAGGAAAGGCAAGAATATAATCTACACGGTACACTTTGGCTTGCTTAAGGTCTAACACATCTTTGGGATTATAAAGAACAACAATGGGTATGTTATGAAAACTATCCCTGATCTTTCTTATGGCTTCAACACCTTTTATCTGTTTAAGCGAAATGTTTACTATCACAGCATCAAAAGAATCGGTTTTTAGCTTTCTTACAGCTTCGAATCCTCCCATGGCCTCTGCAATGTCATAACGTGAGTTGAGCATTTTTTTCCAGGGGCTGCGAATTACGGTTGTGTTATCGAGAATTAAAATATTACCCTGCATAGCAATACATCTTTCTTCGTGGTGCAGCGTGAAAATATATCATCCTTTTAAATCTGTCAACATCTTTACGCATATAATTTATCCTACTTTTTTACTATTTCAGCTATTACTGTTTGTAATCTCCGATCTTAACCTGTCTTTAAAAGGCAGTACCTTCTTACGGCCTTTACCGTCTATGCATACGAAAGTTATATTTGTGGAAAACACGTGTTCTTCTTTGTGTTTCCGCGGTGCGCCAGCATACACATTGACACTATACGTAATCGAAGTAGATCCCTTTCGCTGCGGAAGAGCCTGAAAACGCAGAATAGAACCGTTCTGCACCTTGGTTTTAAACTCGATACTGTCCATGGCACGTGTTACCAGCATCTCGTTCGGATAATCGCGGGCCGCTACCAGCCAGGCAAACTCATCCACCCACTTTAAAAGCTGACCTCCAAACAGATAGCCGTGATGATTAAGATGTTCCGGTCTTACCAGTGTAAATGTTTCCATAGGCTTCTATTCATAAGAATAATTTAATTTCATTTTAGTTACCAGGGATTATTTTACTAAATCTAAATATTTTTAAACCCGGGTTGTCAAGAAAAAAGGAACAAATTGAAAATTGTTGGAGGAAATTGCAAAACTCAAAATATATTAAGCTCGTAAAATACTTATTCTTTATACCATAATAATTTAGCAATTTCCATTTTAGGAGCTTCTTGCAAAAATGTTATTTTTGCAAGAAGCTCATTGATTTGTTTTTATTTAAGCTATTGATGAATCTTTCCTGTTCGACTATTATTGGGAATATCGTACGGCAAAATGTTAGACTATTATTTAAAAGGTGTGATTCTATGCCCAAAAGTATTAAAACCGACATCATCCATCGCTCCGAACATAATCCTGTTATCGACTTCGCCGATATACCCTTCGGCTGTATTAACCTCTATAATGCGGGGTGTATTAAAAAAAACGGTAAGTATATGCTCCTGTGCACTATCGAACATCTTGACGGTACTACCGAAATCTTTCTGGCTCAAGGTGCGGACGGCTATCGGTTTAAGGTTTCGAAAGAACCCTTTATCATACCCCGCACAGATGATCCGCTTTATGAATATAAGACTATGGGGGTGCTGGATGCACGAATAACCTGCCTGGAGGATATGTACTACATCGTATATCTTTCCGAAAGCAAACACGGCGTATTATTAAATCTGGCCAGAACAGAGGATTTTACTGCGGCAGAAAAACTGGGGATTATCTCCCAGCCCGATACCAAAGCCGGAGCGCTTTTCCCCAGAAAAATAAACGGTAAGTATGCCCGTCTTGACCGTCCCAATACCGGAGGAAGCATCTGGATATCTTACTCTCATGATCTGCGTACTTGGGGAGAAAGCGAGGTCGTCCTCTCTCCCCGTGACGGTTACTGGGACTCCAATCACATAGGCTGTGCAGCTCCCCCGATCGAAACCCCCCAGGGTTGGCTTGTCTTCTATTATGGTGTAAAAATGACATCCGGCGGCACCCTTACCCGCATCGGAACCGTAATACTTAATAAAGATAATCCGGCAGCTCCCTTAGTAGGCAGGTCCAATATTCCGGTACTCTCACCCCGGGAATTATACGAACGTGTAGGCGATATCAGCAATATTGTTTTCTCCTGTGGGGCAATTCTGGAGGAGGATTCCAGCATTAAGCTTTATTACGGCACATCAAACAACTGTCTCTACGTGGGAACAACTACCCTTGACGAAATAATCGATACCTGCCTGCAAAGTCAGAAGGATTTTTAAGCATGATCGAACAAAAAGGAAGAGATTATTTACACCGCTATGAAAAAAATCCCATTATAACTTTAGAGAATATTCCCTTCCGCTGCAATACCGTGTTTAACTGCTCACCTGTAAAATACAAAGGTGAATACCTTCTGCTGCTCAGAGTTGAGGGACAGCAGGGCTACTCCTTTTTCGCCCTGGCCAGAAGCAAAGACGGTTTTCATTTTTCGGTGGACGAGCAGCCGGTAATGCTTCCCGCCAAACAGGGGCCCTTTGCCAAATATGAAGTGAAGGGCATAGAGGACCCCCGGATAACCGAATATAACGGCACATATTATATCCTGTTTACAGCTGTTTCCGCCTGGGGGCCCAGAATCGAAATAGCGAAAACCAATGATTTTAACAGTTTTGAAAGAATCGCTTTCATTTCCGAACCCGGCAACAAGGACGGTGTGCTTTTTCCTGAAAAGGTTAACAACAGGTTTGTGCGCCTGGACCGTCCCATCGGCAAAGGCATAGGCTCAATCTGGATTTCCTATTCCGATGATCTTCTCCATTGGGGTGATCACCGGGTGTTAATCTCGCCACGCCCCGGCATGTGGGATTCGTATCGTGTCGGAGCATCCGTACCGCCTATTAAAACCGCTAAAGGCTGGCTGGAAATCTATCACGGAGTTAAAATGACAAGTACCGGTCCTATTTATAAAATTGGCAGCGCTCTTTTGGATCCGGAGGAACCGGCAAAGCTTATAGCCAGGTGCGATGAACCGCTCCTGGCACCCAGAGAGTTCTACGAGCGTATAGGTGATGTAAACAATGTGGTATTTGCCTGCGGCGCTATTATCGAGCCGGATGGTGAGATTAAAATCTATTACGGCGCGGCCGATACCTGCATCTGTGTGGCTACCGCGCAGTTCGAAGATATTCTTAAACGGAAACTTGAATGCTGAAAAGACGGATCATACGATTTTTTGGGGGACTAACCATATAATTTAAGAATTCTGAATAGATAAAATTTCCTATCAATAACACCTCTAATTACAGAACGAAAACCTTTTAACTTTGCATTAAATGATTCTG